>Ga0126342_10020661_pt1 | contig 11055 bp, 11 predicted proteins | sample Cyp1metagenome_FD_92528 | JGI IMG/M metagenome (GOLD analysis project Ga0126342, IMG submission 92528) | Coral microbial communities from Lord Howe Island, Old Settlement Bay, Australia - Cyphastrea 1 metagenome | ecosystem: Host-associated > Invertebrates > Cnidaria > Coral ...
GAATATATAGTTTAGTATTGGGTCAAAAAACCCTGGGTTTTTTCAAAAAAAAAAACGCCCCCTACGAAACTGGATTCTATCTACTCCAGGATTGTTATATATATATATGTGTGTGTGTGTATATGTGTATATATATATACACACACATAGCTAGACCATAGAGTAACTGCACCCCAAAAAAGTACTTAGGCTCTTAGAGTTAGAACATGTGACAAGTACAACATGACCTCCTTATTCTGGACTCCGCGTATCCGAGATAATCTATCTCCACGGTTTGAAAAGCCTCGTTCAGGTCAGGGGCGCATGGCGTTTAGAGGTCCGCAAGTGCTGCATCACATTGTCGAGGCTTTGAAAGTCCCTCTGGCAGGCAACACAGCGATAGCTATCCCCCGGGTCACTCACGAAGGGAGCCTCAAGAGCAGCACAGGCACCAACAACTTCCAATCTGATGGAAAACTGCTCAGCAAAATGATTGACATCAGAGCCAAAGATGGGTCCAAAAAACACATTTAATTGACAAGTTGAAAAGTTCACTTTCAGTCCCCTCATTTGAACGGACCTGAAATTTGGGCTTTCCTGGAAGCGAAAAAAAGCTTCTTGTCAAAGGACTTTAGCAGCACAGAAATCATGAAAGAGCACTTGTGATCCCCAAACCCGTTATATACTGGGCTTTAGCCTTGGCACTACTCTGACTGTGAGGAAAGAGAGAATGCAGCGCAAGATGTCTTCATTGAACTCCGGCACTCCCTCATACTCCCCGCAGAAGGTCAATATCAATACCTGGGTCACCACATTTCATTTCAAAGACAGGTGCAAGAACACCCAGCACACCCGGTCTGGTCTTTCACGAGTAGCATCTACTACCTGTAATTATGTGTTACAAAAGCTCGCTCACAAGGGACATAGCACCCTCGAAGCGGCGCCTGATTGCCGGATGTCCAAGGATTTCCAAGGATGTCCAAGGCGCATATCTCACCTCTCTGGACACGCTCCGTTGCCCTTCCTCCAGCGCTGTGGAGGTGTTCTCCAGGCTCAGGGCGAAGTGGGCGCAGCTGCGGCAGACCGGGTCTGCCCGGTGGCCCCGGCCGTCACGGCTGGCGCGGCCGCGGCCGGGGAGCACCGCGTCGGCCCAGAGGAGTTGCTCCGAGCTGAAGTCGCCGAGGACCTTCCAACGGCAGCAGTAGCGGCAATGGTAAAAGGCCGCCTTGGAGGGTCGCTCAGCTTGGAATGGCTTGGATGGTGGCTGATGATGAGAGCAACATAGAGCAAAGCATACCAAATGCGGTCGAGAAACTCCCGAAGTTCCAGGCATCTTACGGAGACCTGCCGGGCATGTGGCGATCTGCGTTGAGTGCCCAGCTGGGCTCCTGCACTGGCCATGTTTGATGGTGGAACAGCATTGAAGGTGACCTTGGACCGCAACACCAAACCTCACACTTTTCTGCCGCCAGCTGTGCTGCCTGGTTGCCCTTCAGCGAAGTGATGGCACTTAAGGGGGCGCAGCTGTAGTGGCAAAGCTATTCATCATGTCCAAAACCAAAACTGACAAAATGTGCCCGCCTGAAAACGTTTTGGCATAATAATTAATAATCCTTGACATGTAGGGTTCCTGGTCGAAATGTTGTCATCTGAACGAACTTGTTCACATTTGGGAAAAGTGGACGAAAATGTGGACTATTCATGGTCGGTTTAAGTTCATGAATATGGTCGGACATGCTCACTGATACTGCAATTTGCAATCAGGGCTGAAGCTACTGTGTCTCTAAAAACCTCACCGCGGGGCTCATATAAGATAGGAAGCCCGCTAAAGTCAGTGGTGCAATGGGTTCCCGAATTATTGTACGACAATGGGCATCTTGGTCATGTGGATTTCTGTTAAGGGATGCCACCATGAGTTGCGTCTGGTTTGCCATTTCGGCAGCTACAAGCCAAGCTGCGCAAGAGCCAAATGGATCCAAATGGTAAATGCAAAGATGAGCTGGCACTTGTTGCATGCGCATGCGGAGATTAATTAGGTAATTAGGTTGGAGCCGGTTGGAGCCGGTTGGAGCCGGTTGGAGCCGGTTGGAGGTCCATGGAAGTCCTTTCAATCGGATAACGTGGCAAAGCCATCGAAATCAAGTCCAGCTCCACTGATCCAAGAGTGGCGAGACTTTTCTCTGCACCGACAGAAAAGCCAGCATGAAGAGTTAGGACCCACTAGCATGCAAGATCATGCAAGTACTTCCATCCCCGGAAGTATAACTGGGACCCCTGAACAATTTCACTACCAAGCCAGGGTTTCTGGTGGGGACGTCTTTAGGAAGGGCTTCAATCCCCTAAAGGCCCTGTCTTACCAGCACAGTACCAATTGCCATGGACAACGTAGCGCCGCCGCCGACCAAACTACTGGGCTTCCCAAACACTGGAGGCACCACGTCCGTCACAGGACAGGAGGCCAGGACCTCACAGAATTCAGCACTCGACAGCCACGCTTCCAACATCTTCATGAACCATCACATTTTTCACAAGAGGTCAATATATAATGATCAACAATGTCAATATACAATACGACAAATACATACGATGAACCATCAATATCATCAAAGTAATCTATATATTCATAGTCATATAGTATAATCATATATATATACTATATTATATAATATATATGTTATATACACACATTAAAACATAAAAAATATACATCATCATTCTGTTCTGTGTTCACTCCACAATCGCTCGTTTCGCTTCCAGGAACGTCCCGGATCACAGGCCTGGCCCACGTTGCGTGCCACCACCGAGACGTTGTCCTTTAAGATATCCTAGCAAGGCAGCTCTGTTGGGACCATTTTATTCTGGTCAAATATTGGGAGATGTTGGAGATGTTGATCCTGCTGGCTCCAATGTTTGCCCATAGAGTGCTCGTTGACCAGCAAGACACTGGCAAACATCGACAAACTATTGTGGGAATTGGAGGCCTGGTAGGGAAGCAACTCATCTTAAACATGGACACATCCTGTTCTGTCGCACCTCCCCTTCCACAACTCTTTGTCCTCTGTTTATCGAATGTGGATGCCAATGGTACATAACGCGGTAAGCCCGACATATATAATATAACCAAGTGGTTGTTTATGGCATTGGAAGGATCCCACATTCGTACGTGCACCCAAAAAAATCCAATGGACCTTCCGCACACAGCTGGGCCAAGACCTCGCAGTGGTATTCCAAGACATGCTCAATTCAAGACCACCATCTCAAAGGATCTCAAACGGTTCGAAATCCTTAACTTAAGAAGATCCCCGTAAAGGTTGTCTGATTTTTTTTATGTATTTGATCTTATTTGTCGATTTTCCTAAGACTCTGAACATGGCCATAATGGGTGGAAACTTGGTCTACAGTGTCATGCTGCTCAAATCCATGACTCTGTGGTCGCGGCGTGGGTTTCTTTTCGCATTCCTCGTAGGCCACGCGAAGGCTCAGCACCAGGCTCATCATCTGAGGAACGGAACGGCCGTGTGTCATGCACATGGGGCCGATCTTCCACAGCGATGATATTAGTTGTAACATGCTAAAAGCATTGTATGGTGCAGCTGGTGAGGTACATACTTTACAAGATACTTATAGCATCCACCATATGATGATATTGGCGAGAGTGATGTGGACAATGAGGATGGGAATAAAGATGGATAATGATGCCACCGTCTTTCTCTCTCTCTCACAATTGAAATATTACATCAACCTACACTTTGCAATGTAAAGCGGCAAGTAGTTCACAATCATTCTGAACATACTTTTGCTGAAGCAACGAACATGGAACTATGCTCAATGGACTTCAAGGTCAATTTGCCAACATCCAAAGCTACTTGCTCATTGCATGTCCCAATATATCTCAACAAAAAAGCAGCTAGTGGCAGCTGATCGCAAAAACATCACTGATGAACTCCAGCCAGCTCAGATACCAACGTTGGCATCCAACCTCGTCTCTGGAAGAAATGGACAGAGCTGGAGAAAGCCCAACACATCAGTTGTGTCAACTGCTTGGTGGCTTCAAAACACCTGAAATCTGTGAAAGTCAACTGGGTGCATCCTCCCCAAGTTTGAAAAAAAAACGGTGTATTTACATATATATATATATATATTTAAAAAAAATAAATAAGAGTATCAGTTGGCTTGATTCCGTGTCTTAACTCGTGCCATTCAATAAAGTTCATGCTTATAATCCCTCCCCTCATATATCAAATACTCCTCTGAGCACCATGGCTCTCAACAAATCTATTCACTGAAGGGAAACCTTGGTCTACTTGGTGGCATTTGACATTTAGGATCATTTAGGGGAATGGTATGTGTTGTCCTCATTCTGGTTTGGTTTCATAGAGTTTTTAAGTTGTGGTGATTGTTGTTGTTGACAATATCCATGGATACTTTATAATAATCATTAATATCATTTAATATCCATAAATTGCATTAATATCCACTTTTGTACGCACCGTTGATATCCATTGCCATTGATCCCCATAAAAAGCACCAGCTGCCAGCGGTGAAATTTGCTCCCGGATCGAGCAGCAAATCGAAGCCACAGCCCGTTCCATCCAGCGTCTGGTCCTTGAATTGCCATTTGAAGAGAGAACAATCTATGGGAAATTTGGGGAAATGATGATTACTCATTAGTGAATACGAACCAAATGATTTCCTGACCCTACTTTCAGACAAACCCAGGTCTTAGGTGTCCTGATTGATGAAAGAAAGACACCCTCTTTGTGGGGGTCAAACACTAGGTCACTACCAATTCTGTTGCTGCGCAGCCCCAAAATCTGTGGGTCAACCACGAATGCAAGGACAATTTTGGCAAGGTTTTGACCTCAAAAAGGAAAAAGAAAGAGTTCATCCATCTATGGATCCCCACAGCCCCCGCATCGCCCAAGCTCCAAGTGCCGGACCAGTGACCAGTGCGAAACTACCTGGTCCAGGCGAAGGCTACCCACAAGACTGCTGAGAATCGCACATATATTCGTCAAGATTACCCCGAAAATTCATGGCTTATCCATGTTTCTCGGTTTATCCTCATTTTCCTCATTAAAAATTGCCATTTACATGGTCTCCCCCCATTGACACACAGATGGAGAGCCGATTCGCCCCAAAGGACCTCCCCAACATCGCTATGTCGTCCAGAAGCGCAAAGCTCAGCACAGACCTCTTTCAACAAACACCTTGCGCCGGGATCCACAACCACCAAGGCATCGCAAAACGGCATGCTGCGGCATGCTTCAAAATGATCCCCAAAGATGCTGACGGCTGAAAATGATGAATTCATGAAAGTGAGATAACTGATGTAGTTGCTGTACACTGTATAGTATACCGAATATAGTGGATTTATTCTTAACATAATATATAGCAACTTATATAACCCCAACAAATGGATGGCTGAATGCTGACTGATTTGCTGGCCCAATATCATTCTGGGCCACGCCCAGAGGTATAGGCCAGGAGCCAAAAAGTTGCCGTGCATATCTTCTGACGATGACCCATTAGCTTCCCTTGCCACCTTAAAATGATATGAGGATACTTGATCTTACTCTTGTTGTTGTTTGTTTACTTCTTTCATGGATGGCACTTGCTCCATCAACTCCTTCTCTCCCATTTATGCGTCCCAGCATGCTGGAGGCATTCAGATACTTTCTGGCCTGGGCCGAAGCAGCTTTCTGAATGTTAGATGGGGCTCTCAAAAGTTCTTCTTCCTTGGGGTGGCTGCAGCACCTTCCATGGAGTCTCTGCGGTGGTTTTAAATGGTGGAAACTATCCTGGCACACTGCCGATGAGCTGCAAGGATGTAATTCTGAGCTCCACGCGCTATAGAGTTGCCACAGGCCCCTGACAGAACCAAAATCGGAGCTGAGGTGCTGAGGGAAGGAAACCACAAAATGCCCATAGTCCAAGAGCTGCGGCCCGGACATGTTCCAAAGATTCCAAAATGTCCAGCATTCCGGAGCAGAAAATTAAGGACAAATTATTGATAGAGGAGGAGCGATTCCCCTGACGCAAGCCGCAAAGCAAATGAATATGCGGGAACTTTGGCAGCTGCCCGGCTGCATGTGGGATTAACGTTCTTGGGTAAATTATTACCCCATGATTAACCTATTATTAAGCCATTATGAACCATGATTAGTCGATTAGCCCATTTTTCTGGGAATAGGGAATCTGAGAATCCCAATGCGGAGATCGGCCTGCCCAGCTTCACAATGACACCATCCAGGCCCTGTGGCGCACAGTCCAGAACAGGTTGAAAACAGGTGTCTTCAACGAAAACTTCGACATGGCTAGCTGCCTATAAATGGGGGTTTGTGCATCGGAAAATCATGGAACTAGATTCTAGATGGGATCCATTGCCATGATATTATGCTGGAATTACCAGCCTTTCTTGCAGATCTTTGCCCCTTGGCAATAGAATTGTCACAGCTGCTCGGTACCAGAACGTCTGCAGTCGCATGGGTGGCACAGCACCAGCTGCCGCACCTTACTGTGTGTTTGTAGGCAACCCGCCTGTCACAGTGAAGCTGTGGTATCTAACACCTTACCCTGGAGGGTCGTTATCCGATGTTCTCCGGCCCTTCACCATGCTCTCACCTTGTGGATGGCATGGATCTACTTGGCAAAAACAAACGCACGGTGTCAATCGCAGACCATGAGTACCATCTCACTGTTGGACCAGTGTGCCAAGTTAGTCTGTGAGGGTGTCAGCAAATCAATCCCTTGTAGACTTCTATATGGTACGAGTACTGTAAAATGCAATTGGAGCAAATTAGGGCCCTTCTTCCCCCTGGGCCAAACCCAAATCCCAGCCATGAAAACAAAAGCGCTCAATGTTTTGACTGGAGATCCTAAAACGAGCTGCACCTCCTCCAGCTATCTCTATGAGATAAATGAGGTGAATTGCTGGTGTACTGGAACTGGATCCAGCAGGCATCACAGTGGCATGTGACCCAGTTTGACGAAGGTGCCAGCATAATTAAACAAAAGGAAGTAGCAAAACTGGCGCAATCATGTTCATCTAGATCCTACACAGCACATTTATAATCAATATATATATAGTATACATGTATGTGTGTGTGTGTGCGACAATGTGTACTATATGTATATGGTATACCGCAAGACTGCAAGTACTATATACCATTTTTTTTCAATACAGTTGACAAACGATAGTCTTCTAGGGTCTGAGTGAGATCTCCTGTGATGCCACGGTTGCCCTTCTGGCTCTCGGGGTGATCTGAAGCCTCCTGTCGAAAAGCCCAAATGGATCTAAATAATGTGGGCCCATATTATTAAACCTACCGTTTGGGTATGGTTCATGGTTTTATACAACCCATTTATGGTGATTTTGGGGATTTTGGGGATTGGTTTATTCTTGGGTTTACCATAAGTTTACCACGTGTGTCAAACTTCCAAGAAATTCCTTCCCAGGGTCAAGTCATGTCAATCCGGTGTTTGTTTGTCTTGTCGTATGTATCTGGGTAAATTATAATATTTCACTAACCTGAATAGTTGGGCCATAAAAGGGGATGATTTCCCTTACTAACCATGATTTCCAGTGAGGGAGAACAGTGAGGTCGTTATAATTTACCCAGATGTATATAGGTGATATCCCACAGGCAATTTCTCAGGAAAGTTTTGGACTATTTGATTTGAGCTTACCTTGTTCGAAGCTCTGTGAGCTGGTGGTGTGATAACTCCCTGTGAGCCAGAGATGCACCGTCTTGCTGGACTGTATTAGCAAAAGTTCTGGAATTGGGTGCCAGTAACTTCCGCAATTCACAGTGGGAAGCTTGGAAAATGCAGATGATTCTCAATGAGTTTCTTATGAATTCTTAGGGAATTCTTGATCTGATGGTCTGATTGTCTGATTCTTGGGTATGGCTATGGGTCAACTAGCTGGCAAGTAGATGTGCATCCCCAAAAAAAAGAAATGGAAAACTACAGGTTTTGATCCATCCCACTTCTTTGTGGCCAGATCAGACCACGTGTCATGACTGCGGTGCTTCTCGGCATCTCATGTCCCGGGTGCGGTGCAACGCCGTGCGGCAACACCACTCGCCCGGGCGGCGGAATTGGAGACACTTCCGCCCACTGATCAATAGTCAAGATATCAAAATGCATTAAACTTTAAACAATATTATTATGTTAAACATTAAACATTATTAAACATATTTAGGTATTCTATTCTATGTTACTCAATAGGCGATTTCATAGTAAATTTATATAATTGTTCCGGATTCCTATCTGCAAGTTCAAGGCTGAAGTGCTTTTTGGCTCACAGCCTTTTGGCTCTCTCTGATGGGATCTGCGGGGCCTTTTGGCACCCAGCGCCATGGAAAGCCACATCGGCCAGAAAATGCATGGAATGCTGCATGAAAATCATGAAACCGATACACGCGGCCAAGGGCTGGGACAATTTTGTCCTCCCGTCAAAGTCGGTCACCACAGTCACCACTGAATCACGCTCACGCTGAAGCAAGTCAGGGTTGCATCCCAGTTGCTTGCTACTAGTTGATACCTGGTTCACTGGAAATGGTGTACCCTTGGTGTTTCTAGAGGGCCCCCGCAGCCTTACACAAAGGCCTTTCCGCCTCAAGGGAAGCCAGGTCACATCAACTTGCAAGTGGAGTGGCCGCCTGCAAACAGGTCCAGTTCGGTGGCAAACGGTGGCCCAGCTGGACCAAAAGTGAAGGTGCCCGGTTTGAATCGTTGAAATGATATGAAATGATCATATAAATCTATGGCACAGGATCTTGATGATCTTGCAATGGCATATGATGGCATGCAATAACCTTCTGCGTTGTTTGGCCCTGCACATGACTGGGAGGTTTTAAAAAAGGCCAAGCCACAGACTGGCAAAGCAGAATTTGGGCCGCAGTCATCAACTGGGTTCAGCGTGTTGTGGACAAACACCTGTCCTAAGCAACGCGGGACGTTGGTTGGACCCTCTGAGCGCCTGCGACTGTTGAAAGAACGTCTGGACTAAGTGGCATACTGCCACTGGATGCCCATCAAATGCATATCAAATGCGGCAAAAACGGCAATAACCATCTGTAGTTGGCATTCCCTGTTGCCGGTACCGCTGCTACATCGTGGGCCTATGATTTCCAATCCAGTTGGTTAGTGGGATATACTTGCCGGGGGGCAGAATCATGAGGGATTCTATGGGGCTCTCGCTCCAAATGTTCGAAACGAGGGCGTCAAAGATTTATGATCAGAGTATATCCCGTTGGAGGGCCAGTCTATCTATTAAAAAAACATTTTGTTTGCGGAAAAAAACCACTCCAGCTGCTCACTATTCAATATTCACACTGCCCCCCTCTCATGCTCAGCATCTCGTTGATTCCAAGATGGGCGTTGAGCTTGTGAGCCCATCAGGTGCCTGAGCAGGGTTAGTGGTTTTAGTGGACCCAGATCAACCTCCCACTCTGTCCCACCTTCAAGTCCGGCTTTGCAGTCAACAGGCTTGTAAGCCATTTCCCATACTCTGGGAGCATTCGTTTCCTTAGGACACCATTGAGTGGAGGAGCCCAGTCAAGACGGCTCAAGGGTGGAAAGTCTTGGAATGATCCTCATGAAACGTCCGCCAAGTGCACAGCACAGAGGCTGACAAGGTGGAAATCAATAAGTAGGAAGTCAAGTTGAGGTTGGGTTGGACCATGCTGAACTCCTCAGTGTGTACCAGCCACCAACTAGTGGCGAGGTGCGCCTGGAAACCCAGGCTGGGAATAGCCCACCCTCAACCAGCTGCCTCTGAGTGACACTAAGCCATGGCCAGCATACATGCCATTGTTCATGGGCTCATAAGTGAACTTCACTACAAAAACCTGTTCCTGCAGGTGGAGAAGGTTGGGATAGGTTGGGTATGCAACAAAAAGCCATTGCCTATATATTGCTTATATAACTTATATAATGGAAATTGATAGGCCTTTTTATTGTAACCAGGCTGTTGCCAAATGGCCTGCCAAGATCAAAGAGACCAACGTATATCAACAGGATCTGTTTATGAAGGAGATCGTTGAGACCGACAGATGGCCATTTTCAGCACCTGTGGATGCCCAGTCTTGACCACTCCTTGCGAACAGCTTGTTGAAGCCTTTCTTTGCTAATGCCCTTGCTCTTGGCAAAGTCCAGAGCTGCACGGTAGTTCCTCGGCCGACAAGGTCAAGGAATCCTTGTAGCGGTTGAAGACTGGCTGGGGCTCAAAGCCTCTTGTGCGCCAGTGTCTGACACCCATCCTTCTTTTTGAAATTGATTCATCAAAATTTTATGGCACTAAAAATGACTACTGGTGAAATGGCCCTCCTAAAAGTCGAGGGAATTGATGCTGCAGAAATCAGAGAATGCTCCAATGCTCCGACCGGTCCGACCATCACTTGATCTCCGACTCATGGCACCGTGGACACCTGCATCGGATCTGGAGCCCAGGTGCTGCTCTGTCGTGGCATGATCTGCCATAATCAATGATGGGCTGTAGGAAGCGACCTCAACCGGCAAATCTGGAGCGATCCTTCCTGTAAATTCAATGATTCAATGAGTGGTCCTGGACAACAGCCTCATCGATTTCCATGAACCTCCAGCCAGCTGCTGCCAGCTTTTTTTAGTGTCTCTTGCCGCAAGGTCTGGGGCATCCGCTGGCATGTAGTCTTCAGGGTTGAAGGATGATTCGACCTGGGGCTGTGCAGGACATCCTGGACACTAAGCATCCAACAGGAAACACCCTGCGTCCCAACATGGGCTCGGACATCTGGGTGGGTCTGAGAATGGGGGATACATACCCAAAATGTCCATCAAATAACGGAGAAATATTAGATTATCATAGATTATCATAGACTATCAATCCGTGGGTGTTTATGGGAACACCCTATTTCTGCACCCATATGCTGCTAAATTTCAAAAGTCATGTTTTTTAGTGGAAGTTCAATTTAAAAAAGCGTCCTTATTTTTTTTGGATGTGTGCTAGGCAACTTGTGTTTGGGATGCATTGCCTCAGATCGAAAAGTGATTCAGGCAATTCAGACTTGAATCATCAGCTTGGCTATTCCA
>Ga0126342_10020662_pt1 | contig 11055 bp, 9 predicted proteins | sample Cyp1metagenome_FD_92528 | JGI IMG/M metagenome (GOLD analysis project Ga0126342, IMG submission 92528) | Coral microbial communities from Lord Howe Island, Old Settlement Bay, Australia - Cyphastrea 1 metagenome | ecosystem: Host-associated > Invertebrates > Cnidaria > Coral ...
GATTAGATAGATTAGATAGATTAGATAAATTAGATAGATTAGATAGATTAGATAGATTAGATAGATTAGATAGATTAGATAGATTAGATAGATAGATAGATAGATAGATAGATAGATAGGTAGATAGGTAGGTAGGTAGATAAATAGATAGATAGATAGATAGATAGATAGATAGATTAGATAGATTAGATAGATAGGTAGATAGATAGATAAATAGGTAGCTAGCTAGATAGGCAGATAGACAGACAGATAGACAGATAGACAGGCAAACACATAGATAGACAGACAGTCAGACAGGCAGGCAGACAGACAGACAGATAGACATACAGACAGACAGACAGACAGATAAGTAGATAGATACATAGGGACAGACATGCGTACATACAAACAAACATACAACCAAACATACAAACATGCATCGCATGACATCACATCACATCGAAGAATTTGTTGGATATCTCTCAAAGCAGAGGACCCAGCACTGTGACCGTTCATGTGTGTGGAAGCCAGAATCTGTATGACCAAGTGTTCAGTTTCACCGGGTTCCAAGATCGTCCAACAAGACCATCAGCCGTGGCAAGACAAACTCTCATCGTGAATTCTTATCCGTTGATTGTGTATGGGTCAAGCATTGAGACCCATCGAAACACACATGTTGTTAATTGTTAGTATGAAAGTAGCTCATTGCCTGGTACACAACGACTAAATCCATACCGAATTCATACTTTTGACACGCAACGAGTGCCGACGCCACTCGTTGATCAGCATCAGCAGCAACTGTGCCTATCAGAGAGGGCTTGCGATGGCCGCACGGGAGTGTGTCCAAGCTACTCACATGCTACTCTTGTACGGGTGATGTGCGATGGAGCCAGGAGTTTGCTGAGATCGCCCGGGATTGCGAGATTGACTAGTTATTCACATCCCATGACCATTCTTAACTCATTTTTGGTGAGTTACGCGGCCAAAAACTTAGTGAACATTAGTTCACATGAGTTGACCACATTTTAACCTTTGCAGTTATTGTAGCCCCCTATCCCTTGGTGAATGGATTTCATCGAGGTATATCTGGATCCCAGATCTGCGTTGAGAATGGTGGGGTTTACCACCCTTAAAATGGCCGTTTTAAGATGTTTTAATTGGGAAAAATATGATCAACCAATGAATTGTTGGGCCCAACAGTTTCAGACAAACCCACATTGTTTGATAGGGAAAATGATGATTGACGTGAATGTTTCTGGGAGCTCTGGGTAGCATATTTTTTCAGGTACCAGGTTCCCATTTTTGATGATTATGTGAACTGTTTGGGTAAGTAGCAGTCTCACCGTCTGCAACTTGAAGTTTCCATCGAAAATCCATCCGCGACTTACACCCACAGACTGTTCGAGTGGAAATTGGTTCTTCCGAACAAGGGACCCTTCGGGGTGCAGTTTCACAATTTCCAATCCTGATTTCCAATCCAACATCTGCACATGTAATACATGGCCGTAAAGAGACAGCAGTTACATGGAGTTACACCACGACATCCCGACTTCATGACTTTCAACCTTCGTTACGCAAGTTATAGCCAATTAGTTTGCGCTGCACCCCCCCAGTTGTGTGTGTGTGTGAACAATCTGAAGAGATGTAAAACTTCTAAATTTTGCAGGGGGATGAGGGTCCCTTGGTGTGCTACATCTAGCAAAGACTGCACCAAGTGGATGTGATATCAGTGCCCGGCCAGCACTGGCGTACCTGCATCATTCTTCGTATGGCAAGTGGCCAAGCCAAGAACCGCCAAGTCGATTGAGTTTTCGATTTCACCGATTTTCCTGCACGGTTTTCGCAATCTGTTTGTCCCAGCAATTTTTTGACTTTTTCAGCCACACTGGCTATGGCGATGGTAGCTTCCTGCATTTTGGCAAGTCACTTCATCAACCCACTCCTGTCAGGTGTAATGGAAGCGTTTTTGCACGTAAGATGCATTCCACAACAGAATTTCGCAATGACAGTTCTGAGCAAGTGTGTGTGGAAGATTAGTACAACATGATTTACTATATAGTTGATTATCAATGGATTGTCCCTGCGTGGAAGCCAACTAAGCTTGATTCCACTCTTCAGTTTCCGTACCAGTGATCGTTTTCACATTGCGACCCGTTGCCTCCTTTCATTGTCAAGGGTAGAGCCTTTGGAGTCCAAGTGAAAATGGAGAAGAAAATGGAGCTCCTGAATTGCAGAGCATCTGCCTGGCTGGGATATAAACCATGGCAAGTTGGGGTTAGATCCCAACTTATGAGGGCATGGTTTACCATGGTTATTACCATGATTATAGGTGGGCAGTCAAAGTCCCTGCAGCTACATGTGATGACAGGTCATGAGCACCGTCCCATACACAAATTTTCGTACAACCAAAATAGTGGGCCTTCTAACGTGTCGAGTGTGGAGTTGTGTGCATTCAGTAACTGAGACCAGCTGGGGCCATCCCTTGCTTGTTGTGGGAATGTACGGCACACACGGCTAGTTGTTTCAAACAGTGCAACAGTAAAACCCGCAAAAATCTTTGTGAGATCTTTCCCTTGGAGGTTTTGGGCTGCTCACCTGCTTCGGATTCGCCTGCAGTTTTTTTGGGGCTCCAAATTGGTGTTTGGGTCCGCTGGCACCATGGGTTGTGCTGCCAGCATCCCGCCGTCGCCGCAACGCTACAACTTCGTGGGGCCCGAAGTACGAAGCTCTCCGCACTTGGACGCGGCAGATTGGTCGGAGCTGTGTGGCTCGTCGTTTTGTGGCTGGGTTGCTGGGGTCGGGCCTGGGAATTCACTGTGACAGTTGGTGCAAGCTAGTTTGTTGAAAATAACAGTCCATGGTCCGAATGGAACTGTGAAATCTTCAATTTTTGGAAGTGAATTGGATGTGGGTTGTACCCATCACAATGGGGTGATAGATCCAGGAAAACAAGTCAACGAGTTTCAGCTAGGCAACAGCTGTACTGCGCGCAAGCCTAGCACACACATTGCTATCCTTTTCGACAAAGATATTGATGCTCTAGGTGATCCAGCTGGCAGTTTCAGCAGCTTCTGCTTAAAAAGCCTGTGCCAGTGACAGTTACAGAAATTGTGACGAACACATGCTTTGGAATATCGTTTGATGAAGTTTGAGCGAATCTTAAAATGATTATTGGCAAGATACGGAGATTACGGAGGCCAGCGGAATTATATATTACAGTATGCCTATTTTCATATGACAATCCAGCATAGATCCAGCGTAGCTAAGACGGCTGGCATTTTTTGGAATTCCATGGGACGGAGTGCAAGCGTTACATTGGAATGGTCGCTTCCCCAAACGAACTTCACATTGGGCGTTCCTGAATAACTCGCCAAGTGCATTTTTTGCGGAGCCCGGCTCTGGGATCTTCTGGGTATGATTATTTTTGTTTCAAATTCTGGCCCAAAAACCATTACACCTTTTGCCTTGTTTTTGTTGTACACCGTTCCCACAGCCATCCGATGACCACAGTATTTCCAGCCGGGAGCACCGCTTGAGATTCTGGAGGTCCCATACCCAGTGTGCCATCCAACGGCATCACTTTGCGTGGCAAAAAGCTGGGTGACGTTCACAACTCCTCCCGTGTCGCTGGGCGACGAACAGAGCCCAGCAGTTTGGCCAAGTGACGACTAAGATTTTCAATTGGCGAGGCTACCAACATGGTTACCTTGGCATTTAAAAATGATTCTATAGTCTACAGATATCTCTAGTATTCTCTAGTTATAGCAGTTAATATCCACTAATGGATACTAATGGATCATATGCGTGGCGAACAAGCCAACGGAGCAATCTGGGGACATGACATCACTTTAGGTGTAGCACCAAGACCGAGGTCGCACTGCTCCAACAAAATCGTCTACACCATTGCAACGAATACCTTATAGCAACCCCCAAAATGTTAAAGCAAATCAATCAAGTAAATTCCTACCATGAGTGAATAGCTGAGGCCAGTTATATACTATTCTCATTAGTTTTGGCTACACAAAGTGCATGCGCTATAATTGTAACATTCGAGGGCTCATCATTGGAGCTCAGGTCAGAGCATACACTCAAGAGGACCGGACCAGCGATCCAAAGGTTGGGATCCCACCAGCCGTGATTGTTTTTTGGGAGGTCTAGCATCATCCATCAGGATACCTCGGGTCCCGTATTGACACAAAGAACCATATCAAAAATTGACATGGAAACAACACCAGAATTTTCTGCAAATCAAGGCCTGAGAATCACCAACTTGTGGGTCCGAATGTGTCACAAAGGTGTAATTTGGATGCCGACTTCTAGCCGGTCAGAGAAACTTGTAAATGCTGAGACACCCACTGAGTCCTAGAGTTGCTTGTGAGGTCAAAATGTTAAAGTTAAAACACATTTTCCATCATTTTCCATACTGTTCCATCATTTGTTCCATCATTTTCCGGATTTTCCAGCATTTTTCCCATGATTTTCCGGTCGATTTTCTCTTCCACCCATGGCTTGGGCTGAGCTGCTGGAGCAGGAGTGGGAAGAACACTTTGGGCACTTCGCGAAGGACTTAGAGCAGATGGACTCTTCCGGTGCCCCTTGGGGACGTGTTTTTTTTGGCCGGGATTCCCTTGGAAATTCCTACCGTTCCCAAATGGTAGGGTTAGAAAAATGGGTGCCCCAGATGATTTTATCATCATTTCATCATCATTTACCCTAGGTACTGGAGATATTCCATGGAATTCACCAACTATTTTCTGAGGGATCGCCAACTATGATGGGGTTATTTTGGAAGAATTAGCCTAGGGTAAACATCCATTCAGATGTGGAAAAGCCATGGGGGTTTCCCCTCTGAACATGATCTCTCTCATGGGATTCTGGAACCCCTGAAGCTCCAAATCTGTGCCTTGATCTCCCAAATCCAGATATTACAATCTTGAAAAGATGGTTTGGAACACCTCTGGTTGTCGGTTTTGACATGGAACATGGTTATTTTCCATCGAAGTGGGATGATGATCTCGTTAGTGTGGCTCGTGAGCACTTTCTGGATCTAGGTGAGGTGGGCGAGTGAGCAGGGCCACGATCTGCGGAGATCTCTGGATTTGTCGTCATGACCACAGGCCACATGGTGAATTATTGGTGAATGTAAAGGAGAAACATGGAGAAACCATCAGCTTTTGATGAGCAATGGCGATCAAAAAGCAAAGTGAATCTGCATCATTCATGAACCATGGCCAAAAAGATGAGGTGAGATGACAGGTCGAAGCGAGTCTCCAGTCTGTCAGGATACTCAGAAAAGAGATATCCAATTCCTCCAGAAAAACACCTGGATATTCGGAAGAATAACAGTTTGCTATAGAAAATTGACCATTCAGTCTAAGTCACCAGAGGCTAGTCATAGTTTTGGCGGGGATCATAGGTGTTCACCCAACCTTTCTGCTGGCAGTAGCAGCGTGCGCTGTTACAAGCACCCTTTCACCTTACCCTACTCTTGGGTGAGGCCGCAACAAATGGGGTATCGCAGGTATGGTTCAAAATGAATCCAGTGCAGGGGCTCCAGTTGCCTCGAATTTTATACCTCCAATGATTCCAATGACTCATTTGTGGCGCCCCATATTTCCATCCCTCATAGCTCCGATGTGCCCGATGTGCACATGGGGGTTTGAGATTCCATCGTTGCATCCAATCAGCATCGAATCAGCATCGAATCAAGGTGCGCAGGTCGAATATGGATCTGCTGATGCGTTCCGCCAGGGAAATGCCCTGCCCCAAAGGAACACCACCAGGGCCAGGCTCCTTGCACCAAGATCTTTAAAGGGATGATCTCCATCGAAGCATGGCCGGTTTAACTGGTTACAGCGCACCCTCCAAACAATCCCGTCATCAGCCGTATATACAGTAGCTAAATCATTGCTATAGTAATAGTACTCGCAACAAAATGCAGAAAGGTTCAACCTACGACCGTTTTAGGCTGCGCGCACATAGAGACCCTCCAGTTGTTTTGACATTTGGTCAACGTAGGCTTTTTGAATTCTCTACTATACCTGTCAGGCTGCGGGGTTTGCTTACAAAATGTCTTTGCCTGTTATTTCATGCTCTATTATCTTCTCGATTCCAATTGCCATCAATCCCGGTATACACAATTTTCGGCCCCATGAATCAGATCATTTCTCCAACAGAAACCCTGAGAATCGCTACTTTTCAGAGTGGTCTTCCAACCCCACTATTCCAGGCAATGCAAGGGGCCTGCACCGCGGGGCTCAGACCTCATGCGGATCTCTTATATTCTCTTATGACTTTCTGACTTTATGACCACTTTTTGGGTTTGAAAAAAAAACGGGGGAAACACCAGTTGCAAGGGAAACATGGTGAAACTATGCTGGAAAGCGGATGATTTTCTGATCCTCTGGAATTCAACAGTGCCAGTTACATGGCCAAAATGATCCTTTGGAATTGCCGTTCCCCTTTTTCACACTGACAAACCCATGGGATCTGGTTGAATTATAATGACCTCAAAATTGTCGCAACTTGAATGGTAGGAAGGCGAAGGAGTAATTACTGTACAATTCAACCAGACAAGATACTTCTGATGCTGAAAGCTGGAAAGGATGTCGGAACATTGTCGGGCATTGTCAGGCCATGCGAGGCTAGCTGAGCAGAAGAGGGGACCCACAATTGTGAGACTTCACCGTTGTCTGGCAGACATTTTCTCATCGATGCTTGTTGGTTTAACGTCCAGCAAATATTCACTTCCACCTAATATTACCCTCTGGTTATTTAACATAGCCATGGAAAATCCCTCAAAAATGGAGGTTTTCATGGGAAAATCAACTATAAATTGGCCATCTATACCATTGCTATGTTAGATGACCAGAGGGTAGTTTAAACAGCCTCCAGAAACAATGCTTTAGTAGGGGATTCACACCACATACTTCAGGTATTTGGGACCATAGAAAGGGGTTTCTTTAATATGAACAGGGGATGGGATTATGATCATTCTGGCACTTCCCAAGCGAACTATGTCCCGAAAGTACACATTTTATATATTTTAAGCCTCGAGCCCTCAAGGAGGTGATCCTCGAAACTCAAAAAGCTGGCCACAAAATGCTTCAGAGATGTGCCCAATGAGCACAACACATGCCGCTTTTTTTTTTGCTGCGCAGCAAGCGGGTCTAGGTCAAAATCGACGATTTGACCCATAGCCCTACTACCATAAAAGGCGTGCGATGGGCGCCAGTGAATTTTCAGAACCGGTTCGGAGGTTGAACTAGTGCGTTTGCCAGGCATTTGCTCAGTACCTTCCAGTTAGTTCTATTTTAGATGGACAAATCCATCATTTGTAGATCATTTTCCTTAGCCATGTTAGTTTGGAGGGTGGCATCAACGGCCCAGGGTGCCCCAATATATTGGCTTTATGGAAATCGCATACATTCCGAAGGATTAAGCCAGCTGAACAGCTGCACTAGGTGACATCCTATACCATGCTGCCCCAGGATCCCAGATAAGATATTTGAAGGTTTCCTGAAATAGGGGTACTGTACCCCGAATTGATCCAAGTCATTCCTAGCCTAGTATTCTTTAAGAAGCATGGGTTTGAGGTACCCCCTTCTGAGGAAGTACCTGAACTGTGTGAGCTCAAAGAAACTGCCACAATTGGGTCCCAGTCCCCCCAGCAGTCTTGGCGCACTTGGACAACCCATTTCTTCAGAGCTCCCCTTCGGGGGGTCTGGCTGTAGCCAGCGATCGCTTTTGTAACTGTGAGGAAACAGAGCAGATGCTGAAATATGGCTTTGTCCAAGAATCGGTATACCGCATACCACAAGAATATATTATTTAAAATATGGCCATGTTTGCAGGGAAGATTTTGATACACCATTTTCGATTTTCAACTTGGGCACCACATTTTTAAGGACAAACCATGCCAAGCCCAGGTCCGACGATGAAGCTAAACTTGGTGGTACCCGAAAAAACATGGGGAAAAGCTTAAGAAGTCATGGATCTTGGGATGAAATAGCTGGATCCTCTGGTGATCATGATGTGTTTTGCTAATCAAACCTAGCTATGGAAAATAGCACTTTTTAATGGGGAAGTCATATCATGAACTCATCTATACATGGGCAATTTTCCTCAATTTTCCATATCTGGGATCACATTTTCCATAAACTTTTGCGTCGAAAAAAACAACCCAAAAAATTTCCTCGTAGACCAATGCCACAATACATTGGGGGTTTTTGGTGGATCTATATGGGATCCATATGGATCTGCACATATCTGCACTATTTACATCATTTTACATCAGTTCACTACTCTATATATCCGAAACTACATGAACCCAAGACCAGAAAAGCATGTTTTCCATATATCTTTGGTTAATTTGTATGTCACACCTGATTAAGTCCATGTCAGTCCCCATAATTTTGCTAGAGTCCCATGAATTGGCTGGTTAAAATCAATTCCCATAGCTATATTCTTGCTTCCAATGGTTTATTGTGTTTTACCATTGGTCATTAGCTAGTTAAATCATGTTTAATCAGCCATCGTTATATTTTGGTTATATCACCATTACATCCCCATGCTAGTCCCTATTATATCACCATAGATGGTGACACCAAGGTCCGACACGCCGCCGCGTTTTTTTTCGACCCAGGCGCACACTGAAGACCCTGAACGCCTCCCTGGAAGCGAGTCAGGGAGGCCGAAGAGTCTCGCTGAATTTGGGACCTGATACAGTGTGGATATATCCAATGATTTTTAATCCCTTCCTCAAAAAATTATATAACCGCATTTGACATGGTTTCACATGATTCAACATAATTTAACATGATTTTGCATGATTTAACTTAATCTAACATGATTTAGCACAACTGAATACCATTTAACATGATTTAGCAACATTTTCCGCGATTAAACATGATTTAACGTGATTCACATAATTCAGTATTGATTTAACATGTTCCGTGTTCCGTCCAACCCGGACGTTGCTCCACACTTACAATCATCCTCCTCCCCCTCCTCCTCCTCCTCCCCATCATCATCATCATCATCACCATCACCATCATCATCATCATCATCGCAGCCAGTATCAACTCATGTGGAATGGGGTAATACCATCAACCTATATGTCTTATATTCGTAGGGGATCATAAATTCGCCACCCCTATGACAAATATGTTGATTTGTGTAATCACATCAACTTATCTTCATAAGGGATCAAACATCCACCACCTCTGGCAAATATGTTGAATGGTGCAATAACATCAAGTTGTCTTCATAAGGGATCAAAAATCCACCACCCCCTCTGGCAAATATGTTGAATGGTGTAATCACATCGACTTATCTGCATAAGAGATCAACATCCGCCACCCCCGCTGACAACTATGCTGAATAAGGAATAACATCAACTTATCTTCATAAGGCGCCAAAAATCAAACACCCCCTCCGACAAATATGTTAAATGAGGAATCACATCAACTTATCTTCGTAAGGGGCCAACAAATCCAAAACCCTCTCTGACAAATATGCTGCATAAGGAATGATATCAACTTGTCTTCATAGGGGATCCACCACCCCCTTTGACAAACATGCTGAATCTGATAATAGCATCAACATATCTTCATAAGGGATGATGATGATGATGATGACGATGACGATGATGATGGTGACGACGACGATGATGATGATGACGATCATGGATCACATATACATCTACATATTGAAAGTCCACCGACATGGCATTTCAAAAATACGCAACCCTTTCGCAATTTCGGCGCGGAGCAACGTCAGGGTTGCACCGAACATGTTTTAACATGGTTTACGTGATGAACATAATTTAACATGATTCAACATGATGTACCATGATTTAAGATGATTTAACCATTAGCAGTGGGGATTATATGATATCGGATCATGCTGGTGATATGGGAATACTCCAAAAAATCACAATGGCGGTGTAATGGGTTTTCGTGGGGACATGATTGGGATATACGGGAAGATATAACCAACGACTAGTATATAACCAACAATATAGTATAACCATAGTCCCATCCCCCATTCATGTCAAACACCCCCTCACAAACCATGGTTTAGTAGGGGATGAAGCCACATATTTGGTACCATAGAAAGAGGGGATGTTTAATATTAGGGGGATGGCATGATCTACGCACTACCTTTTCCTATGGGTTTGTTTGAAAGTAGGGTGCCCCATGCTGGTGAATCATCATTTTCCTATAAACTGGCAAGTGGTATACCCCCTTTTGAGAGAGACCCATGTAAGCAGCCCCCAAAATAGATAGAAAAGCTGGAAACTTGGACATACGAATGAGGCAAATACCATCGAAGTACCATTCTGGAAAAACCATCAATAGGGATTCAACTGGTCGAGTTGAGCCATGGTCAATTGCCCATGTTTTTTGGGGGATGGCCGTCCCATTTGGGGATGCTAAACATCATCCATTTATGCTAATGTTCGGCATGGTTTATACCTGGCTTTACCACATTACATACGAGAATTATATACACATACAGATTTATACAGTATATTATATATATAATATAATTATATGTAAACACAAAATGAAAATACGTACATACATGTGACATCTGAATATATGCACATGCATCCATGAGTTAATATCCGGATATATATATATTACTATTAAATATATGTATGTAATTATATTATATATATATTTTTTATAATTATATATATATATATTTAATTTTACATATATATATTATATTATTACTGTTATTATTATTATTATTTTTATAATATATATATATATACTATAATTACATATATACTATAATTAAATATATGTATATTTCAAGTATATATATATATATCTATATTATAATTATATATATAATATAACTATATATATAATATAATTATATAATTTTTTTATATAAAATATTAAATATATAATAGTATATTTAATTTTATTTTATTTAATATAATATTACCCACAGACGCCGTGTGTTGCCCAGACATTAACATTGAGAATGTCGTGCTGTCGAATATATGATAGGAGAGATTGCAGAAAATACTGCGTATACGCAGTGTTTTCCAGTTTAGGA
>Ga0126342_10020663_pt1:0-10000 | contig 11054 bp, 10 predicted proteins | sample Cyp1metagenome_FD_92528 | JGI IMG/M metagenome (GOLD analysis project Ga0126342, IMG submission 92528) | Coral microbial communities from Lord Howe Island, Old Settlement Bay, Australia - Cyphastrea 1 metagenome | ecosystem: Host-associated > Invertebrates > Cnidaria > Coral ...
AGTAGGAAGTAGTAGTAGTAGTAGTAGTAGTAGTAGTAGTAGTAGTAGTAGTAGTAGTAGTAGTAGTAGTAGTAGTAGTAGTAGTAGTAGTAGTAGTAGTAGTAGTAGTAGTAGTAGTAGTGGTAATAGTGGTCGTAGTAGTAGTAGTAGTTGTTGTTGTTGCTGTTGTTGATTTTCTTTAGATAATGCAATGTATATAATATAGTATCTATATATATTCAGTCACATTTTCTTTTTTCTCTGGCATACCAAGAATTGATTTGGGATGTATTGTTTGATCATTGGAAGAGGGATATCCATTACTTGTGGGAATCTTTGATGCGGTTAATGATTGTTACAAGCAAGGAAGGGGGGGTTCAACCAAGAACGATGTCCCTATGAATCAAACCATAAACATGAAGCTGTAGGTATTTAAACCAAAACCAACTAATTAATGAAGGTACAAAGAATCATCAACTATAATTGCTTACAGTAACTGGTTTGTCTCTCCTATGTCTCTATGCAACCAATATCTTCTGGCGATTGAACAGTTCGTTATGTTGGTGCCTTGTCGATTCCAATACCTGGCGAGGACTGCATTTCCTTGCGAAATCCTCCTTAGTTTGTTAATTTCCAATTTTTGCTGGTTAAACACCACAATTTTAATTAGTTAAACCTGAATTGTTGCTGCTTAAATCGCGCCTTTTTTTGCTGATTAAACAATTTCAATCCTCCATTTTCCATTGTTTTTCACTTCAAACCTCCTTCGTTTGTCAGATCCCCATCCCTTCCCCTTCCCCTTCCACGCGAGGCCATGAAGGCGGACTTCAGCGCAGAGGCCCTCACGCTTCCCAGCTGTGATCCGGCACCCATCAACAAATGGGTCAGTTCCAAGACGCAGGGATTGACACTTGGTGAATCTTTTGGTGATCTTGGTGTTTGACATTTTTTGGACCAACATTTTTGATGATGAAATCGGATTGACACTTGGTGTTTGATGATTTTATGATGGTTTTTGATGATTTTGATGAGCTGCCATTTTGTTGAAAGTCACATTTCATGACAGATTCAAAGCATTTCAAAGCTATGTTTTCCCATCCTTTCTCCGCAGAAACTCTCAGCTACCTTGGAATGCATTTTTTTTGCGGTATCGTTCCATATCGTTCCATTGGATTTTGTTGATTGTAATTGTTATGATTTTTTTTCACCATGACAGACTATCCCCCAACGACCTCACTGTGGATTCACTGGAATGATGGTTAGGATTGGGGTAACTATCCCAAAATGGCCGGTTTTCTCCGGTCAGTGAATTATTGTAGTTCATCTGGATATATCACACATACAGTAATATATATATATATATATATATTGTGTATAATATTGTGTATATAGAGATAGATATAAAGAGAATAAAATAAGATAAGATAAGTAGATATATGGATGGATGGATGGATGGATGGATGGATGGATAGATCGAGAGATATCACAAGTGATCTCATCTTAATTCACATTCCTTTTTGTGTGTTATCAGTGAGGTACGGTTCACCCCTGAACTATCAATACGTCTCCAGTTGACTTAGCATGTCTTCGCTGAGGATCCCTGAACTCTTTTCAGGGCAGCTAGATCCATTGACCGTTGCTCAGCTGCACCCTGGGTATGGATTGATGCCCATCTTTTTGGGTTTTTTTGGTGCCATATATAAATGATATTAAATGATAAAGCAATCAGTTAAATGAGGCCTTTTTTTAAGGCCGAAGAGTCTCCGCAGCAGGGGTGGTGATGATCCCATTTCTGGGAAAAAGACAAGGATTCCCTGCAAGAACAAGATACATACTTCGCTTCAATGCTTTATATGTTTTTTCTGACATTCTGTCCCATTCTGCTTGGTGGCTCCAAGTATCTTTGCTTGCGATCCCTAGTTGCCCTAGTTAAATAATGTTGAATACAGCCTTTGGCCCTGCATTTAAACAGCCAAATGTTTCTCGAGAAATGGGCTATATCCTCAGAATGATGTCCCAAAGTTGGTTGTACATCCACAGGCACTCTATCTTTGGGGCAGTATATATTTTACCATGTATTGTACCATGTATTTGCCATATATAGCAATCATTTTCATTACCCATATACATCATCACAGAGTTCTATGAATGTCTTCACTTCCCTCCAATCCTGACCAAATTGGAGGTCCTGGTCCTGGTGAACACCATCTTCTTCAAAGGATCTTGGGTCACCCGGCGCAGCCTTCTGTTTTTTTTCTTTTTTTCGAAATCGTTGGGCAAAAAAACGTGGGAAGAAGACCACAAGATGCTGATATTCAGTGATCATCAAATCAAATGTGTCAATAGTATATCATTTCAACAGGGGTGTTTTAATAGCCACCACATAACCCAATTATATATGGAACATGCAAAGTCAGAATGGGTTTGGTAATTATATAATGTGTGATTGGTGCTTTAAACAAAATTAGGGAAAATCGGAACCCCCATTCCGTCCACTGGTTTTAGTACCTCAGTATCCGACATGTTAGCCCTACGATTTGGATGGGTTGCAACCACCGAGAAATGCTCTGTTTGGGGGTACTTTCCAGGGGTGGTTTGAACATATCCCATTGTTGGTGTGTTTCTTGACGGATTTTGGCCAAAGTTGTCAAACAGTGAAGTTGGCTCAACTAGACAAAGACAAAACACGGTCAGTAGCCAGAAAGATAGTTTTAGGATCGGATGCGATACCAAGTTGATGACTGGTGAGGTTTGAAGCTCATGAATCTTTATGGGTGTGTCTGAAAATAGTGTACCCCTTTTTATCCAATGGTTTTGCTGATCATTATCCCTATTTTTTATGGCTATTTCATTGGGAATATACCCAACATTTTCAGACAAACCCTTATGAATCTTTGAAAGATGCAGACCTCCGTTGAAGCAAATCCGAGCTGTGGCAGCTCTGTTTGGTCAGCCGAGGCAAGTGTCTTCAACAGTGACTTGACCTCGAATGGCTTCTTTCAAGGCTTTGACGCGAAGCTTCCCTGCGATATGATGTTCAAGAAGGATCTCTTTTTCGCGGCGCAGCATTTTGATCGGGCTGGCTTGAGATCTCTCTTGTGCTGTTGGATGGTTCATCAAAATCATGGTGGGTCCCAAAAATATCCACACATTTTTGAGTGAGTCTTCAATTTTGGGTCAACCCATTATGACTATTGACATTTATTGACCATCTCAATATTGACCACACAAGTGGCCTATAGTACATATATATAATATATAATATACAATATACAATATATAATATATAATATATAATATATAATGTATAATATATAATATATAATATATAATATATAATATATAATATATAATATATAATAATATATAATAATATAATAATATATAATATATAATAATATATAATATATAATAATATATAATAATATATAATATATAATATATAATATATTATATAAAATAATATAAAATATATAATATATAATAATATATTAATATATAATATAATTTATAATATATAATATATAATATAATAATATATAATATATAATATATATAATATAATATATAATATCTAATATCTAATATATTATATATAATATATCATATATTATATATTACATATTATATATTATATAATTATATATATATATATATACATCTATTGCTGGCCAACCCCCATGATCTTCCCATATATGTTTGCTTCACCTTCAGGAGAAAAAAGCTCGGCTACACTGAGATGCCCAAGTACCAAGCACTTCAACTGCCCTACAACGATCGCCAAACCTTGGCGACCATCATCCTACCCAAGGCCGGAGCTTGATGTTTGTTTCGAGGGCATGATGTCAAGCTGGATTGGTTTGTTTTGCCAATTAAAAAAAAAAACATCAACAAAAACATGGTTAAACAGATTGGGATAGTGATTGATGAAAAAATATTCATCAATCCCAAGTTACATTGGGATGATTATATCTTTTAAATCATGTCACTTGATGTTCCAGTCGCTCACACATGGATGCCTCAGAAAAACGGATCGATCGTCATGATTCTGACCGAAAAGGTTTGATTCATTACCCTCTTGTAAACATACAAAAAAACTATGTAAAATCACCATGTCATGTTTAATGGGAAAACTCACTATACATGACATGGCCATTTATAGTGGATTTACCCATTAAAAATGGTGATTTTCCACAGCTATGTTAAATTACCAGAGGGTATTTTTCATGTTTGATGGGTAAGAAGCTATAAACAGACCAGCCACACATCCAAAAACTGGCCAAATGAAGACGTGAATGTAGTCTATGTGGTCTACACTATGGTCTATAGATGTCTATAGTCTGGTTTCTTCATGTTTGGAGGAACCAACTGGGCTGAAAGGGGTTGTTGACCCGCATCCATCTGATGGATTCAAATATTTGGTACGTTCCATAGTGGCGAAGAATGAGCATTGTGATGGGTGGCTCAACCACCATACGGGGGGGTACAATATAACAACAACATGACGATGCGTGACGGGAGGGATATGACCAACAAACATTTGTCTTGAGCAGGGAATCTACATCACAACCTCATTGTCTGTACTGAAATGTTCCAGTACCATCCAATTATCATCACTTCTTGGCTCAAGTCGAAATCGAGCACTTCATAAAATGTTCGAATATATGTTGGAATTGTTTGTTTGAAACGTTGGCAGCCGGACCAATGCCGTCTCTGATCGCGACTGCGCTGTTGTTGGTCCTTGGGGCTTCGAAGGTCGAGGAAGGCTCGTTGCTTCAGACAGTTTCGACCCAGCTATCGGAGCAACAGATGCGCTTTGGAGCGGTGATTTTTTATAACCTCTTCATAGGGACTGCCGAAGATATTCCCAGAGTTGCACTGATGGTGAAGGAGCAGTTCTCCATGATCGAAGATGTGACGGACAAAGACATTCGGATCAATTCCATTGGTGCTCCAGTGACAGTTTCTGATCTCAATCTGTCATCAGAACTGCAACAGCGGACCAACTTAATGGCACACTACGCCCAAGGCTGGGAGGATCTTACGCTGCATGATCTTTGGTCCTTCTGCCGGGAAAAGGACACCGACCCGGATCAGCTGGTGGTATATTTGCATTCCAAGGGATCGTATAATGAGAGACGTGGCAAAAACGCCAAGAAACGTGCCTATCTTACAAAAGGTGCTTTGTCTCAGGAATGCCTTCAGATGCCAAAAGACTGTAATATCTGTTCCACGAGAATGACTCCCATACCATACGCGCAAACACCTGGAAATATGTGGGCTGCGCGCTGCGGCTACGTTGCCAAACTGAAAGACCCTCGGAATTTTGACAAGGACATGTTGGACGTGCCATATGGTCAATTGACTGAACTGGAACTCTGCGTCGGGTCCAATCGTTTTGCCTTTGAGCATTGGGTGCAGTCACATCCAGATGCCGCACCCTGCGACTTAGACACCAACGTGAAGTATCCAGGATGGGGACCTGTTCCTTCCAGCAGTTTCAGCAAAGAGCTGAAGAAGGCTCCACGCTTTGACCTGTCGATCTACGTTTCTGCGGTATGGAAGAAGTCCGAGTGTGCGGGCTGGGGCCAGACTCTACAGAGACGCCTCGCAGAGTATCGGGTCCTCTATGGCACGGAACCCTCAGCAGACTGGTGGGGCTGGAAATTCTTCAAGACATCCTGAGCAACTCAGAACTCATTCCCGCTGCGTTTGGAAAAAAGATTGGGGATCAAGTGAATCAAGACCCATTTGAATCGTCTGTGAATCGTTTGGATGCCTTATTCGCCTTATTCCCTTTGGAATATCTATCTCGTGATGATTATGTTTTTTTCGGGGACCCGGAAAGATAGAACAGCTTTGCTAGGATGTCATAGACGATGTTTTCCCAGAGGGTTCCAGGTTTCCAATGTTCTACCTATTTAGGGGGTGCTGTTCTGGCATATATTTGAGGGGTGCATCCCAGTTACTGCCAGCATTTCAGATCAATGGCCATGACTCAGGAACCGATTGATTAGAGGTATAATTACCTACCATTAATATAAGGCCTATTTTTTAGGCCTATGTAAGGGAATATCCCAGCAAAATATGGAACCAAAAACCTGAATTTCAAAAACCGTCAAACCCTAAAATCCCGGAAACTTCAGGTCAAAATAATCACTCCGTATAGCCGGTGTTTTCGTTCATCCTCTGGTGGCAAACGCAGAACTTTGTTTGGGTGTTAGGGTTGGCGAGCGTTTGGTCTGTCGCGAACATGCAATAGCATGTAATAAACATGTAATGAGCATATTATACCCCACTCATATGTGGCTTATATATATATATTTGCATTACATTATACAACTATAGATAGATGGATACATATATGAATATATGAATATAAGTCATTATTGTTATTGGGTAATATCATGTTATAAGTTATATAATATTATATATACAACATTAATACAGAATTTATACATCAATAGATATATATATATATGGATAATATCATGTTATATATATATGGTTGGTGGTTTGGAACATGTTTTATTTTTCCACAACATATGGGACAATGCTTCCCATTGACTAATATGTTTCAAGATGGTTAAAACCACCAACCAGATCATTATTAACCATCATAAACCATATAATAACCATACATTAACCATATATTAAATCATTAACCATGTAATAATCATACATTGACATTAACCATATATTAACCATTAACCATCATTAACCATACACTACTGGGATTATATATATATATATATATCCATGGATGGTTTCATCCACTGACAATGCCTAGGCTCCAGGCAAAGCGGCCCTGGATGACGTGGTGGACACGCTCAACTGGGATCAGCTTCTTGGCCGAGGGTGGATCTCTCATGGACCCCCTAGGTATCCAAGAAATCCTTGGTGAATGGATGGTGATTTCCACCAAAAAATGGAACAGTTGGATGGTTTAGGAGGATGGATATACAAATAGTTGGTGAACAGCTGGATGGTTCAGCTCCCCAAAATATAGCAATAAATAGCAAAAATATAGGTTTTGACTCGCCATTTAACCTCATGGGGTCTAAGATTAGAGTTATTTATACCAATACGTTGGAATTATGTATATATATATATATCATATGTCATCATTGTACAGTTAATATTATCTTATTGATCAATAATATACCCAAGACAGGGATCAGTAAATGCTATGATTCAGAATCTTAACGAGAATTACCATTTATTCACAACAACATGGGGATACTGTATGCCCTGGGCAGCCCTGCCCCCATTTTTACTTCGAATCCATCTGATCCAACACCGGGTGATGGGAGTCACAACCCATTAGGGAAAATTCATGACTTTTCTGCAACTTTTTGGGGGTAAAAAAAAGCTGTTCAGCACATTTGAGGGTATGAACATCCGGAAATCCCAGCTATATTGGTTTGAACTGAAGGATATCAGGATGTTGATATCCATGCCATTCCATACTAGTATGAACAATTATTCGTATGTATCTAACCAACTGAAATGGGATTGAGTGGATAGTTGATAATCCATACATCTTCCATATTATTAGTATATAGAATTACTATAGGATTCTGCATTTTTGGTGGTTTAATTAACCAGCAATTAAATGGTGATTTACACATCCAAAACATATACTGTATAGTTTTCATGATTATACCTTGCATAGGTTTGTCTTCCCAAAGTTACAATTTTGGTGTGAAACATGATGATAAGCTGCGCAATTGTGGTTTCAAGATTTGAGACAACCCCATACAGGACATGTTTCCAGAGAAGACTGGTTAAAACAATTGCACTATCAAACACGGTTCAGATCATTACAGCTCAATCATTTCAAGTAACGCGCCCCCTTGGCCGGCCAGTAGTTTGACTGAGTTGAGCCTTGGGGAAGAAGTATTTCTTGTGACTCATGATATGTTTATCAATCTATATTTGTTTAATGAAATATCTATACATGTGACTTTATGCCCTCGATTTCCCCTACGATAATATTAAACACCGGATACAATGGTTTAGCAGGGGAATTACATATACTTGGCACATTTTGGGACCAAGAAAAAGGGGACGTTCATATTAGGGGGACAGGTTTCATCGTCTAGAAGGCAACAGCATCATCATCATCATCATCATCATCATGAGATGGTGGTTGAATGGGACTTTAGTGGGATTTAATGGAATATAATGGGAAATCATCATCATTATCATCATCATCATCATCATCATCCTCAGCCAACAAGAAACAACACCAGAAATCCCATGACACCCTCCATGTCGGCAGGGTCAACGGCTTTCTGCAGCCAGAAGAAGTGGAGCTGCAGTTGCCACGCTTCAGACGCTCTGCGGGTGTTTACCAACAATGGGGATGTCACCAACCAAAATGGGGATTTTGATATGTTTTCTGTTGGTTAAATATGGTGACGTATATGGATTTGAGGATAGTTTTGGGCATTTGGGGAAGATTCTATGGTTTCTTAAGCGATTTTCAAAGCAGCAGAACTACGTTGCTTTCAGCAAAAACATCACCATTCTGGGGCCAAACCCGCTGGTGGTGCATCGATGGTGAATGTGGTGTGTTGATGTGTGTGATATATATATATATGATTATATATAATTATATATATAATTATATATAATATATAATTATATATATAATTCAGTATCTAAGATTTCTATTTGGTGACTTTTTTTCCCTCTTCACCAGCCCTAATATTTTCGCTATGAAACAAAGGATTTTTGTGTCGGGGGCCTCGGTGGAACGTGTTGAATCGACGTACCCATTTTTGCATTGAAACTCGTCGTACATGTTTCGTAGCTGTAAACGAAACCCGAAAATGAGCATTGATAAGGGGATATCCCCCCAAAATATGGCCTGAAAAATGGTACTAACGTACCTCCATTGAATCGGATCCTGGAGATCTCCCATTGATGTACATTAATGTACGAAACCAGCCGGATTGTAGTTTTGCTATTCGAATGCGTCGTAGCCTTTTTGGGAGTTCCCACATCTAGTATGGCTGCGGCTCTTTGAGATGCCTTCCCTCTTCAGGGTTATTTGACATAGCTATCTATGGAACATAAATTAGGAAAATGACCTATAGATGATCTACGCAATTCAATGGTGAACTGGTGATAGTTCAGTCCACCTATCAGCCTATCACTTATCATAAACTACTTATCACTGTCCATTGTTAAACTACCGCTAGGTGGACAATGAGATCCCTTCAATCGGCCTTGCTGAATCAGCGTATCTCGCAGAGTTGAAGGGGGGATAAGTCCAGGAAAATTACTCAAAACTCAAACCATACCGTTGTGAATGTGTATCATGTTGGTGCTATGATATCTAAATATATACTACATGTAGCAATATAAATATACAATATGTATCAATATGTTCTATTCTATGTCCTCATACTTGTGTCTTAATTTCACATTTTGGCTGGTGGCTTAAAATCCGTAAAACCCAATGACATGTCATAGTGTCATGGTCGTTGGTCATATTGGTCATATTCCCATGATGCTGAAAATCCATCAAATCCCCATTGTATCATATCGTATCATCGTCAAATCCATGAACATCCCCTAAGACTCAGCCAAAACGCATAAAAACTGTTGTTTTTCTTGTTACCCTCTGGTAAATAAACATAGACCCTGAAAATAACCAGTTTTTAATGGTTTCACTAATCTTCCAACGCGTATCTGGCAGGGTCTATGTTAATTTACTGGAGGGTAACATCCATGAAATCCATCCATTTTAGCACCATTTGTCCAGGATTGAGCGCGGGTGGATCAATGGTGGAAGCCTTGAAGGCTCCGAGTCCAAGCGGTGGGGCGTCTGGTGGAGAGCGCTGATTTGGGCCAAGGGGAGCCATGGGGAGCCCCAACCCCATCATGTACGATGTGAGGGCCAAGGGATGCCAAGGGGACCCTAGTTTGCAAAGTTGACTTATGATGACTTATGTATTTTTGGGATAGGTTAAAACCACCAAGCGGACCTGAGTTTCCCTATTGAAGTGGT
>Ga0126342_10020664_pt1 | contig 11054 bp, 15 predicted proteins | sample Cyp1metagenome_FD_92528 | JGI IMG/M metagenome (GOLD analysis project Ga0126342, IMG submission 92528) | Coral microbial communities from Lord Howe Island, Old Settlement Bay, Australia - Cyphastrea 1 metagenome | ecosystem: Host-associated > Invertebrates > Cnidaria > Coral ...
CGGCAGGCAACGAGTCGCACCTCTGTTTGTTCGGGCCCACCTGGGCACCGCACGTGCGAACGCCCTACTTGGTCCATGAAGAGCAGTTTGATCACTTCCTGCTGGGGAACAGGCCCCCAAGGGAATGGCTATAATTGGGAATATACCCTATTTTCAGACAAACCCACTTGGTTCAACCTCCATTTTTCATCACCGGTGACTCCTGGCCAGGGGCGTGCACCGCCCCGTCTTCAGCTGGTCCCACGACCAATGGCGCCGCGCCGAGACGCTACGCCAGGTGATGCGCGAAAGTTGGGAGGACACGCGGCTGCCAGGTGGGGTGGAGGGGTTGGATACATACCATCTGGTTATTTAACATAGCTATTGAAAATGGCCATAGAAATAGTGGATTTTCCCATGAAAAATGGTGATTTTCCATAGTTACGTAATAACCATTAATTATACCATCTGGTTATGACTCACATAGCCATGGAAAATCACCATGCTATTAGTAGGTAAACCATCTATTTCTATGGGCCATCTTTACCATGGCTATGTAACAAATAACCAGATGGTAACTAATACTGTAAAGACTAATATTGAACTATATCTTCAGCTTCTGATGAAAATATAAGAATGGTAAAGCCATACTATATGTAGATATATGTAGTTGATTTAGCTCAGAACCATTGAAAATCACCACTTTTAATGGGTAATTCATGGTAAATCAACTGTAACTGGGCCATTTTCCATAGCTATGTAATCCAATTTATGGGGACTGAAGATGGTTTTAACTATGGAACATGGTGGTTTAAGCATCCAAAAATGGTGGTTTCCCTAGGATTGCTTGATTGACGCTTCCCCAAGGCTATGAACAGCTGTTTTAATGAGGATCATCATCATCATCATCATCATCATCCTCATCCTCATCATCCTCATCATCATCCTCATCCTCATCGCCATCGCCATCGCCATCGCCATCGCCATCACCATCACCATCACACACACACATATATATATATTATAATTTAATATGATATAATATAATATAAAATAATATATATACATATATTCCTTCCGAGAATTATTGGGAATCCAGCTGGCAGCCTGAAGTACAATGAATCACATTTTGTTCAGGAATGATTTTGGGGAAAAACATCAGGCTGCAGACTCTTGTGACTATATAAAGACGAGGGAGCAGATACTATTTCCCCGTACGGGGCTGAAGGGGATTATCACTTGGGGTATGGCCACCCAAACCACTGGCCCCAAACCACCAGGCACTTCCTTGGCCTTCTCCGGTGCTTGCACAGACCATTGTTTCGCCGAAAGCGCTGCCTATTGGAACGTCAAGGCGGCAGGGACCAGAGGGGCCTTGGGGCCCTGCCAGCGTCGGCTGCCCTGAAAGAAACCAATTCAGCCCTGGGTAAACACAAAAGTGTCACCATTGTTGCGATAGTTAGTAAAAGCATCTGCAGCTCTCAAGCAGGTGATTTGACTTGGTGGTCTTGGTCTTCATTACGCATATCATTCAGTGCGTCTTTGGCTTTGTCGCATGGGTAGTTTATCACACACCCGTTGGGGGAAGCTCCAGGCCACATCTCATTGGTTCAACCCCCATTTGAGCCACATTTTTTTTTGTGGGGTCACCATCACCCTGACATAGACCCTGAACACCAGCCACTTTCTAAAAGTCGTTTCCCAACCCCAATAAGCAGAAGTAGTCCATACAAATGTGTTACAGTAGTTTAATCCGCTGATTCTTGAATATGTTTATTGGTGAATCGTTTGTTTTGAGTCAAACCTGGTGAATAATTCACCCTGCTTTGGGATTTTTATCCATTTGTTGTTGGGGGATACATCCCCTATTTTTTTGTTGACAAAGTAAACCCATTTTTTTTGTAAATCATGAAAACCATCATCCTGGTACTTCTGTAAATCCCAAGTTTTCTGTTTAAGGGGGATTAACATGGATTAACCAAATCCCCAAAAAAAATTCCATTATAAATCCACCATTTTTGTTGAGATAAATCCCATTAAACCACAATTTTTCCTAGTTAAACCCCATTAAACCGCCATTTTTGTTGAGAGAAATCCCATTAAACCACCATTTTTCCTAGTTAAACCCCATTAAACCACCATTTTGGTTGAAACCCACCATTTGTAGCGACGTTTTTTCTTCAGGTGAATGGCGTCAGCATGGAGCAGCTGGCGCGGCAGTGGCTCTCCGAAGGCGGCGTTGCGTCGATGACGTCGGTGATCGAGACCTGTCGCTTGGTTTTTTTGGTGCTTCAAGGGACCAAAATGGGATTTTCATGGGATTTTCCGTATCCAAAATGGTGATTCAATTGGATTGTATGGTGATTGAACGGTGATTAAATGATGATTTTTCATGGGATTTTATAGGTATTTAGCTACCAACATTGGGGATTGAATGGGATTGAATGGAGATAATGAGGATACAATATCTTTCTTTTTTGCTCCTCTATATGAAAGTGTAGGACTACAACTACAAGTAGAGCTATAACCACAGTTGCCGCTTTTGGTAAGATTGGATGGATGGACGGAGATGGAGATAGATTTCTGCCGGAGGCCTTCCAGGGGTAAATCTGTTGCAAAGCTAAACAAAGGAAGCACATTGGTACTCCTTTGGGCAATGGATCCATTTGGTGCCACTTTAGATCTGCCAATCTTCCAGCAGTTTTTTGGAGAATTTCGATGATTCGATGATTGTAAGATTGGGGCTCCGTGTCCTCGAAATGGTCAAACCGCAGATGTTCCTAGCTCCAGGCAGCGTGTCTCACGCAAGCTGAGTATAGGACTCCAGGAGGCCTTTTTTCTCCTGGGGAGAAGCATTATCCTCTTGTATGCAGTTGCTCATTTATCTCATTTCATTTTGGAGCATTTCATTCGTCATTTCTACTCTTAAACCATCCATTTCTTGCGGTTCAGTACAATGTGGTTCTTTCCCTCATTGCCCTAGCGGCCCTAGCAAAACCTTGGAGTCACCTATCTCCTCTCTTCTCCCCAGCATTTTGCAGTTTTCCATGAGTTTTCCTCATGATCTCTGGGTCATGTCCACATTTTCGCAGTAATTCCCCACCTTGTCCATGGTTTTCTATGTTTTTTCCTGTTTTTTCCATGGCATTTCCATGGTTTTCGTTGGGATTTTCACCACAAAATTTGCACCGTCAACACGGACCGCCACGACCTTCACCCCGGGACCTTTCGGGATGCCCCGCCCCTTCACAGGTGAGATGCCCAACTGTTCTGCTGGATGTCCCTTTGCCCCTTGATCTCATGAAGCCTGATGGCCTGATATGCTGTATATCTGGGTGGTGGTTTCAAACATGGCTTTTATTTTTCAAGATGGTTGAAACTGCCAACCAGATATAATATGTATATATAATATATATATACACACATATATATATCTATTATCCTATATGTTGGGGAGTATCGCAATCCGTCATATCCTATCCGTTATCATTGATGACTATATAGTCATTTGAAAGGGGTTCTAAGTTCGAAACACCAAAATATATGGATAGTTTGGTGGATCTCCTTTGTTCTCCGTCATATCCTATGATATCCTATGAAATATTGGGGATGGTCAAAATCCATGATTGGAAATCCGATTGATGATGATGATGATGATGACGACGATGGGTGGTTTGAAAACCGATTATTTGGTGGTTTGAAAACCGATTATTTTTCTCCAAAAACAATAAATCAGACATATAAATATAGACACATGAGGTGCAGCATAGACAACGTAGATCCATCTGGATTCACAACGTCGGGACGAGACGATTTGTCACGGCTGATCGTTCCCCGTGTTTTTTCGTGTTCATCGAGACCACCTAGGCTGTTGGGACATCGCAAGTAGATAACTTACGCGATTTAAGACATGGAGCCCTAAATATGAGCCCATAGAATCATACATAATCATCATAGGATATCATAGGATATCATAGGATAATATGCTTTAAAATTTCATAACGTTGCCATTCTCGCTATTCCGAGAAGCCCTGGCAAGACATTCTGCCTATTCTTCGATGGATGACGAATTACATATGTGGTTAACTTTCTGGTTCTTATTCTTCTCAGCTGAAATCCTTCCCAATTGCTGGAAGAATTCATGGAAAATCCCATCCCCTGATGAATAGATCCAAATCGACATTGGTGTCGTTAGGGGCTTCAAAAACATGAACCGGGGAAGTGATATTACGGACACGTGGAATCATATCACCAGTTCTATCTGGGTACATCTACCCCATTTTCAGTCCAAGTTCTACGCCCGTAAACAATGTTTTTTTGCTATTCCCCCTTTGGGTGAATGTTTTTCAGGAGGGTTGAAGCCACCAAGCAGTATTTTATTCATGTCATTAAAAGATCCTTTGCCATTTTCATCATTTTCCTTATCCTTTTAGATGATCCTACAAGGAACCTTTGCTCCACGAAGTCATTCTGCTGGCTCTGGCCGCGCTGCTTTTACTCTGCTGCCTCTGTGGAGCCCTATGTCTTTGCCGGCGGCGGAAAGCGCGGTCGTCGAGACCGGTGGAAACTGCGGGGCAGTGGGCGGTCATTGGAGCTGTAGATGTGGATGATGATGCGAAGGAATCCTAGCAGTCCTAGCACCAGTTGAATCAATTGAATCCTGGAAGTGAGGGAAGTTGATGGATGAAGTGGCCACCGTTTGGGGCAGATTTGCTGCAGCTGGAAGTGTCGGACTGGGACCACGGCATTTGCCCTGGCGCTGAGAATGGCCGAGAATATGGCCTTCAGGGACGCCCGAAAGCTACCTGGCTTCTCCAGGAGCTGACGCATTCCGCAAATTAAAAAGGCGGACATTGGACTCCAATAGGGGGGTGTACTTGTATGTCTATGCCACTTCCAAGGCGAACAAAATGAAAAGGATGTCAAAAGTCAACGGAACTCCTTTGATTTTCCCGATCTGTGATGGAAACGTACGGTCTGTGAGTCTCTTTGCCGCAACCCCATGGCTTTGCTCTTCAGAACGGCCGTATTCGCCTGAGGAGCAAGAAGGCTCAGGCCCGGGGTCATTTGTTGGGATGATCCCCTCACAGTGACCTCGCAACTTGGGAATCATCCAGGATGAAATTTCCTATTTCTAGTGATTTTTCTGGCTCGTAGATGACTGTTAGATGACACAACATGCCAAGTTATCATGAATTGATGAATACGGATAATATGGCGATGGCTCAAAGCCAGTTAGTCCCACCTAAATACCCAGTAAATTATTATAAATTATGTGTCTCCCTCCAGCCCTGGGTATAAACAGATTGTGACCCAGTTCTGGCTCATGAAATGGAAGAACCCGTCGAAAAAGCAACAAGTAATACTTGATTTATTCATTATGTAATTATGTATTCTAATGTCATGGGATGATGCAATAAAAAGGGTATGGTATTGCCCATATGGGGAGATGACTATCCATAACAAGCCAGGCTTTTGATCCATAGCCATATGCAATTTGGTAAAGCAAAATAGCAATGGCAATGGGAACTGCTCCATTTTAAACAAGATCATCGAGAATTGGGCATAGATTCCGGATTCGACCTTGCCAGGTTTCTATTTACCGACGGTATGTAAAAGCCAAGCGGCAACTGATACAAGTGTGTTTCCTACTTGCCTGCAACCAGAGCAATTTAATGGAGACCCCATGCTGCATCCCAGGGTTGATGAGCCGGGGTGCACAGCATTCACTGACATCAGGAATCATGCCCTTGGTCAATTAAAAGTCATTGACATGCGGTTCAGTGATAGCCACATTTTTTTTCCGACGTTTCTCTGCTTCGGGGAATCGCAAGAATCCTGAGATGATGGGGAATGACTACGTCACTAGGTCAACTGGATTTCTCCAGCCTTGGGCAGATTTCAACTTTCCCACATCACCTTTGAATCAACGCAGGGATGATTTTTCTACGGGATATGCATCATATGGCTATGGATCAATACCTATACATACCATTTTTAGGGGGATGAACATCCATAAATCCCAGCTATTTTGATGTGAACTACAGGGGTACTATTGGTTTTGACACACTGCCATATGATCACCGCCCGGTCATGGCTCCATGGCTTCGCGGCTTCACCTTTTTTGGACCAAGCCCTTGCGCCGGGGCCTCCGCCAAATTGTAGCACCGTGGGGAGCCTCGACAGCCTCGACGTGGCATGGCTTCGCCCAGAGCTGGGGGCCCTCAGGAGATGTTGGATGGCAAATGGGTTGGTTTGCACAAGCTGAATGAGTTGGTACCCTCTGGTTATGCCAAACATAGCTATTGAACATGGCTATTTAGTTCGTGGATTTACCCAGCTATAAAATGGTGATTTTCCAGTTCGCTATGTAAACGTTTACCAGAGGGTAGGTGGTAGTTGGTTGTCCGAAATCCTCTTTCGGGTTCCAACCGTTCATGTCGATGGAGCGCTTACAGCACGCTGTGGCTGTCTCTGATTCTGGTGAAGTCCGCACGCACTTGTTGGATCTTGTTGGTTTATTTCTCGAATTCTCAGTTGGCTCTACTATAGTCACATTGTTGGTCAAAAGTACCCTCTGGTAAACGTTTACAGTTTGCTATGGAAAATCACCATGCTATCAATGGGTAAATCCACTATTTCTATGGCCATTTTCAATAGCTATTTAACAAATAACCAGAGGGTATATGTCCAAGCCATTTGAAGTCAATTCCCACTTATAGAGTTGGTGGTTTTCGCGAAACTAAAAAAAACCATCAGCGATGGCCCTTGGCCCCGGTTTCTGAGGTCGGGAGTCGAGGCGATAAGGATTGGAAGGGTTGTCGAGCGAAAATATCAAGCTGTGTCAGCTTGATATTTTCTCCATTCATTTTGTTGTCAAATTGGATGTGCAAAGATATGATATACTTCTGATATGATATACTGATATACAGTGATTGATTTCCTCATGAATGATTTTCATTGGGAGGGAAGGTCTTTTTAGGGACGTCCCATCCCATCTGATGGTTTCGGTCCTTTTCAAGGAGGCCTCAGAAATCCTCCTGAGCGTCAGTAGCTGGCAGGGCTCCCAAGACAGCTTTTTCTGCACTGGGAAATGGCCCCACTGGGTGTATTGTTTTTTCATGTTTTTTCGTAACCACACGAAAATTGTGGGCTGTTGTGAAGGATGGGATTCCAGTGATCATCTGGGAGTCAGGTGGGCCATTTTTCAAACGACCCACCTACACACCACCTGGACACAGACATTTTTCTACCATGGCTTTTCTTCACGCGCGCGCGCGCGTGAGGTGTCTCTGTTCGGTGGGGATGATGGTTTTCAACAAGCTGTCGGTGGTGCATTTTCCTGCCGTGCCCGGGGACCCATTTTCGTTGGATGGCGATGCGATGGATGGCGATGTGTTTCACCATCCCCAGGTGGGAAAAACGGAGAGAACGGGGGATCTAATCCCATCTCCCCACCATCTGGTAAACATACAAAAAACTATGGAAAATCACCATTTTTAATGGGTAAAATCCACTATAAATCACCGTTTTCAATAGCTTTTTGTATTGTTTACTAGAGGGTAATATGAAACGCCCTGAAAATGGTTCCAAATATGTCGAAATCCCCAACATCCACCATGCTTGCTGCGGACGTGTTTAATATGAGGGGAAAAGAATCGAAGGTTCGCCAAGAGTTTATGGTGGGCCAGAGTGGTAGTTATATCTAAATTAGATATTTGTATATGTATGCATATATATATATTATATCGTATATATAGATATGTGTGTGTGTGTGCATGTGTATATGTATATGTATATGTATATGTATATGTATATGTATATGTATATGTATATGTATAATATATATATATATGTAGTTAATGATAGTTCCAGCATGGAAGGTTACAACAACAAAAATGGAAGGTTACAATTCCAGCCAAGTATAGATAACATACGTGATTTACATAGATAGATATGACACACACACACAGAGCACATGTATAGATATAGGCTAATTATGGATATACCCTCTGGTAAACGTTGACACAACTATGGACAATCGCCATTTTCAAATGGTAAATCCACTATAAATGGCAATTTTCAATGGCTATTTTGACATAACCAGAGGGTAAATCCCATCTAGAAATCACCATTTTTGTTGATTAAATCCCATTAAACCACCATTAAACCACCATTAAACCACCAGTTGGGGTTTTGTCGAAGATTCATCCCACATCGGCTCGGTTAAAAAAGGTGCGTCGTCAGCTCTTCCCCCCGTCGTTGTTCTTTGGTCGAAGCGGTCGAAGCCATGGGCCGCCGACCAGCCAAGTGCTACCGCTACAACAAGCGCCCCGCAGTCCGTGGGAAATGGTGACGAAGGAAGAAAAAATGGGGATGTACCCTCTGGTAAATAAACATAGACCCTGAAAATCACCAATTTTTAATGGAAACTAGTCTTCCAACCCCTATCTGCTAGGGATGTTAATTTACCAGAGGGTAACATTGATGTAACCGTATATCCTCCAGTGTCAAGGATGGCAAGAGGAAATCCGATATCCTTCTTGTCCATGCACTTTGAGGATACCGATGCCTATTGTATCAACCAAGCTCCTTCGATCATATGGTCACTGGCAGCATAAGATGCAACAGCGGCTCCCCAGAAGTCGCTTCACCGAGGAACAAACCCTATCCCAAGACCCGCTACTGCCGAGGTGCGATGACGGGGGAATGACAGGTTCAAACATGGCCTCGCTGAACATCACTGGATCCAAAACTCGTCAGAAAGACCATTATTGAAACATATATCTCATCTCTTGCTGACAACTGCGCAAAGAACTCAAGATCCTTGACACTTAAGGCCACTTAAGGCCACTTAAGGCCTATAGGCTTGAGGTGGACCTGTGGCACTGTGGGCCCCTGCTGATTCGGCCCATTTTTCAGGTGTGCCCGACCCCAAGATCCGCATCTTCGATGTGGGCCACTTGGTGAACTGGACCCGGCATGATTCTCCCATGAAACCAGCAAGGGCTCACGAGCACTGGTACTGTAGATATCCCAAAGTTGGTGCAGGTACTTGGTCTCCAGTTCTCAGGGAAAAAAAAAACGAAACCAGCATGTTTCATGGGATCCAGTTCCAGTGGTGAAATCCCCATGTTTGCCGGTGAAAAATGACCCGGCTTCTGCCGGGTTCCGCCATTGTGACCTAGCGTTTCCCCAGGAAAGAAGAAGATGCCCTGCGACGAGTTCCCGGCCGCCGCGCACCTGGTCTGCGACGAGGATCAGCAGTTGACGGCCGAGGCGCTGGAGGCCGCGCGTATTGCGGTGAACAAGCGCCTTGGACGCTGGGGCTGGGGTGAAGAACGTCGTTTTTTTGGTGAAAAATTGGGAGAGGGTGATACGAAGTGATAGATATTGGCAGAGATGGTGTTTTTTTTTTGGGGAGAGGTGCTTGTACTTTGCCATTGGGGCTATCTAGCGCTGGTTGCAGCGGTTGCAGCGGTTGCAGCTAGCCATGGGTCAAAATCAACCACCCCAAAGACGGGCTTAGAGGCGACTGACATTGCGCTGAGGTACATGGCGACCAACGCTGGTAAGGACTCTTGGCGAAGCTCCAGGGATCTCCGGCGTTTCTGAAGATATCAATTGGTTGCTACGTCAAATGATGTTTGCCACGGGCCATGTAGTACTGAGCAGTGGCAAACCCTGATCGAAAATCGGAGGCATCTGCACCTTCCATACTTTTTCCTTCCATTCAAATACCCATTGGTCGCCTCCATCGACACTGAGGATTTCTTTCACATTCGCTGCTGGGCGAAATGACGTCGTGTGGCGATGTAGCCAGTGGATTGCACAATCAAAAAACACCAGTGTATTGCAAAGGTATGCAAAGGTAACGTCCCAAATGACGTGATTTTTTTCGAGGGACTGCATCTACACTAGTTAACTAATCAACTGATGGTTTTGTCATTCCTGGCCTTTTATTGGCAATATCACTGTCTTGGGTGGTTGAATGGTTTGATTGTTTGGCAAGTCGCTTGAGGGGGAGATTGCTGTAGCATTGGGACACCATGCCATGTTCCTGGGAGCATCATCGAACTAAATGGGGAATTGTCCAGATGTAGCCATGTTTGATTGCCAGATTTGCCACACCTGATCTGAAATGATCACCAATCCTGATTTATATACGGTACGTGTACATCTTCGGGTAGGTTGAGGATTCCAGGATAGTAAACCCCAAAGGTTTGCTGCGAAGTTTCCGAATCGATCCAATGAGGATGTTGTAACGAATCATGTGGTAAACCCAATGGTAAACTAGGACAAACATGGATAAACTCCTTTCTGAGGTTGGCCTTCAATATTTGCCCACATGGTGAAAGTGGTTCAATGCGCTTTGGACTGTTGCTTTGCCCCATCACTTTAAGAATCTTTCTGCCACTTGAGGTATTCGCCCTCATCCTTTCAACGTGTTGCGCATCAACAAGACCTTGCAGCCCGGCCTGAAGACCTATCCTTTGCGTCACTTCAAGGGCAGATAGGCATGGCACCAGTTCCATCTTTTTGAGAAAAAGCGATAGCCTCAAAATGCCTATGGAACATCCATAAAACATGAACATCAGCTGAGGGTCACCCATTACAGGATCATTCTAATCATGTTGGAATAATATATTGTATAGATATCCTCAATTATACTCTATATGAATGTATATGATGTATAGTGTTATCACTTATCACCATTAATTTTCCCCTATATATATAATGATTATGATTATACGGATAATCTCCATTCATGGTAATAGTAACAATAATAATAATCATCAATTACTATTACTCTTATCATCAATTATTATTACTAGTGGCAATTACTAATAGTAATATTAAAAAAAGTACCATCTGGTTATTTAACATAGCAATGGAACAGCACCATTTTTAATAGGTAAACCATCTATTTCTATGGGCCATGGCTTCCATGGCTATGTTAAATAACCAGATGGTAATAATATTCATCATCAATTACCCTCTGGTAAACGTTTACATAACTATGGAACATCATCATAAATTTAATGGGAAAACTCACGAACTAAATGGCCATTTTC
>Ga0126342_10020665_pt1 | contig 11052 bp, 13 predicted proteins | sample Cyp1metagenome_FD_92528 | JGI IMG/M metagenome (GOLD analysis project Ga0126342, IMG submission 92528) | Coral microbial communities from Lord Howe Island, Old Settlement Bay, Australia - Cyphastrea 1 metagenome | ecosystem: Host-associated > Invertebrates > Cnidaria > Coral ...
AACAAAGTTGGGCAACGTGTCTTCGGTAGCGTCATCTTACAGTCGGCAAGAGCGTTAAACACGTATACTGCCAAAGAGCACAAACGTGGAAAAAAACACGCCCGCCTCGGGGCGTTGACCCCATAAACTACCCTCTGGTAAACTAACATAACTATGGAAAATCACAATTTTTAATGGGTAAATCAACTATAAATGGGCAATTTTCCATGGCTATGTTAGTTTACCAGAGGGTATATGGGGGTTTGTATGAAACGGAAAATCTCCCCGACCGGCCATCGCAAAAGGGAAAAACCATGGATGTCTACCAACTGTTGAAGATTTTCCAAAGGACCGTTGATATTGATCATATGAATCATCTGTTTTTGACTTTTGACCCCCCAAGTTATGTTTGTTGCTTTATTCACGAAAAAATCCTGGAGCGGACGTTCATTGGACTTATCAACGAACAGAAACCCATCAAAAACGGAGCCCGCAGGAACCTCCCGGAGGGGGTTGGATACACCCCAAGCAGGGCAAAGATGCTGGTACTTGGGGCTGCCTTTTTAACTAAGTCACGTGGGTTGTATATCCATAGTTGTAGGGGACCAAAATATCCCAACTGATGGAGGTTTCCCATAGTTATAAGTTATACCCATTAATAAGCCCAATTGCACCCTCAGGTAGCAAGTCCACAGCCAAAATTGAGTTTCTTTGTGCAAACCTCGGTGATATGTCTTGTTCCAACCGAAAAAAACAAGGGTTTCAAGGTGTCACAAATTAACACATCAGAAAGAACCATGATGATCAGCTAATGTTTAGATGATGAAATTTGTCCATCTTCTCCGTATTTTCTTACTTCAATAATCGGACATTCTGCAGCTGCAACCTGGGGACATCTGGGGATCTTGGCTTACCAATAACTTGGCGCCTTAACCTTCGTCAATGACAGCAAGGTGTCATTATATCAAACAAAGGTGTCATTGGCCACTGATGCACAGTCCCCCTCAGAATCCTTGCATCAAATCATGCCGCAGTGCATTCTTGGGGGTTGGCAAATTCATTGCAGCCTCCCCACGGTGAATAGAAATCAGTGAATATCCATGAATATCCCAAGATATCACTGGGAAAATCTTGATATGCCAGGATCTTTTCCTAATGATATCCTAGTGAAATGATTATATATACCAATATTTCCCAGTGAATTCTCCCACCTTTTTCGGCAAAACCCATCACCTTAAAGCTTCGCTCTCCGGTGCAGGAGCAACGTGTGCGTCAACAACTGGCGCAGCAGGTCCAAGCGGCCCAGGCGCAGGCGGCGCAGGCGGCGCAGGCGGCGGCGGCGCAACAGGCCTGGGACATTTTTTTTGGGGAGGGCCACATCTGAGAAATGTTGAAAGATCATGGCATAATGGTTATATATATATATATATATATTAATATATATATACATACATAGTGGTTATTAATGGCCTTTTCTATGGTTATTTATGGTTATTAATTGTTAAGATAAATTGTTATATATATATATGGTTATTAATGGTTATTAATGGTGGTCAATGGCTAGTCAATGGTTATTACAATAATGAGTAATGTGGGCAAAACAATGCAATAAACCACCCATTTGGGAAAATTTGGGAATGGTTTATACCACTTACAAAAATGGTGATTTTAACATTAATGGGGTAGTTTAAACATGAATGGGTAATATAATGTGGGTAGTTTAAATATCATGTGGGAATATGTAAATGTTGATAAAACAAGAATAGGTTTATACCACCTATAAAAATGGTGATGACTGGGGGATGGTTTATGAAATTGTTGTTTTACCCACATATACAAACTTGAAGAGTTGAAACAAACCAAAATAGACTACTAACCATCCCATGTTCTGGATTTTTGGATATTTTTGGTGGGTTTGGGGGAAAAACATTGGGAGATGTGGGGCAATTGGAGCATAGAACTTTTGATGAGAATGTTTGGAAGCAAATTGCAGAGGATTATTGCCACTTTCCAAGGTAGTGTGGCAGCTTTGGCAGATGTTCGATGTGATTAGAATTATTGCGGAATTTTCTGATTGTATGCTATTTTCATGGGTTTACCCTCTGGTAAACTAACATAGCTATTGAAAATGGCCCATTAATAGTGGATTTTCTCATTAAAAATGGTGATTTTCCATTGCTATGTTAGTTTACCAGAGGGTATTCACATTCATCGTTACTGGCTGTGGTAAAATGCCAACTGTCACCATACACAGCAGCCCGGGCTGTTTCCATCTTGGGGGAGGAGATCTACCCAGCCTGGTTATTTAACATACCCGAAATGGTAAACGTTTACATAGCGAACTGGAAAGATCCACCATTTTTAATGGGAAAATCAACTATAAATGGTCATTTTCAATAGCAAACTGTTAGTTTACCAGAGGGTAGCTAATATGGAATATGGTCCATTTATATAGATATCCGATGATGATTTACCTATTAGAAAATCGTCTTTTCGATAGCTACGTGAAAAATTAGCACAAGGTATATCTGGTTGGTGGTTTGGAACATGATTTTTTTTCCATTTCATATATGGGATGTCATCCTTCCCATTGACGAACTCCATCATTTTTCAAGATGGTTATTGCACCACCAACCAGTATTAATGCTATGATAATCTCACAGGAAACGGTGGTGAAAGTGATTTCCTTAGGAACTGTTTTTACGATGTAAGCGATGTTTGTTGAATGCGTTAAATCAACGGCCAATTCAGGAACCGATTGATTGGAGGTACCAATACCATACATAAGGCCTATTTTTCAGGCCTATGTAAGGGGATATCCCCACAAAATATGGCCTTATATGGTACAGTACCTCCATTTTAGGATCCTGGAATTCCCATTGATTGAAGAAGGCACTTTTTGGTATTCCAACCTTCTGAAACTCCATTGTTTACAGATGTATGTAAGTAAAATTACGGGATAACTGGGAACATTTTTCAGAAATCTTTGGGGTACACAAAATTGAGCAGAAAGTAAAGGTCAAAGTATGGCTATGAGTCAAAACCCTGGTACCCTAGGTGCCCTTTTTTATCGCTGGTTAATGGATGTTTACTCCCCCAGTCATATTATATGGTATATAATTTCATATAGGTTTTGACCAATCTCCAGATCTTAGAATCACTTGGGTATGGGTCAAACTTAAGTATCCCTAAAAATGGATGGTTAACTTCTTGAATTCTGACCCATCCCCAAGTCACCATAGGTTTCAATACTAGTCGTCATGGTCAGCCATGACGACTGGATGATGCAAGTGGTACCCGACTTAGGAAACCATTATCTTTTTTTATCGTTGGATTTTCCAATGATTTTCCCATATGCTCAGATGATGTTCTATTGTTTTTCCCATGATTATCCCATATTTTCCCATGATTTTCCATGGGTTTTCCCCATATTTTCCAATGATTTTCTATGGTTTTTCCCATGATTTTCCCATGATTTTCTCATATTTTCCCATGGTTTTCCCCATATGTTCCAATGATTTCCGATGGTTTTCCCCATAAAACCGCCATGTCGAACATATTTTTCCGGTCGAGGCGGCGCCGGCCAAGCCTCCTCCCATGGTGCCGCCGGTGCCTGCACCCACCATGTCACCCATGGAGGCGGCCATAGGGGGAAAACCGCAAAAAATCGGTGAAGAGTTGGTGAATATGAGTGAAAAACCAAGATATCCATGAATATCCCAAGATATCACTGGGAAAATCTTGATATGCCATGATCTTTTCCTAATTAGCTATGGATCAATACCTATGAAAATACCATTTTTAGTGGGATGAACATCCATTTTAACCCAGCTATGACTTGGGGTGAACAAAAGGTACCAGGGTTTTGACCCATCCCCAACTATTCTTATCTCGTTGGTGGTTTGGAACCATGGAAGTTTATGACTTTCCATATATTGGGAAGAATAATCCCAACTCACCAATATTTTTCAGAGGGGTTCAAACCACCAACCAGTTATTAGATTACTGTTATGAACTTTTTGTCGGATGATAGCCAGAGTCTTACTAGTTGGTGAATTTTGGTTAATGGTTGATGGATATTGCTCCATGGTTGGTTAACCAAGATTGATGTCCCCATTCAGTCCACCAGTATGGGGTTAGCACTATCCTGAGCGATGACCCAGTTGCCGTGGCTGTTTCACGCCCAAGGTTCAAGGGTGGCCCTATCAACATGTCATTTTTTAACATCGTTCAACCATCATCTGAGTTGCCTCAGCCTACATTTTTTTTTGGCATTGACACTTTCTGTAACAGTTGTAAGATATCGTAACATGGAACCCAACAGCTGGGTCATGGTCAGTAGTAACATCAGATTTTCTTACTGCTTTCTTCAGGTTCCATGTGGAAAATCTGGGGTTGACCCCCAAAAAAACCTCCACGGTAGGCAGCGAAGGAAGAGAGGAAAAAACCCGTGCAGCCGAAGAAGCCCACGCAGGGCACTCAGCTGTGCAAGGTTCCATGGAGATGATGACATAATGGGCTTAAACTACATATGGCAGCCCCTAAGTTGATGCTTAATCATCCTATTGACATCCTAACATCCTCTTAATATTCTATTCACATCTATTAACCTCCTATTAAGATCTACTGAATCCCTGTTGTTTAAATATGTTTAAATGCTATTCTTCAATAGTCTCCCCTGTAAACTGGACAAATCCATATCTTTGACGGGGAGTGCCATTTTTTTTTGGTCCCCACCAGGGTCGACATCAACTGTAGACCCCAAGAATGGAACAGTTGGAAACCTAGAAGATATGTGGTATATTGATGACCTGGTTGGTGGTTTCAAACATTTTTATTTTCCATTTCATATATGGGATGTCATCCTTCCCAGTGACGAACTCATATTTTTCAGAGGGTTTTTTTTGTCTCCACCACCAACCAGTGACTGCTTTACGTTGTACATCTCAGGATTTTTCAACCAGGAAAATTCTCCGATTCAATTTTTGCCCGTGCCCCTCCCACAGTCGACAGTTGCGTTGGTCCACCAAGGGTAAAGAACGATGCTCCAGGCACATTTTGTTGCGGCTGTCGTGGAAAGGAAACCTTCAGCAGCGTTGATACATCATGATACATCATGATACATCATGATACATCATGATACATCCCTTCTAGCTGCTTCGTTCCTCCCATTTGTATCCATTTGTGTTGTTTTTTCGATGTTGAAAAAGTATAACTCCCATTCAATGACTATTTTTCGTTGGTTAAATCATGTGAAATCACATGGCAATCACCGGCAATCTGGGGAGTTGGCACCGCCAAAATCATCCATTGAGCCGTGAAAAGACACCTGTGCGTCGTGCGCCAGGGCCCATGCAGGTAGCTCCGGGGCCTGTGCCCAAAGAGGCGGATGCTGCTGCGTAAAGAGGAGGGAGGTGAGTAAAATCTGGAAAATGATGTCACAACGGTGGAAAATCAGGCATTTTACGAAAATCCCAGTCCAAACTTCGATGATCTCCGATCTTTGATACTCAAATCCAAGTCTAAACTCCGAGTTTTCGAGGTGCCTTTGGGGATGTATCCACTTCAACTAGTGGTAATTTGGACTTTTTGACATCCTTTGGGGGTTGATTTGGCCATGAAGAACAAATACATCGCACGCATCATTAAAGAGGGCTATCTTACCGTAGATTCGATAGATTTCGGGTATTTTATTCTGTGCATTTTTTTGCAATGCCCAATATTAATAGGTCTTAGTTCTTTTCGACAACATGGTTGCAGCCTGGATTTGTAGAAGAATAAACCACCAATTTTACAATCGTTTATAGCACCCGTTTGTGCTAAAATTGGGGATGGTTTTTATAACTTAGATGTGTAAATATGCTTACCCAGATATCCATGGGTGATAAACTACTAGCTGGGATGCATAGCCCTGAATCGCGGATTGCACTGCCTTTTGGTAATCAGCCATGGCAACGTTCGATGATTTTCCCAGCGAGCTCGAAACCTCGAGTTCGATGTTCCATCAATTTACTTCGATCATCGCTCGAAACCTAGGATTTACATACCATTTATAGGATGTCCATCATTTATAAATCATCTTCTCTAGAAACCTAGGATTTCCATGGGATTTCCACGGGATTTCCATCATTTTCCAGGGCATCGGATTCCACGGGAAATCCGTTGTAAGGCGCCGCCGCTCATTGCCTCATCCACCGAGTTCCCCACCTTGGGTGGAGGTTCTGAGGAGCCATGGGAAAACCCACCATTTGTCATAGGTAAATCACCATGCTATTTTCATGGGAAAATCAACTATTTCAATGGCCATTTTCAATAGCTATGTAACAAATTACCAGAGGGTATCATGGAAACTAACTAACATGCTATTTTCATGGAAAATCACCATGCTATGAATGGGTAAAAAAAAAGATTTTCTAGCGAGACGAGAAGTTAGTTTTTACCACTCACCAACAAAAACAATGAATATTGTAGATGAATCTGGATGAACCTGGATGAATCTGGTTTAACTAAAAATTGAGTTTTTATTTCGAGATCAATGAGAATCTACTGGGACACTGGGAGATGATCATGGGATTTTAGTGGGATATGATATCAAGATGAATCAATCATATCTGGGAGTTGTTGAAAGAACCCTGGGAGCTGACCATTTTTGTTTTTTTAGATCCAGGGTTTCCCATCCCTTGTCTTGGAAAGCCCATGGTCAACATGTCCATTTCTGTTGGGAAAGATGTCGGCGAAGTCCCCATTCTCTCCAGGGAAGACCCCGAATGTACAGGAGGAAATACGGGGTATATAGGGATTTGAAACCACATCCAATATAACCCATATAACCCATACAAGCCATACAACCCATATATATATATATAACATAATATATATATAACATAATATATATATATATATATAACATAATATATATATATATAACATAATATATATATAATATAATATAAATATGATATATATATAATATAATATATTATATATATTCATATATATTTAAATATCTATAGATAAGCCATACAAATATGACATCCGCCAGGAGCACGTGGTCATGGCGCCGGCGGAGAGCTCTGCGGGCGGCTTCTGGGAGCGTCCCATGCGCCCCGTGAAGGTCGGCGGCGATCCGCCCATCGCCCCGGGGAGGTCGACGGATCCGAAAGCCAAGGCACCCGCGGATCCAAAGCGACTCGGGGGAAAGGTACCCGTGGAGTTGGGAGATATCTATGTCTCTATCTGCATATATATATAACATCTATATCTATCATTCTATATTTATATCTTTATCTAATATCTATATCTATCTACCTATCTGTCTATCTATATATATATATATTGATCATATAGATATTTAAGCATCAGCATAACGTTGATCAACGGACTGGGATGCACAGGTGGGAGTCATGGACAGCCCAAGTAGCCTGTGTAATTACCATTGTGTACTGTAGCCATTTGGATATTTTCAGGAATGTGCCATTGCGAATATCCTCTGGTTAAACTAACAGTTTTCTATGGACAACCAGCATTTTCATAGGTAAATCAAGTGTGAATGGGCAATTTTCAATAGCCACGTTAAATTACCGGAGGGTATTGGCAAATATTTCCGCTTTAAGATGGGATGGTGATTCTAGTTGACAAATTCAGGATGTTTTTGGCGTGGTGAAATAAAGTATCAATAGCCAACCAGCCCGCGAATGCACCAGGTAGAAAAGTAAAACCTACTAAACTAGCGCCAAACTACTGACGTGGTTTTCTTTTTTTGGGTTGCTATATACATATATACAGTATATATATCTATATCTATATCTACATCTACATCTACATCTATATCTATATCTACACGTATTCAATTCATACTCAGTATGTGACCACTCATTTTCCCCCGCCTTTCGTAGACCTGATGATTCACGGCTGTCTCATCCCACGCCACGGATTCCAGGCTGCACAAAAGCTGGGGGCCTTAGAGTGGCGGCTGTGAAAATTCAAGGAATTCAGTGGGAATTGTTGTTAATTCAAGTGCTGGATGATGATGATGATGATGATGGTGATGATGATGATGGTGATGATGATGAGGATGAGGATGAGGATGTTGGGATGATGGTGATGATGATGATGATGATGAGGATGAGGATGTTGGGATGATGATGATGATGATGATGGTGATGATGGCGATGATGATGATGAGGATGATGAGGATGATGATGATGATGATGGTGATGATGATGATGATGAGGATGAGGATGAGGATGATGAAGATGAGGATGAGGATGTTGGGATGATGATGATGATGACGATGATGATGATGATGAGGATGATGAAGATGATGATGATGATGATGGTGATGATGATGATGATGATGAGGATGAGGATGAGGATGATGAGGATGAGGATGAGGATGTTGGGATGATGATGATGATGATGACGATGATGATGATGATGAGGATGAGGATGAGGATGAGGATGATGATGATGATGATGATGATGAGGATGAGGATGATGAGGATGAGGATGAGGATGAGGATGTTGGGATGATGATGATGATGATCGTGATGATGATGAGGATGAGGATGAGGATGAAGAGGAGGAGGAGGAGGAGGAGGATGATGATGATGATGATGATGCGGATGAGGATGACGATGATGATGATGATGGGGGTGATGATGATGATGATGAGGATGATGACGAGGATGGTGGTGATGATGATGAGGATGATGATGAAGAGGAGGGGGATGATGATGAGGAGGAGGAGGATGATGATGATGATGATGATGAGGATGAGGATGTTGGGATGATGATGGTTATGATGATGATGATGATCATGATGATGATGATGATTTCGATGATGATGATGATGATGTTGATGATGTTGATGACGACGACGATGATTGTGAGGATGATGATTAGGATGATGATGAGGATGTTGAGGATGATGATGGTTATGATGACCATGATGATTTCGATTTTGATGATGATGTTGATGATGAAGATGACGATGACGATGTTCTTGGTTGCTTGATGATTGTGACCATCACCAACATGAACCGAATGGGTGTAGCAAAACGTCCGAGCTACAGACCTACCCATAGTCAGTGACCGATGAAAGAACACTGTGGATGCACTTTGGGCATCCTTGCCCTTGAGAGACTTTCACGTATGCAAAACGACCTGACAATGTTTGACAACAAAGGTTGGACGCAATTCTTTTGCTATCCCCTGGTCAGCAAAAATAATGACATCAACCATGTCTCAAGCGCTTGTCATGAACATCGATTGTCCGCATTCCCAAGCTCGAAGTCTGCTCAGATTTGCATAGCATCTGACGGATCCTCTGGTCTTTGTAACAACCAATCTCCCCCATTTTGGTGAGGCCGCCACAGTAGATGGCTCATAAACCCAAACATGATTGGTGCCGTCACCGACCTGGAGTTGAACCCCCATGCCAAGTTGGGGTCCCAACATGTTATTTGAGGTGCCTCAACTACAACCAAACAGTGTTTCAACATCTTTCAAGCACCGGAAAGAAAACAAAAAACCTCTCAACTGGCTGACTCTCCGTATGGAAGATTATGGGTGTATTTTGTAATTGGGGGTACCATTCACCACTGGCTTACATGGGTCTCTCAGGCAGCAGCAGAAGGCGAAGGATGAGGAAAAGAGTTCGCTGTGCCCAGCTGGGCTTTACCCGAAGGAAACGGATGTGGAAAAACCAGGAACATATGTCCCAACATCATATGGTTATAGTCCATATATCTATCTAATTATAATTAATTTTATAGAATTGTACAAAAATATTATTATATTTTATTCCACATAATTATATAGAACTGTGAAAAACATATTAGCCCATGATATAATTAAGCATTGTGCAAACGTTGGGATTATGGATGATCGGCGAAGTGCTTGGATTATGGGGATTGGTCACCAGTTTGCGGCCCCGAAAAAACCACTTGTGACAGGTGAGCTGGCAAAAAAAAGGGAACTCATGTCAGAGTCAAGATTGAAGATACTCCATTTGACTTCTACATTTCCGATGTTCGACTGCCTGCATCGCCATGTTCATTCCATAGTTTGAATCATCAGAATCCTCAGCCTGGCTGAGTCCATTTGTTTTGGACTAGTTTTGGATTCGAATCCCCAGCATCAACCAGTTTCAGCATGTAGCCAGCGCACCACGAGGTGAGTTGCGTCGGGCACAGGTGAAGGACCATGGTGTCTGAGAATGTGGGAAAAAACGCCATGGAAAAAACACCCATTTTATGGCAAGTTCATATGGTATCTTTGTATTTTTTTTGGTTGGTAATTTTTTGAGTATTCTTTATTTGCTTGGGCCAAAAACTAGATTATAAGCAACATAAGTGAGGATTTTTTCCTAACCGCAATCCCTAGATGATGGGCGGATGGTGATTTGAGGATTTTTACACATTGATGATTGAAGCACCAAACACGGGCTTATTGAGGAACAAGCCTTCACAGCTGTTGATTCTTGTACACTCTGGTGTCATCAAACATGGGCCGCTGGGAAATCCCTGAACTCAATGGGTGGATTTTCGAGGAAACAATGGATACGACTGGAGGGTAAGTGTCATAGATAGCCTCTGGTAATTTAACCATAGAAATAGTTGATTTACCATATTGAACAGAGGGTATACATGGCAATATTGAGTTGATTTAACCATATTTCTATTGAAATGTAAAAAATCTCTGTCAATTTTCAATGGAAACAATGGCAAATACCCTTTGTTTTCTATATATTGCCATAGTACGTTGATTTACCCTTTTAAAAATTGTGATTTTCCAGTTCGTTGTGTCAAATCTCTATCGAACCGATAAGTTTTCATAGCAGGCTAGTCACTGCATCTTTGGTTTGAAAACATGGTACCACAAAATCCAGTGGTTTAGAAACTCATTTTTGCTATTGGAATATTATACAATATGTAATTATATAATATGATATAATATGTATATAATATGTATATAATATGTATATAATATGTATATAATATGTATATAATATGTATATAATATGTATATAATATGTATATAATATGTATATAATATGTATATAATATGTAT
>Ga0126342_10020666_pt1 | contig 11051 bp, 7 predicted proteins | sample Cyp1metagenome_FD_92528 | JGI IMG/M metagenome (GOLD analysis project Ga0126342, IMG submission 92528) | Coral microbial communities from Lord Howe Island, Old Settlement Bay, Australia - Cyphastrea 1 metagenome | ecosystem: Host-associated > Invertebrates > Cnidaria > Coral ...
ATGTACTAATATATACTATTAGAATATGATTGCTATTAGGAACTATTAGAATATGGATATTATATACTCCATACTATCATTGCACTATTATCATATACTACAATGTACTAATATATACTATTAGAATATGATTGCTATTAGGAACTATTAGAATATGGATATTATATACTCCATACTATTTTTGCCCTATTATCATATTTTACTATTTACTAAGATATACTATTAGAATATGATTATTCTATAAACTAATTTATACTCGAAGTAAAGTAATTTTATACTATTTTTTGCTATTCGATGGATCGTTGGATGACCAGGATCCTTGGACATCAACATCCCCGACGACACCTTGGAGCAGCCGCTGATTCTGGCGCTGCAGTCCTCGCTGGCGGCGGCCGCCGGCGTCAGCGCCGCCGCGGTGAAGGTGGAGCTGCCACCGCCGCCGCCGGGGCGACGCCTGAGGTGCCCCCGAAAACGCCGGAAAAAACGGGGAAACCAACCAGTTGGGCATGGAAAAACCCATGAAAAACCCATGAAAAATATAGAAACATATAGAAAAACCTGAGAAAATCAGGAGAAATTAGGAGAACATGTGGAAAAATGATGAGCAGTATCTGAGTGTTGGGGATTTGAAACAGGTTTTATGGAGATTTTTCGGATGGGATGGGATGAAGAGTGGGAACATGATGATCATAGGAACAACGGGGATACAAATAGGGATTATGATGGGGTAAATCATGGTAAATTGAAAAAAATGGAAAATCATGTTTTTTTTTGGTCCAGGTGGGGATCAGATGTAGATTTCGTATGATCTGAATTCTACCCATGGGGGTTATGAACGGATTGCGTAAGGCTTGTATACACAGTGGGGTCGAAGTACCTTGTTGAAGAAGAGTGGTTTGACCATTGAATCCAGAAAATAAGTTTGAAACATCATCTTAAACCTTGTTTAATTTCTGTGATTTCCTGAATTACATGCGTTAAATATAGCCCTGTCAGGGTGCAAAGCTTCAACTTTGAAATTTTCCTCGTGGAAGCAGATCGGAAGCAAGTCGAAGACGCTTTATCATCCACTTCTTTGGAACCTGGATCGAGAAGATGGTGTGTTTGTGGGTTTGGGGTGGGTTTGCTAATAACAAAATTAATCATTTCACAAAATTGAGAATATCATCAGTAAACCATATACTAAAACACATATTAAAACGAATAACATAAGTTGCTAGTTGTTATGAACAATCCCACTAGTCAAAAAGCCAAGGACAGTATCACGGCTTCATGCCAGACGCGGTTGCAAGAACTCTTGGATTCAACGGAGCTATCGATGGTGTCATCGGTGTCGCTGCAGTCTTTAGAACTCTTCTAGTCGGGACCGTCGGGACCTGAGCAGTGTCAAGTGTCACCAGTGTCCAGTTCATGGTGGTTGATGGTGAAGTGAAACGTTGTTCTAATTGGTTTAAAAGTGGTTTTATTATCTTTCATTGACATTGTTATTACATGTTTTTACCATCATTGTTATCATTAGCAGTACATCCGGAGAACAGAAGGTGAAGAGGGGCACTGCTCACATGAGGACTGACAAAGATGCATTCCTCCTCTCACACGGAAAACATGTCAGGAGATAGGGCCACTTTTGGGATACCCAAATTTGATCCATACTCCTCTGGGTTTGTCCAATCATGGTGGTTTCAAACATTTTGTATGTTTCCATAGTATATGGCATGGGATAATCATCCTTCCCATTGACAAATATTTTTCAAGATGATTGAAACCACCAACCAGTTTGTGTTTTCATGTGCTTTCTCCTTTCTCTTCATGTCCAGACAGACCCAGTTGTACTGTAAATGAAAGCAACCGGGAAAACCCGTACCGGCAAGCTGTACATAGACGGTCAAGCCTTTGATACTTGAGACTCGCTATGACTTTGCAACTCGCCCCTCTATGGGATTGCGGAGAACCAAAACATGCACGGGCCTGGGGAATTTTCTCCATGGTTGTGGGTTAAAACGTCGGAATTGCTGGTTGATGGAGGGTCATGCCTCCAAAATATCATAGGATTCATAGGATAGGTTTTGATGATTTTATCCATCTCCATTAAAAGAATTTGGACCACTGCCTGATTGTTTTTCGCTTCGAATCATCGACTTGTTTCGTCTCGCCGGCAGCCACAAGATGAAAATGGTCAATGGTGAAACATGGTGAAACCAGTGGCGTCCAGTAGGAGACCTGCAACCATCGACAAGCCACAAGAAAATCACCAGGATGTTTCGAGGATGACGAAAGGCCAACTCAAAGCGGAAGACGTTTGGACATCGTAGAAATTGATTTTGAAGAATTGCTGTACCAGCTCCAAACAAGTCACTTTGAGCCCATGAAAAAATGCGTCACTGAAGAAGCCTGAATTCTTCATTTTGTTTGTGTCCATTCTTATTTTTCCTGTTTGTTTCTAACATTGAAACTTGAACAAACAAGTGTTTCAACAAGTTTCTTTCAGATTTCGAATCGTTGATCCAGCCGTGTTTGTTGGGGAACACCAGCCATTTCGCTGGATGGCTTCGCTTGCTTCGCTTCGACCTCCATGGCGATCGCCCAAGGCGATACACGTCATTTGGAGGAGCTTGTTCGCTCGGTGATTCTTCGTGTTTTTGTTTGTTCAAAATGGAATATATCTAATATATTGTGGATATATATATATATCATATGTGTATATATATATATATATATTATTAGTATATATATATTATCATTTATTATTATTATCATTATTATATATATATTATGTTTTTATTATATTTATCCCAAAATTCAAGGTTTAGTAATGGTGTTCCTCATTGTTCATGTGTTTGTTTCATGACTGTCGATCAAAGGTAGCAACGGTACCAGGTACCACATGTCACCGTAGCTGACAGGTTTTGATCCGTTCCCATCCGGCTTTGGTTCCCCATGACGGCCATGATCTGATTTGGGAATGGTATGGTGATGACTGAGGGATGGTGCAAATGGCATGGTTTTTCCCACATGAAAAATATGACTCTGGTTAGTAGGGGAACTATAGTTATAATAGTTTTACTACCTATTTACGGTGATTTGGAGAGTGGTTTATACCACCTATTAATCATTAATCATGATTTCCATGACCCATGTCAAGGAACATTGGGAAAACGTTGGGAATGCTGGTAAGGGGAAACCATCCCCGAGAATGAATGACCTAACAACTCAGATTGTTAAACTGAACTTAGTTGAAATACCCGTGGTGATTGGTTACAAGGAGTTATATATACTACCTGGTTATTGGGGATTGTGACATTAACCCCTAGGCAAACCTATCAACTAGTCATGTGCAGCTTTCAGGTGAGACGATAGATTGGATGAAGAAATGTGCAGGTTTCCAGATGGGGTACCCTAAAATCATCCAACATTTGTTATTATCAATAGGAAAACCAATGGTTTGGGGTATCCATATTCTATGAAACCACTACCTGATTGTCATTTATTTGACGTTGTTTGTCGATATTTGACCCAGAAGTGACCATGATCAATCTTGTCCCATGAAACAAACGAAATTGACTAACCAACGCACGCCAGTATCCCCTAGTATTTGGGTATGCTAAGCAACCATCTTTGGACCTGCATGAGATAACTTCCATGGCTTGGGGAGTGTTCAAAAGTCCATCCTGTGAATCAATTGTTGGGCCCCACCCAGTCGTCTACCCAGTCTACCGATTACCTCACTAGAGAGTTTTAAAGCAATACCCGGCAATACTTATCAGTTGTTGATTGGCCTCTCCACAAAAGGGGTATATTGGTATACCGGTATTACACGGTATAAGAATAGCAATATACCGGTATACCCCTTTTGAATTGTTTATACCATATTGAACTGCCATGAGAATAGCAATATACCAATATACCAATATTACATATCAAGTATATTGTTTATGGCATTTGAATAGCAATACCTCCGTTTATTCGGAATTAAATGATTCGGTAGCGGGTAAACTGTGGTAAACTGTGGGTAAATTGCTATTTTAAATATAGACCCACTGGCAACATGGCAACGGGATATCAGTTCATATGTACCACATATGGTTGGTAGATTTATCATTCAATGTGTAAGTTCATATGCTGATTTTTCATCCATCAGTTAATCTTCCAGTATATGGTAGATGTTAACTGATGAATATATGCTATTTAGTTAATATACATATATATATATACATACATATATATATATATACATATATATATATATATACACAGGATGGTCAACTGAATATTCCAGTTCATATTCCAGATGTTTTCAGTTCCTAAGATGTTGCTATCTGGGTGACCTGGGAGATTGGCCGCCAGGATCGCTTTGTTCAGGGCATGTGCCGAAGAGATTCGAGGCACAAAAAAGAATCACCAAGCGCCAGGGCACCGGGAGAAGAACGTTGGTAAAAAATATAGGTATGGATCAATACCTATGAAAATACCATGTTTAGTGGGATGAACATCCATAAATCCCAGCTATGACTTGGGGTTCACTAGGTACCAGGGTTTTGATCCATCCCCATATACCATGGTTTCGGATGCATCTCTTTCCGTCTAAAGATGCATGATGCACCAGGGATGTACCAGGGAATTACTTGACGTACTGCAGCAAGAAGTGGCTGTTGTGGCTTGCTAATTTCATACAATCTGGTTCAGCTATTTCTGACCCAAAACTCACTGGTTGCAGACATGTCTTTGCCTCAGCTACGACCTGATTGCAGTTGATCAAACTCCGATTGCACCAACAGACAGTGGATGGATTTACATTCCCAGATGGAAATCGCCAAAGGAATCTGCTGGTAAATACTCCCCCAAACTGTTGGGACATGTATTGGATCTACAGTCACAAAAGATAGGCTTGGTCATTTTCCCAACTTTTCTATTTTGGGCTTACCCCGGTGTGAAGTGATAAACGGGGTCCAGTCACGGCGTCACGGTTGGGCGGCAGGCTCATCATCCAATCCAGCCACCTTCAAAGACGTGTCTCGGCAACTGGTGCACTGGTGCTTGATGTGGCATAGATGTTAGCACCATGGTAGAACTTCGAGTAGAACTTATCTAGACTAAGTAGAACTCAGAGTAGAACTTAGACTAGAACTAGCTCTTTGGACGAGTTAGAACGACCTCACAACAGTTCAACTGTTGGCCAAGGCCTAGGATCGTTAGTTTTTCAACGGTGAAATCATCCCCAAATGGCCAACTGCCCAACTAATCAGGCTCTATTTTTTACACCAGTTATAAGGGGATGTTATGTACTAACTGGGTGTTTCCCTATGAAAATTATGAAACTAATTATTGGATGATTAAGCACGTTATACTGAAACATTACCATTAAATCACCATCTTGATTGGCTAAATCACCATTATTTCACCATTAAGTCACCATTAAGTCACCATTAAATCCATTTAGTCACCATGTTTCCTGGTTAAGTCACCATCGAATTCCCGTTCGAAGGCGAAAATGTCCTCTTCCGTCTTCCTTGAGGGAGCGGTCACCACGGCGGACAAAGCGGTGGATGGAGATACAGGTGTGGCATTTCATGGTGATTACCTTCTGGTAAACTAACATAGCTATTGAAAATTGCCCATTTATAGTGAGTTTTCCCATTGAAAATGGTGATTTTCCATAGCTATGTTAGTTTACCAGAGGGTACTCTAACGGTGATTTAGCCAGGTGGGTTCAGCAGGATTTTTTTTTGTGAACTTGATTGAACGGTGATGACTCAGCAACAAGGTGGTGATGTATTGGTGACAACTTGTGGGGATGTACGTAATGCCTAGAATCATACCATAGTGTGTGGATGAACATCCATAACTACTAGCTATTTTGGTTTGAACTACAGGGTACCAGGGTTTTGACCCATTTGATACTGTGAGTTTGGAAACCAAACTCCATCTCGAAGTGAAGATGTTTGTCATTCAGCAGAATCGCACAGATGACATGTTCCTGTGTTGTTACTGTTCAGCATCGAGATAGCTGTGCGTTTGGGCAAAAATACTGGCTGACAAAGATTGGAAGTACACCATTTCTGCCCGATGATGCCTCACACTGGCTAGGCGGTCGGCAAAGGCATTTACAGGTAGCCCATTCAGCAGAGACCAGCGAACATCTGACCGGCTTGATCATATGATGGTGAAATCTTTCCAACAACACGTGGGTAGGACTCAGACTTTGGTACGTACCTCAATTTCACCTCATGGCTGATTGAGACAAACCCGACTGGGCTAAATTCCAAATTCCATGTGTTTCCAGTTACTGTAAATCCCAGTTTGGTCCAGTTTAGTGTTGCTTAAGCAATTCATTGTTGCTTAAATCCCCATATATATATAATCGTCATAATTTTCCCAGTTTATCTCTCATTACATGCATGTAAAATATGGTTGATGAACATTAATTAAGCCCCAGAAGTTAGTTAAATCAGAAATAAAATCCGCATTTCTTGGAGTTTTCAAATCTCATTTTCCCCACCAAAAACCACCCAAAAACCTTTGGCATCATCCAAGCGCTACAGGTGGCCACCTCTATTTTTCAGCAGGCTGCGCCATCACCGATTGGCAGGTCGCCCGGTCAGGGGTTACTGGAAGCAGGTGATTGGGTAAGCCATGGTAGACCGTAAGTACCGTAAGGGTGAGATGAGTTGATTTTAACCAACAATATCAGGGGAATAGATATGGATGTAATCTCCGCCTGTGCTGTTGGCAGTACAAATCCACGGTGGAGTCTGTGTCAAAAATAAGGACAACAACTCCGAGATGTAATGGTAATTTCAATCCTACTTACAATTGCCATCCCATTTTGTACCGGGCTACTACCGCAACATATTCTGACGTCGACCGCGTATGGATATGCCATTATCCAGGTGGGTGGGAGAACGTGTTCAACCGATTTTTTGGGTTGATCAATTTGCAGTGCTGTTGGTGCGTTTTCCGAAGGGTACCCAGTAGCAGTTAGTGGGACTCTCTTTATTTCAGTTTTCAGGAGCTTTCAAACGTTATTAACAAGATTAACATGTTAAGCATCATTTTGTCAGTGTTGAATATGGCTAAATAATGCTTCATCCCCCTGAAGGGTGAATTTTTTAGTGAAGTTGATAAAGCAACACAACTTGAGACGCTGAAAAATTGGAATCATGGTGATTTCAACGTGAAGGCAGAGCCCTGGTGGCGAGTAGACCTTGGAACTTTGATTCCCATGGCAGTGGTGTGGATCCCAAGTGGTGTGGATCCTGCTGTTGATGGCTGGGATGGGGTAAATCGTGTCGTGATCTTGGGAACATCCTGAGCGAGTTGCTGGACCTGATTCCGGAGCTGCATGTTGTGGTTACCCTCTGGTAAACGTTTACATAACTATGGAAAATCACCATTTTCAATGGGTAAATCCACTATAAATCACCATGTTCAATAGCAAACTGTTTGTTTACCAGAGGGTAGTGGTTTATTCTGGTCGCTGAAACACACATGAAAAACACACATGATCCGATCATTTTGGGAATGACGTTCCTGGCAGGTCCGAATCTACCCGCGAACTGCAGCTTGGATACAGCCAGATTTGTTCCTGAGGGGAGCTGCCAGAAGATGATGTTATACTTGGACTTCGATGATTGTTTTATATTGTTGTGTCATCTGCCAGATTTCTACTCGAAGTTTATTGTTTTTGGAAACGTGTTAAATTGTGAATTACAACTTCTCGATGGCCAACATCCCTGGGAAGAGGTCCCATAGGATAATTTTAGTCACAGGTTTGGGATTGTTCCCGAGATGTATGCAGCCTTTTTGTTGAGATCAAACATGCAGGAATGTTGAGATTACAGTTGGTCATTATCTGAAACGCCTTTGGGTGGCATAACTTTCTTTATGCATGGCTTATTATAATAAATAACCTTCAGATTACAGTTCTTTGACCAAGCATTACCTGGTGATTTATTGGTCAATGGGCTGATTGGGTATGGAAAATGGACAGGAACTTTTTGGCTTCATTTGACAAGCACCCCGAATTGGCGCTGGGAAACACTGTGAGTGTTTCACGAATCTCATGTCCATCACTGGTTGGTGGTTTGGAACATTTTTTATTTTTCCATATTTTGGGAACAATACTCCCATTTGACTAATATTTTTCAGAGGGGTAGGTCAACCACCAACCAGATCAAGTCGTGGAACACCATTTTGTGCCTGGTCAGAAATATGTCATCTTGCCATGATTGACATACCATCTTTGACTATGCGTACAACATTGTGTCGTTGGAGTCATATCTTTCATGACTGTCAATATTTGCAAACTGCGTGGTGTTTACTGTGCCACATTTTTTTCCGCGTTCCATCTCCACTTGTCGCGGCCAAGGACAATCCCACATTTACCAAGCACTGCACTCAGCGCAGAAGAAATGGGATTTGTGGCTGGCATCAAGACCCCAACACAAGCCCTGGAATTGCTTTGAGGATGTTTGAGAACGTCCAAGGATCCAATTAGGTGCCATACATATCTATGTATATATACATATATATATATATATGCATGTAGACAAGTATGTACATATGTATATGTATGTATGTAATGTAATGTGATGTGATGTGATGTGATGTGATGTGATGTGATGTGATGTAATGTAATGTAATGTATGTATGTATATATGTATATGTATATGTATATGTATATTTTATATGGAATCTCCCTGAAGAACTATGTTTCAGCACAGCATTGTATTCCAAATGGACAGTGCCCAAATTTCCCGGAGACAAATGGATCAATCCCCATTTTGTGCTGGTTGAGTACCCAATGATTTTGTTAGTCAAACCACTTCAACCTTGGTATTTTTCAAAGGTTTGCAGGTAAGATTATAGGCCCTATTTATAAATATATATATATATATTGATCCTTCTATCTAAGGGTAAAGACTTTTTTTGGTGCCTCCCATCATTTCCCATCTCGAAACTTTTGGATGATTTTTCGATGATTTCCAGATGAAAAAATCGGATTTTCGACGGATCAATTGGATGTACAGGACGGGCCTGCAAATGCGCGTGGGCATGAAGGACCAGTGGGATGGCAATCCAGATGGGACCTCAGACGGATTTTTTTTTCAGATCCATTGATTCCGATACAAACCGATACTCACACGAAGGTGTTCAACGTGATATGGTTTATATGGTTTATAACATATCTGGTTAAATTATAACGACCTCACTGCGACCTCACTGGAATCATAGTTATTAAGGGAAGTCATCCCCAAATGGGCCTTAATTCAGGTTAGTGAAATATTATAAGTTACCCAGTTATATATATATACACCCTCTGGTTATTTAACATAGCCATGGAAAGATCCACCATGCGATTAAGAACGGTAAACCATCTATAAATGGTGATTTGCCATGGTTATGTTAAATAACCAGAGGGTGTATATTACTGTTTAATTACCTATATAGAATATTATAAAACAAATTATATAGCTACATTTATGTGATATTATAAATGTATACATGGTTTGTATTTTGTAAGGTATATATATATACACTCGTAGATATTAGTTGGGTCAACACACTGGTGACACACGTAGAAGTCTATTTGAGCAGTTCCTCAAGTTTGTCCAGTTGGGTATATTGTCACTTGCTGACAAGCTTTGTTCTAGAAGCAAATCCACTAAATTACTCGTAGTTATTATATTATATATATATGGCTGATCTGCTGAATTCTGGATATTGATTTGCATGACTTCTTTCAGGGCAGATGCAGAAACTGTAGCAGCATTGGCTCAAGTGGTTCAAGTGGATTCAAGTGGATTCAAGCGTCCAACGAGATGCCGGTTTTAAGTCTACTTGGTACACTGTTGGCCTGTTCTATCCTTGCTGCCTCTAATGTTGTCCACCATTCCCTTCCGGAGGGCCCCATTATTGCTGCCTGGCAAAATTGGGGGAGGTGCAATGAAAGTCAAACTCTGCTGGCCGTGGAGAGGGGTGTCAATGTGATCTTTTGGTTCGCTTCCAGTCTTCTGAAAGTGGATGGTAAGCCCCAAGTTGCAGGGCCTTTGCCAGATCTCGACTGCGTGGCACGCGTGCGGAAGAGCATTGAAGCAAAAGAAGCCGGATGGAGTTCAGCCATGCAGATTTTAATTGTGTCTGTGGTTTGATGTAGATGTGGTATGAGGGTATAAACACCACATACCCCACTAAAAGTCATATTTTCACAATTTTCACATGTTGTTTTACACGTGGATTAAACTCAGGACCTCGACACCAGACACCTCATCACCATTGGTGGGTGGAATGGTCCTCATCCTGACACCAGCTTTACGGGAGAGGAGTGGTTTCATGCCTGGCACACTTGGAATCAAGGCCGGAAACTGAACGCATCATCTACTGGTGGTTGCGACAGATCCCATGAAAAACATCATTCAACTAATTTCATGTGCTTAATATCAAACACCCCCACAATTGTCCCAAAATGTCCGAAATATGTGTTGCATCCTGTACTAAACCATTTTTTTGGGGGTGTTTAAAATGAACGGGGGAAGGGATTGTAGTAGATCCAAACAATGTGAGTTTCACCGGCAAAGGCTGCACATCCACTGGCAAACATTGGAACCTAACCCACCAAAAAAAATGATTGTTATACCAGCAATCATGGTGATCTGGTTGGTGCTTTGGAACATGAATTTTATGACTTTCCATCGGGAATGTCATCATCCCAACTGACTTTCACTCCATGATTTTTCAGAGGGGTAGGTTGAAACCACCAACTAGATATTATTATTAACCATCATTAACCATATATTAACCATATATTAACCATATATTAACCATATATTAACCATATGTTAACCATATGTTAACCATATATTAACCATATATTGGTAACATATATTCCCATTTGGTTGGTTGATTTTTTTGGAGGGGTTTCTCAAGGTAACTACCCCAAAATAACAACAGGTTTCTATGATGATAGATGGGATTAACCAGCTCCCGGCCCAAACCTATTTTTACCAAACGGACATGATTGTTTTGGAGCTTTCAACATCCAAGAATTGGGTTTC
>Ga0126342_10020667_pt1 | contig 11051 bp, 6 predicted proteins | sample Cyp1metagenome_FD_92528 | JGI IMG/M metagenome (GOLD analysis project Ga0126342, IMG submission 92528) | Coral microbial communities from Lord Howe Island, Old Settlement Bay, Australia - Cyphastrea 1 metagenome | ecosystem: Host-associated > Invertebrates > Cnidaria > Coral ...
TAAGGGAGCAGTAATGGAAAGTTAAGGGAACAGTTAAGGGAGCAGTAATGGAAAGTTAAGGGAGCAGTAATGGAAAGCTAAGGGAGCAGTAATGGAAAGTTAAGGGAGCAGTAATGGAAAGCTAAGGGAACAGTTAAGGGAGCAGTAATGGAAAATTTAAGGGAGCAGTAATGGAAAATGTAAGGGAGCAGTAATGGAAAATTTAAGGGAGCAGTAATGGAAAATTTAAGGGAGCAGTAATGGAAAGTTAAGGGAGCAGTAATGGAAAATTTAAGGGAGCAGTAATGGAAAGTTCAGGGAGCAGTAATGGAAAATTTAAGGGAGCAGTAATGGAAAGTTAAGGGAGCAGTAATGGAAAGTTAAGGGAGCAGTAATGGATAAAGGAAACGTGTTAGAGCGACAGCCTAATATATATATATATATTTGGTCAACAGGGGTTGGTTTTCCTATCCTAATTGAGATGTTCACCCAACTATTGGGGATATATATATATATATACATATAGATATTAATAATAATCACCAACAAATACTTGTTGGAAGATGATTTTCAAAATCCCCAGTCAACAGGACTATACATTTATCAAACCATCTATCATCATTTACATGTTGTTTCCAAGGGTTTCTTCAAACCCCTCTATTAATCAACCAGGCCGGGAAAAGGACATCCGCCTGGCCGTGGACCTGGAAGACCTCTGGGTCCACCCTGGATGTCCTCCCCAGGGATCGAGACGCAAGCTGGTAGATCCCCGGACGGATCAAAAAATGAAGGGTTTATAGCTGGAAAAAAAACAACAAATTCTAGAAAATCCTTTGAACAATCTGTAAAGAATAGGTTTTGATGTTTTCTTGGCGGGAACATCATCGAACTCTCTCTCTCTCTCTCTCTCTCCCTCTGCATTTTCCAGCAAGCCATGTTTGATTAGCGGGGGGTAATAGGGAATATGGTGGAATACAATTGATTGGTCTTCAAAAATGAGACCAAACATATTCCAAATCTGACTGGTACAAGTAATGGCCACCAGCGTCAACACCCAATTCTTGGACAAAGAGCTTGACAAGTTTGACGGTTTATCATTTGTCCATTGGAATGGCCTTACAGCATATCGGGGACACCCATCAACCGACCAAACGAAACAGGACGCGGAACAAGACTGATCTGGAACAAATTTTACTCATTGAAGAATTTGAAAATTCTGGATGTCAATTTCAATAAGCAAAGACCTAAACCTTTTCAGAGTTACTAAAGATTACCATCCGGTAATTTAACGTAGCTATTGGACATGGCCATAGAAATAATTCGTTGATTTACCCATGGATATTGGTGATTTTCCATAGCTTTTTGTATACCAGAGAGTATAATATGGAAAAGCATGATCCGACATGGCTTGAAGTCACCGTCTCTCGTGCCAAGATCTCCAAGTTACCAGAGGTTACCACGCTTCGGCTCGATCGCCTGGCCGGTGCCACCATCAGCTCTCCGCAGCTTCGGAGGCCTCTGCGGTGTCAAACGTGGGAAATCCGTGGACTGGGAACATCAGCTGTGCGGGATTTTCCAGGCCATGTGACTGATGACCAGAGCGTGATTGCTCCGCGATGATCCATACCTATATATATATAATATATATAATATATATATATATATAGATCGGTCTGGGTCACCTGCGTTTTGGAATGGATTGGGGGTATGGATCGCCTGTGTGTTTTAACCCTTGATCCGGACCTTACACTTTGAGCCGCAGATAAAATTCAATTTGGTATGGGCCAAAACCCATGGACCCCCCTTGGTGAACCCCAAAGTAGCTGGTATAGCAGGAAGTTCATGCCTCCAAACATACTGTTATAAATAGAGGTTTTAATATGTTTTAACCTATACCCATTTGATTCTATCATTTGCAATCGTTTCAGGTTCAGTCTTCCTGAGCCAAGTTGTGTTTAGTTCCTACCCATCTCATCTGCGTCTTTGGAGTCTCCATAGCTTTAAGATTCGACCCTAAGCCGGGGATCCCCAGCATCTTTCGCTGTGGATATAAACAAATATCCATTGAGAAAGTGTGGACATTTCACAAACCCTGTGACGCAATGCGTGACTTTGGGATGTGGCAGTTTGGGTGTTTTTTTCTTCATCATGTAGACTGTAGCTGATGGAAGGACTGGATTTCATCAACACATATAGCTAGCAATCAGAACTAAAATCCCAAGTGGAGCAATCCCCTCATATTATCTGAAAATTGGACGATAACTATATATAATAACCAACCTGGGGTATGGGTCAAATTTAGGTACCCGAGAATGCAATGGTCACCAAAATTAATTTTGAAGATGAAACCATTCTGATCATTCTGCATTTCATGGCCAATCATGGATACCTTTCTTTTGGTGCTGATTTGTGCTGACATCTCCATGTCGAGCGAACTCTTAGAGTATCTTAAAGCACTGAACTATCCAGTTAAAGTTGATCCAGCTATTTTGGATTTGCTTCAGGAACCCCCAAAAATAAACCCATGAATTCTCCACTTGAAATAGTGCATGTCCTGGGAAAATTAAACATCCTCTTCCGCAACTCCAGGATGTCCTATTGACACCTCCATTGATAGTGGATTTTCCTATAGTTTCCCATGATTTGACATATTTTGACCTGCTAAACATATCCAACATTCGCCGGTTTTCTCCATCTCCAGATCCGCGCCTCCCATGCCCGGCGCGACGCTACGACGCGACGACACTACGACGTCATGACCCCGCTACGAAATCGGTAGCCCCGCGCCTGCGGAGGAATTAAAAAGAAGACTAATGTGGTTAAAGCAATAATTAATAAACTAAACAATCCCCAATTTCACTAATTATAAATAGTTGGTATAAACCATTCCCAAATGGGTGGCTTATTATTGTTTTTCCCAAATTATAGCAACCCCAAAAAAAGACGCAAATGAATCCAATTCAATTCCAAAATGATGGGGTCTATCATACCTCCTCTATCTCATTGCAGAAAGAGCTGGTAATGGATGTCACGTTTTTCTTGTTGTGCTGAGGTGGGAGCACGCCGCCCCCCCAAAAAAGACAGAGCGCATACTGTTTACATATCAATGGAAAATTGTCCTTTTACCAATGATTTATTGACAAGGGTGATTTTCCATAGCTGTTAACATACAAAAGGTGCTTATATAACTCATACATACTCACACCCTAGATCTGTATAATTAATTGATACAACTGTATGCTGTGAAAAAAGTTCAACCGTCTCTAGTGGATGGCAATGAGCATTCCAGCTGATGGTTTGAAACAATCCCCATATGCACATGGACTCAAATCATCATCCCAGGTAGTCAAGGAAACATGGACCCACTAACCAGCATTGGTAGACCCAATCACAAGAGACACGCGATCACACAGTATATCAAGCAATTTAGTGCTCGGATGTTGGATAACTGTAAAACTCTTGTAATCTTGGGGTGTATCATTGGGCTTACAAGTGCTACAGTACGCTTTAACAAACGCTCTTAGGGGCTCAGGTTGCTGGCCCCAGCACTGCTTTTGAACCGTGAATTGTCCGTGGGCTAGGGCTAGGGTACTTTGCACTTATAGCCATTCTGGTAAACCCCTAAAAGAATAAACGAACAGTAAATGACCACTATCTTACTCAGATTTCACTGTTCTAGGCATCTTTGTTGTTGTTTTTTTGCCTGCAGGCTGGAAAAAACACGGCCAGGACCCAAATAAAACTCTCGACTTTTTTGGCTCGACTCCCAGGGTTTGGCGGAACAATTCTTACATCGAAACGGCGAAACATCTCTACTTCAAATGCGGCGCATGGACAAAAGTGCGCCGGAGCTGCTGTTTCAAGTTGCCCTAAAAGTCTCTGAAAATTCAAACTGCAAAGTAACACCATCCAGGCAAGACCTGAGAAAATATCACGACATTTTTCACCATGACTTGTTCAACTTGTTGGATGATCTCGCCATGATCTCGTTTGCCCAGAGGTTATGTACACGGACACGCGTAGAGCAGGGTGCAAGTTGACACTAACAAGACCAGTTGAAGCATCCCTCCGAAGCGCAGAAAGTCTCCTAGGAGAAGCTTCTGCGCTGCACCGGCAACGTTCCGAGGCAGCATTTTGTTGGGGTCGCCGGTAGCAGTCAAATATAGACTTGAAAAACAAGTGACAAACATCATCAAACACAAGTAGTCTCCCTCTGTCTTTTCATCAGGAAAAAACGCAACTTGACTGGTGGTCTGCACACGTCCAAAGACATGAAAGTCGAGGATGGAGGATCAAAGGACCAACGATATCCCCAGTGGCTATCTCCACCACTGGTTGCAGTGGTTGCACCTGTTTTTCTATTTTTTCTTAAGGGTTTTAGAGCATCAACCACATCCCTCAAATTTTCTGTTTTGGTATTTACTACCATACATTGGTGAATCCGCACTAGTATTGGTGCTTGAATCTGCATAGTTCTGTCGAAATTTTGAAACGAGCAAGAACTGAGAAGACCTCAACTGCCAGGTAGCGGAATTCATAATCGCCAGCATCCACCACCAAGAGATTGCAAGGTGACCCCAGGGGTGTGGCAAACGCTGCGTTGGAAGCCAGAATGACCATGATGATCAGCGTCTTCCTGGAATTTAGGTCAAAAATGGTCAAAACCCAGGAGATAAATCAATATAAATCATATTTAGGTCGCAATGCCCACCATCCATACGGAATGATGCTTTCCCAATCAGAAGGGGCATCCATCGGGAATGGCGGATGCCAGGTTTTCATAGGTTTTCCAGATCACCTCTCCGGCGAATCATCAATTCATTCCAGCTTTGTCTTGGGTAAAACCCCAAAACCCAATGGTGTCTCCTCAGTTTCCTGAAAAATTGCATTTTTTTTAAGCGTAATATCCCACATGTCTAGAAACAAGATCTGTAGAATCGCAACGACAGTGCCGAGATTCAAGTTCAACTCAGAATTCTCCATTCCTTGCAGCTCTTCAGAGATATGCGCAGCCACTGGAATCATCATCACGCAGGTGGCCTTGGATTTGTTTAAACAGAACATCTTCCTAATGGATTCCCGAAATTGTGGATTAAATAATATGATTAAATGATTTAGAAGTGGAACAATAAATCATCCCCAAAAAAAAACAGCAACTCCAACCATCATATGGTTGGGAAGCTCTCAATTAGTAGCTCCAACTCGCTCGCTCCAATCCATTGGAGACTTGGTGCTCCATCCCACGGATTCTAAGTAGGTTAATTCGTGGACAAATTCCCCCCAGTTGTAGGTGGATTAACGCTACTTATCCATGCTGCTAATGCTTATCCCACTAACCAGGGAGTTTTTACATGATATAACCTACTTAGAATCCGTGGGGTGAGCCGCCTAGGGCTGGGCTTTACCCCAAATTAAACCTACCAAGTGACTTGGGGATGGCTCACTATTGGGTTTACCGTAAATACAGAATTCTTTGGATATTTTTCATCCCATCAAAATATAACTATACTTATATCCACCGCAAAGCATAGTTGATTCACCAATTGTCCCATATATACTTTCAGAGTGACAATTAAGCGAAAAACAATTTTAGGATCCGCAACAAGCTGCTGTGTTGCTAATGATGTTGGTGAGCAGCGCAGTGCCCGTGTAGAGTGTAATCAGCACCCCCAAAGGCCCGAAACTCAGGCCGGCCGAGAGTAGGGCATTGGCCAAGGCGTGCGCCTCGTGGAAAGCGGTACCCTTTCCGGTGCCCGCGGCAACGCGGTGTTTTCTCAAAGATGGTCGGGAAAGCCATGGAAATCCATCATTTTTATGAAGGTTTCAATCGGAAAATCATCTATATCTATATCTATATATCTATATATCTATATATCTATATCTATATATCCATAATCCACTGCACGTTTGATTAACAAATAAATAGTCGCTAGTTATAAATGGGCTAAGTAGGGGCAATGTACACTTGTCCTCCGGTAATCAAGCATGGCTAGCTGGAAAATCCCTGAACTTAATGGGTATTTAGATAGGGGAAAGCGGAACTAGTTTCTCATGCTTTCCGCATCCAATACTCCCACCATCTTCAGTCCAATCGGGCAGCCGAACCACTTAAACAAATCGCCTTTTCATCAGGACTTTCTATCATTTTCTATCCGTTATATTCCTGAAGGTCTATCTGTCTGAAACAAATCCTCAATGGCTTGATTCATAGATAGATGGTCTTCCCATTAAAAACACGAAGGCGATTGAAGGCGCCTCCATTGGGATTTCCCCGGGCCACATTTTCAAACCATCTGAAAGATGTATCTCAACTAGTGCTATACATGATCCTCCATTCAAAGACAAGACAAAGAAAGTGTTTTCTTCTGCCCAGAAGCAGCATGAGTAAACAATAGTTAGATATAACTGCAATCTAGCTGCCTAATTATTTTCGATTTGATCGATTTGGATATAAGTAAAACAATTCCCCAACAACAAATTCCTCTCAAGGATAACTTTATGTAATCTGGTTGGTGGTTTCAACCCCTCTGAAAAATATCAGTCAGTTGGGATTATTATTCCATATTATTCCCAATATATGGAAAAATAAAAAATGTTCCAAACCACCAACCAGTAATTTTATTTCTTGCTGTTTTTACCACACCTCCCCCACAGCATGCCTGAATATTAAAAAAAACAAGGCTCGGCGCCCGTCTGAGTCAGCGCGGCAGAGATTCCGAAGGAGGAAGCGATGGTCATGATAACGCCGCCATTCCTTGGTTGAAGCCAAAGGGATTACCGTAGCATCTTGAACAGTTTCTAAATATGTTTCTGTTCACTTCAGGTATTTACCAACAGATGTCCAAAGAGATTCCCAATTACCATAGGGGATTTTTTTTCCATGGCTAGTAAGCCCACCATTCCTGGGACTATCACATTGAGATGTGTGGGTGAACCAACCCCAGTTACTAACCAATTACGATTTGTGGATCCCCCAAGTATGGAAAACCCATGGGTTTCCCGTGGGAAACTGACCTAATTTGGGTAAAACAATCATAAACCATCCTCCAGTCATCACCATTTTTAAAGGTGGTATAAACTACTAGAAACCATTCCCAGTCATGGGTGGTTTATGGCATTGTTTTACCCATCATCAACCATGGACATTCCCATGAAATCACCATGAAATCCCTATTTTTCTTGGCTAAATCACCATTTGTGTTGGTTCAATCACCATTAAATCACCATTCGAAGATGGCCTGAACTGGTCAAGATACACTGACTGCAGGGCCTCGCGCCATCCCAGGACCTTTGCGAAACAGCACAGGAAGTCCTCAGCTGGCGCGGAGGCGAGTGGAGTGGCACAGGGCAATGGAAGTATGTTGTGTAATGCTTTATATGTAATCATCTGCTACTATAAATTAATAGATAGATAAATAAAACAAATAAAAACATAAATAAATATTTATATATATACTATAAATATGAATATAATATCTATTATATAATGTGTGTGTTGCACATATTTGTAGATAAATGGATGGACAGACGGATGGAGGTGCATTGGATTGGCAAAGGATGGCGAAATGATGCAGCCAGATGTGCTGTCTGAACTGCATGATCCTATCTTCGTTGTCCGACTTGGATCCAATATATTAACTATAACTATAATCTAATTTACTCTAATCATAGCTGTCATAGCTCTCCTATCCATATTTCTTGCTGTCTACCTGTCTATCTGTCTATCAAGCTATCTGTCTACCTGCCTACCCGCCTCCCTGCCTATCTGTCTCTCTGTCTATCTATAAGTCTCATCTCATCTCATCGCATCCCATCCCATCTCATCTCATCGATCGATCTGTCTGTCTATCTAGTTATCATTTGCATCTATTTGTAACCTTTATGACCCCTATGCCTATGTCAATCTAGACGGGTGACACACGGATATGCGCAGCTTCACCGTCGTTGATTTTGGGTAGAGATGCCGAGGCTCCAAAACAAGCACGGCAGTAGCAAGAGGAAGAATGCCTCAATAAGGTTTCACCCCGTGTGCATACTGCAAAAGAATACATTTTTTTGCATCATGCCATGGGGTTTTATACATATCTGCTGACATTGATGATATTTGATGATCATTTTTATGCCTTGGAAAATCATGTAGACAAAGAACACCGGGCGCTTGGTTGACAACATTTGACAACCCCCGAAAAAACCTGGATCCGGTGAATCCGCGTCTCGTTCACCTGGAGAGTAATTACTACTCTAATTTGTTACATAGCTATTGGAAATGACCATTTATAGTGGATTTTCCCATTATATAAACATCGTGATTTTCCATAGTTAACCATGGTTTACTAATCCGGGGTTGACATTACCTGGTTGGTGGTTGAGCCCTACCCCTTTGAAAAATGATGGAGTGAAAGTCAGCTGGGATGATGAAATTCCCAACATATGGAAGTTCATAAAATCCATGTTCCAAACCACCAACCACTACTAAATCCACCTATCCAAAACTGAACTAGATGAAGATCACAACAACATCACATATCACGTTCTTTGATACTTCTCATGGGTTATCCCACTATCCACCGCTTCATGTTTGCCCAGGCTGGTCCGCCCGAGTTTGAGTCCAGGGCTGAAGCCGTTGCATAGGATCACCACGATGAAACCGACCAAACACAGCAGTCCGCCTCGGGGATTTCCAGCTGTTCGTTGGGATCATGTGGGATCAACGTGGTTCTACCAATCCTCTATCCTCCATGCGGGCACCCAAAAACGAACAAATCAGGTATAGTTAATATCAAAGGGAAGCGATTCATGTGGCAAACCCAATAAGAACCCGCTTTTTTGGGTGGGCCTGGGATGTTTCATGGCTTGGTTTCGATCTTTACGTTGGGTTTTTCATACCTAGTAGCCCAGCATAGAAAACATACTGGGATGTGGATTAGTCGGTTATTGGATCTAGACTCTAGACTGCATTATGACCGTTCTGAAATGGTGTGAAAAACAGGGAGCAAGATGGCACCGGGCTTTGATCCAAGGGACCTGGATCAGCTGGTTTGATTACCAGAAAAAAAACAAAAGTACAAAATCGACCATGATACCTTCTGGTAATTCAACGTAGCGAACTGGAAACACACCATTATTCATTGGCAAATCGTCATTTTTATAATCTGTATATAATATTATATAATCTGGTTCAAAAGAATTTCAAAAGGGCAAAGGCTTCCGTAGCAAGCTGGTCTTGAAGGAACGAAACATGTGGCCAACTGATGGGTTTCCTTCAAGGTTTCCTTCAAGGTTTCCTTGCAGGTTCCTGGTGCAGCTCTCCACCATCATCACTGATCTTCAACAGCCTGTCCAAACAAAAAGCATGTATCATCAAATTATATATATATATATAAATATGCACATCCATTCTGGCAAACAAGTATGAAACCGCCATCCACATTTCTGTCCCATTTCTGAGAGTCAACTCCTCATCTATTGTTGAAACATGGTGAAACCGACGTCTTTGATGGTTGAGCTGTATTTTTGTTGGTTAAAATGCCCGTGTTTGATAATGATTGTGTCCGCACACACACACACATATATATATATATATATCCATACTTTGTTGGTTTTGATGGCTGCCACATGTTTTTCTTCATGGGTTTGGTCCTCATCTTTTCCTGCGGCTTCAACCATGTTTTTTTGGGGCAACTTTCGCTACCTGGAGGATCATCCCCATTTCGTAGGGTCATCCCATCTATAACATGGGTGACGTAACCCCTGTTACAAACCAATGACGACGGGGAATGATCCTGCGACGTCTTGTTGCTTACGCTCTGGTCAACTAACAGTCGACTAAATGGAACATGCCACATTTTCTTTGATGCTTTACTGGCTTACATCGTGATGTTCATGGATTTTCCAAGAGTGATTGGGTAAATTATCATATCTGGCCATTTCAGGATCATTCCCCTTACAAGGTGGTGCCCCCGTTCGATAGCGTTCAGTTGGTGCAAATAACTCCAATGTCACTATTGTTTGTAGGTGATATATGGTGATATATCGAACTAGCTATATAATGGCTTTACAACCAATTTATAACTGGGGGGCACCACCTTGTAATGTCAACCCTGGATTAATAAACCCCAGAGCGCTGTTTAATTGGGAGGGTACCATTTAAGTATCAGATTATGACTATTGGAGGAGTACCCCCCTAATTAATATTATTAAACCATGGTTTATTAATCCGGGGTTGACACTACTAACCATGATTCCAGTGAGGTCACAAATTCCAGTCACCCTCCGAGGGACGCATTCGATCCTGCTGCCTCCCCGAGCGCGGAGGTTTGGAGGCGTCCACAGGGGCAATGACCGCGAAATCCGCGGTGCCGTCGATTCCGGGGAACGCTTCCTGGGTAGTTGGGGGTCGTCGATGGATACAGTAGATTTCATGGAAAAAATTACAGGAAAGTAGCGTTTTTACCCCCAAACATAGGATGTGTTTCCTGTAGATTTTACCTGAAACCAAAAAATGGGAGAGAGACATGGATAGCCCTTTTGACTATAATCAGCCCATAATCAATACTTAATTAATCTTCTAGCGAGGACGGCTGTGTGGCAGGATGGCATGGCTGCAGCAGTGCCGGTTAACCAATCTTATAGTTGATCCATATAATGATCCCATCTTGGATTCTCCCATTTTTAATCATAATCCGAAAACGGGGCAAAAATCTTAAGAGAGAACATGCAACCACTGACCAAATTCACTGCGTTCAGAAAATGTTGAGAAAACATGAGAGGTCCAACAGCTGATCATACTGTTTGCACATGTTTTTTGCAATCAATTTGGTAGTATAGCCCGTTTTCAGACTGGGGGAAAAACATGGAAACACCAGGTCTTAAGCTGTCAATTTTCACAGGTAGCTGTTTTGTTTGCGGTATAAGTTTGCCCTTGTGTTTTATTATTGCGCAAGTTCCAAAACAGAAAAAAAACACATGGAACCCAGTTCTTCCAAATTGATGCTGCTGGCCTTTTTTTTCCCACTGTGCGCCGTGCACTGTTTTTGGTGCATGCGTGTCCTGTGCTAACATCCTGGCTGGGA
>Ga0126342_10020668_pt1 | contig 11050 bp, 8 predicted proteins | sample Cyp1metagenome_FD_92528 | JGI IMG/M metagenome (GOLD analysis project Ga0126342, IMG submission 92528) | Coral microbial communities from Lord Howe Island, Old Settlement Bay, Australia - Cyphastrea 1 metagenome | ecosystem: Host-associated > Invertebrates > Cnidaria > Coral ...
TCTCCTATAGGTTTCCTATTTTTGAAACTTCCGCCACCGCCTTGTGCGGTACTACTGGTAACATTTACCATCAATATACCCCCAATGTTAGCATATATACCATACATGGATCCTATGGGTATATATATATATAATTTATATAAGCTATATTTTATATAATGTGAATGTGTATATATAATGTATATATATATATGTATATAATATATGTATGATTACGAATGATTATAAATACTGTACCATATAGGGCCATATTTTGCTGAAATATTCCCTTACATAGGCCTCATATATGGTAGGTACCTCTAATTTAGGTCCCTGAAATGGCCATTGACTGGCTGTACATTGCCCAAAATCTGAAGTATCTGAAGTCGAATCCTCGAAGAAATCAACGCAACGCTGCTAGCGCCTCTGCACGATCGGTGTCCTATCGAAGGATGGCAGCTGATTCTTGGAAGCTGCCGGCTGCCACCGGCCATGGGGCTTGGAGCCCCTCTGATCTTCATCATGTTAAGTTAGTCTTGTTTGGGTCGCAGATGTCGCAGTATTGTTCCGGAAGTTACATTGATTACATCCAACCCAAGCTTAGCTTATCCTAGCTTGTGGCTTGTGCCATGAGTCTACAAAAATCACACCCTTCCACATCAGCCCTGCACATCCTCCACCGGAACAAAATGTCCAAGGATGAAGTGCAGCATGTAGCCTACGGCGTACCTTTGTTGGATCGAGCTGCTGTTGCCATCTCATGGATTCTGGTTGCATGTTTCAACCCATCCTCAAACTGTGCGAGTCAATTGGGTTCATTTTGCCAAACTTGGTTGGACGGGGTCACGATTGAAAGAACCAACCCCGAACAGCTGTTTAATTGAGGGGTGCCATTTAAGCATCAGATTATCACAATTTGGGGAGTACCTCCCATAATTATCTATAATTAGTAAACCATGGAGTCTACTAATCCAGGGTTGATTATAGAAAGTCATTTTAGCTGCAAGCTGCAAGCAGGCAACATGTCTTGACTGCTTCCGTTGAAGCCCTTGCAATCCAGCAATAAATGGACTATTATGGAGCTGGGAATGAAATGAACCCTCACACACATATATTCTGGGTAAATTCTAATATTTCACTAACCTGAATTAAGGCCATTTGGGGATGATTTCCCTTATTAACCATGATTCCAGTGAGGTCGCAGTGAGGTCGTTATAATTTACCCATATATATATAGTATTGTGTATTGATGTTAGAGAATCTTTGAACAACAATTGACCCTAACAAATATTTTCTTTGACAAGATTGGGATGGCCGACCGTGTGCAACATTCGTAGCAACCCTTGGGCACGGCAGCATCACCAATCTCAGGGTCAGATATCCTTGGTTGACAGGCCACATATATGGGGGCAAACCTAAAGTACGATTCGTGCCCTCTGGTAATTTAACATAGCTATTGAAAATGGCCCATTTAGTTCGTTGATTCACCTATTATATAAAGATGATGATGTTCCATAGATATGCTAGTTTACCAGAGGGTACCCCAAATCATCCAAATAGACCAGTCTAGTATTGAAAGCCATATTATGGTTCTGGGGTAAACCCATTTTAGGGAACCCTCCAATATGCCCTGAACGATGATCGGAGCATCCCAACTGAACAATGGTGTGCAAAGCTGACATATTCGGGCCTCCCCCTTGAAGTTCTTCGGAGACACCCCCTGGCTAATCTTAGACACCATGAATTCATATGTTTTTTTAGTACTGCTTTTCGGGGGGAGATTGTATCATATTGAATATTCCTCAAGAAAAGAAACGCATTCTCAACCCTTCACCAATCGGCTTCCCTGATGCCCAAGATCTTTGAACTCCCTTGAACATGAGGTAGACGCATAGCAACACCTCCCAGATGGGCGGCGGAATCACCATTTCCTATAGTTGTGAGAAACCATTGAGAAGATAGACTATGTCACTATGTCTAGCCACTCCAAAATCCTGATTGTTGATGTACTCACTCTTCATTCTTCAACCATTCAGTTTGGGAGGGAAATTAATGTGTGTCGTGAGGAGCCAAAAGGAGGGTGACTCTCAAAGAGATGCCATCAACCACAAGACGACCAATATGGTGGTATATTGATCCCCCGCTCGAGGGTTGAGTTTTAGTGAGGGTTATGTGGTAAATTCACGTGATCTCACGTAAATCCGCCTGAGGCCAAACCCCCAAAAAGACTCAAAAATTATGTGATCAGTGCATGGCTACTATAAATTCGTTCAGTCTTTATCTAACTTATATTCCGGCTTTGGTTTTCTTCGAATGATGGTCTCCAAAGCCTTCACATGTTTATATAAAGTAGCCCAATGCAGCATCACTACGTGAAGAACAACCATCGCTGTGAATAAACATGTCATACTGTTGCGACAAGAAACCTCTAATGTGGTAACCTGTGGGTTTACCCCAATGCCAATATAGAACTATAAACCCTCCCATTGACCATCCATTAGAGCTTCATTTTTAATCATCCAATTGCTATGGGGGTGGTTGCATTGGGTTTACCTCATCAATCACTTGGAACCCAGGTAGACTTCAGCCTTGTAGCCACATTCTGTGACGATCATCAGGCAGTACCTCGCAACACTCGCAACGCGCAAGACGCGCAAGCATGAGTGGAACCCAAAGCTGGCGCTGGTCGCAGGGTGTTCAAAGGTCTGGAAAACCTTATATAAATTCAAAAGAAAGGGATTTCTCTATCAAATTCTAGACCCACAAAAAAAACTCGCCCATGTTGTGCTCGTTTTCAGCAGCACAGGCTGTTCACAACTCTTCAACGCGGCGCGCTGTTTGTTCGCGCAGTCTTCTTTCGGATCAGCGAACCGGCGGAAACTGGAGCCTAAAGATGCACAACCCCAGAAGCATCCCCAAAATCTATGGTTCTGGGAGGAACACGGGCTGGTTGGTGGTTTGAACCCTACCCCTCTGAAAAATGATGGAGTTAAAGTCAGTTGGGATTATGAACTTCCCAATATATTATTCTTCCCAATATATGGAAAAATTAAAAAAAAAACATGTTCAAACCACCAACCAGCGGGGTGTAGCCCCCTTTACAAGTGCCAAAAGGCTCTGATTGGGACTTCTGGGACATCCTTGTGCTGCAAAGAGTTTCCAAGCACTGCTTCTCATCAGTCAACACCTTGGCCAGTGGACAACACTGGGCGGGTGGCAAAATTAACCCAACGATGGCCAAGGATGTCTCAGGTTTGTAAGGTTTGTAAAGGTTTATTCACCAACAACTATAGAATCTATATTCTATTGTGGCTGATTACCCATCTACCCTCTGGTAAACTAACATAGCTATGGAAAATCACCATTTTCAATGGGTAAATCCACTATAAATGGCCAACTATAGAATCTATATTCTTTTGTGGCTGATTACCCATCTACCCTCTGGTAAACTAACGCAACTATGGAAAATCACCATTTTTAATGGGAAAATCCAGTATAAATGGTCATTTTCAATAGCTATGTTAAATTACCAGAGGGTATATGGATTCATTGATGTTTTTTTTGTTTTAACCAATCATATTAAGCCACCAACAACCACAATTTTGTCATGCTTGATCATCAATCATTGGGGGATCACCGAACTGCAGAGACTTAGTTCCTGGCCGCTCCTCCAAATTTGGCGCCCCTGAGCCAAAGTCGGCCACATGTTCGCTTGGAGATCCTGTTCATCCCCTATTCCACCAAGATGTTTCTTTGAATTGATCGTAGCGATTCTGCTATTCCTATTGGGGCACGCTAAGATAGCATAACAAGGGCCACCCACCTATTCGTATGCCATCATAAAAAAAAAATGACATTCGCTTGATATGCCATCTTGCCGGGCGCAGTGAAGATGCCATCTATTCGTGATCCCCCATATATACATATATACTGATAATATTCCTCCGTTAAGTACGATGTCAACCCAGGAACCGCAATTTCATGGGAACCTTATAGAGTTTTTGGCATTTATGATGTAGGCTACCCTTCATGTTCACCCACCATATCTTTAAATCCCGATTTCACTTGCAAAGTGGGGATAAATCCGAGTTGGAAAACATCACTTCAATAACAATAAGTTGGCTTTAGATATGCCTTTATAAAATTTATAGCATCTGTGTAAATAAGTTGTTTTCACTGAAATCATGGCATTTGGGGATGATTCCCCTATAATCCTAACCATCATTCCAGTTGAGATCGCCATGAGGTCCTTATAATTTACCCAGATACTATTCATTTCATTTGGGTTATAGGTGGCAACCCCTTGAGCTCGAGATTAACCTCAACCCCTTGGCACTCGCCTCTTCGTTCAGCTGGTCGTTGAACTGACGGTACTTGGATTGCATGGTGGCCTCGGTTCGAATGTCGAAGAAATATTTTTCGATTCCACAGTCGGTTTTTAAGAGGTGGTTTCTAACCTATGATAGTAACATGTTATGCTATAAAAGGTGATTTCTAACCTAACATATGATTTCTAAGGGGAGTATTAAGCGCAACCTATGTGAATAAAAAAATCCTGTTGAAAATTGTTGAAACGAGTCAGCTTCACCTGGGAAGTAAAACGCTGGAATCTGTTGAAGTATAATATGAAACAATTGGGATTTCAATAACCATTGCAATGGGGAATGGAATACTTTTAATCAACAATATGATATGTTGGTGAGTCTGAAAAGAATGAATTTAACCCACAATATATGTCATATGTCAATTGGGAAAATTAGGTTTTGAAGCATGGGATTCATTTTGTTTTCATACCAACACATAAACAAAAGTAGCAACGATCAGGTCTTGAATAATATAATAATTATCATTAGAGTCCCACAAAAGATCATAACAGTATATAATTAAAAAGAACATGCGGGCCCCCCAAAGGAATAACATAGCATGAGTACAGTTATGGCCCTTTTCCAGTTATAAGTCAGTAAGTCACCCAATTTGAAGGAATGATAACCCTATTTATAACCATAAAAAATAAGTGGCAAAGGTAAAGGCTAGGGCTTTACCTGTAATTTACACATGATGAATCTTAGATACCTGCCAAACAATTTAAGCCTTTGCTGGTGAATGGACTAAATTTACCATTAGCAAGTACTATAGTTCGTATCTAACCAGTTCGTTGACCCAGTTGATAACCATTATTATAATTAAATCATATTAAATCAATTAAGATTGCTATGGTAATCTATGGCTCATTTAGTTCGATGGTTTACCAATGAAGAAAAATAATCATCGAACTGAATGGAATGATCATCAACCAATTTAGCCTGGTTGAAATTGACATTAATGGAATATAAATGGCTGAACAAATGGTTTCTTTCCAATAATCTTACAGTAACTCAGACCAGGCTTTACATCAAAGTCGCGGTGGAATCTTCGAAGTCTCGATCTCCGTTAAAGCCTGGAATCGGCAAAAGGCCATCTGGTCGGGATCAAAAAGCATGGAACACTTGGTGCTTTTAGCATGACAAGTTGCTGGAAATAAGCGGGAACAAAATGGAATTGCTTTCATTTGGGTGTGCCTGAAATTGGGCCTTCTGCAGGAAGGCAATACACATCAGAATCCATTGGTTGTCTTGGGGTACTCCATTTTCAGACAAAGCAATATCGTTAGTAGTTACATAATGTTTGTACAAAAGCATCACTAAACCATCCAATTTGGGGGTCAATGATTTTGCGGATACAACCATCAAACGTCAAGCCTGAAGAAGAGGGAATGGTCGCTACAAGCTGCCTAGATCTTAAAGTTGTGCTTTTCATATCACTTCCATCCACGTTCCCACCCTTTTACAAACGAGCCATGCAAAATACTCCAATCCCATCCAAACATTATACTGGTTATATCTGGTTGGTCAATAGGTACGAGTATCCCTGTTGTTGATTGTAAGTAGTAAGAACCCCCCCCTTACAAATGTTTTCCCTCCATTTAGTTCAGGGATTTCGCAACTAGCAATGTTTGATCACCAAAGGGTATTAATGGGTAGTAGATCTCTGGAACTTCTCATCAGCCAACATAGGTTTTTGATAGACACTGCTCAGGCCCTGAAAAATACTCCTGTACGGCCAACCACTGAGAATTTCTTCAAGTATACCATCCCACTCAAATTACCATTTACCAACATTTTCATACATTTTCCATATTCAATTCATTGCAACAAATGAAGTTGTTGATTTGACATCAAACCAACACACTACTTCGGCTGGTAATTTAACGTAACTATGGAAAATCACCATTTTTTATGGGAAAACTCACTATTTCTATGGCCATTTTCAATAGCTATTTTGACATAACCAGAGCGGAACTTCGGCGCTTGACTTCGGCTGCCTGCGTTCTTACCTTTCAACTCAATCTCCTGTCGCGTCATGTCTACACCTCGGTGAGCGCTAGCGCGTCGGGCAACGGATGGGAGAACGAAGAAACAGTTAAATGGAGCTTTCTTAAGCAACGAAACATATGTATGTTTATAATTCCCGTAGGATCCATGGTGCTCGTATATATGCTAACATTTGGGGTATATTGATGGTAAATGTTACCATATATAGCATACATGGATCCTATGGGTGATATCTAAACATGTAAATATATATAGTATGTGTATAATTGTTAGCCTCCCAACATTTTTTTGCATTTACTGTATCATGTTCAAAAGTTTAAACATCAGGGTTTCGTGTATATATCGTCAATAAACATCTCATGTTGGGGAGGTTAACCACCATTAAAGTCGATCAAAATAGTATATGTTTAACATGTGTTTAACCGCTGCAAAATAGGAAAACAAACAACTAGGGGAAGTGTGTGATGAAAACCATGTCCATCCCAGCATATCATCTTCAGAAACTTCTGCGGATTTCTTGGGTCACCATGAAAAAAAATGTGAAACTTCCTTGGATTTCGTTGGTCTTGGAGTGTTTCTTTACATTAGCTGAACCGAACTGGCGTTGTAGACGAGTCTTGGATCTGCCAATCCAAAACAGCAACCACGGTTTTTCCCAAACGAACAGATCAGATCTTCCTGCATTGGTTTCATCATGTTGCATCCTGACTACTTTTTGTATTTTGTATCCACCCGTTCTTATGTCATCATCATTCAATACCCTCTGGTAAACTAACATAACTATAGAAAATCACCATTTTCAATGGGAAAATCCACTATAAATGGTCATTTTCAATAGCTATGTAACAAATTACCAGAGGGTAACCAAAACATCTACTGTACTTTTTTTTTCGTTTTGGAAACGACTGCCACCATTTTCAAAATAGGCCAAAATGCCAATGATCCTCACCAGCTTTCTGAAATGACTCTTAGCCCAGCCCCGTCCGAGACGCCACAGCAGCGCTCAAAAGAGGTCAACATGCGTTTGTTTCCCTTCTTGAAGCGATGTCCCACCTTTGGCTAAAAAAAGGAAGCTGAAGCTGAGGCGAACCGAATTCTGGTCAGATAAAAAATCACGGGATATAGAGAAACTTTCTTGTATCCATTTCACCAAAAAGATGATGCAGCCCTGGCAGCCAGCATTTGTTGAATCTAGCGTGCGTTGCTGGATGTAAGACCTTCACGGCAACAAATTTGCAAAGCTTGTGAAGCTTGTCCTTCAAAGTGATGTACGAGCAGGGTCCTTTCTTTTATAACCGGGTACCGCAAAAAGTTAGACTCTCCATTTAATTATGTAAACTACTCCAGTATATGGTCACTCCCAAATTGCAGCGAAGTCAATTGACATAAAATTTTGGCCGTGCCGTGCCAAGTCTACCCATTTTTCGATCGACCACTGGGTTCGAGGACTCGTCTGCCAACGTCCCAGGGGCTAGCTTCCTGTCGGGTTCAACCAATCCCGCAATCAACGCTTGTGCTCATCAACGGTTGTGCTGATCTTAGGTTTGCTCAAAGGGCTTCATTAAAAAAAAAACAAACATATTTCCTATAGATTCCCCAAATGGATTTCCTCTTGGGAGAATAAGAAAAACCAATCTTAAACTAACCCAGGTCGTGATCACAGTGGGTAAATTTCCGATAGGGTGATTCTTGGAAGGACACCCAGCGAGCTGGGGAGAGCATCTTTCATAGCTCTGATTCAGTGGCTGATTCAGTGGCCCAAGCAAGGAAAACTTACAAGTGAACCCCTTGAATCAACATGAACAGGATCTCCCATGCGAATTTGGAGTTGATGCTTTTGGTCTTACAAAACAACAAAGAACCTACAATGTGGGGCCCCCAAGATAGCTAAGTTGGTTTATAACTCCAATTTCACTATGGTTTATGGTACTTAGAACTATAGTTGTGGGGGTTTATAAACCAACTAACATCACTGGGGGGCCCCACATTGTATGAATGGAGGTTTTCTAGGAAAATCACCGAACCAACTCGGTCATTTTCCAGCAAGCCGATTCCCGGAGCTAGCAGCCTTGGGTCTGACAGTGCTCCAAAAGACTGGAGTTGGCACAGGCATCTCCAAAATCTCCTGGTGACCCCACTACCCTCTGGTGAACATACAAAAAGCTATTGAACATGACCATAGAAATAGTAGATTTTCCCATTAAAAATTGTGATTTTCAATTGCTATGTTAGTTTACCAGAGGGTAGTTCGCTTGGTGTTCTAATCTGTTTGGTGGTTGACCGTCAACCCCTCTGAAAAATATGACGAATCGTCAGTTGGGATGATGAAATTCCCAACTGAACGGAAAAATAATCCAAATGTTCCAAACCACCACTCAGTAATTCTGTGAAACAACAAAATCCTCAAGTTCGAACTTGGCACATCTTGCACCATGGCGCTGATTCTGCTACACAGGCCATGGATGTTCATTTTCTGCCGCTGGGGCAAAAGATTGGTTTCATGTTGTCATCAACATCTTCCAACCCTCTCTCAAGTTTCAAGCACATCAAAAAATGGCAAGGTTGTTTTTTGCCTTCGGTCATCAAACGTGATGGGGAATCCATTCAATCCCCAAAGTAAATGGATAGGTCATAGTCATAGGTTTATAGCTGGGAATATCATCTCCCTATGGATCCAAGTACCTTCCCAGGAAGTGTTTGGGGTATGATTTAGGGGGTTAAGTACCTTCTGAGACAGTGTTTGGATCCATAGGGTCTATACATGCAGTTTAAGCCCACTAAGTATGTTATAGGACCCCTAAGGGGTGGTCGATTTTTGACTTACGACCCAAAACCATATGCCAAGCCATGACTGGACCGAAAAACTCTGATTCGAACAATCCCAAGAAGCAGAATACAACACCTCATATATTCATACGGCTATTGGTCAAAACCCTGGCACCTAGTGAAGCCCAAAATAGCTGGTAAATGATGGTAAATGGATGCTCATCCCATTAGAATTGATAATAATAGGTTTTGACCCACCCTCATATCTTACCTGTTGAGTTTCTCGGAAAAAACCTGTTGTTGTTATATATTCTTTAAGGACATGTTTGATCTTTTGATGTTTAAAGATGAAAAAAAAGACTTACCCTCTGGTAATTTAACATAGCTATTGAACATGGCTATTTATAGTGGATTTACCCATTAAAAATGGTGATTTTCCATAGTTATGTGATAGTTTACCAGAGGGTAAATCACTGAGAGGGACACCCCCGCGCAATTCCTCATCCATGGGAGTCAGCTTGTTTTCCCAGGGATCCAAAAGTGCTTCTGCGCGAGCCTGGGGAGCTGGCCAGTAGCTCAAGATTTACCATGAAAATCAGATAGAAAAAGAAGGAAAAAAAAACTTGGGGCCATCCGAAACATGGAAATCCGGCAGATAGTGGCTGATTCATTGGGACGTGTTCTGATTTCGTCGATCTTAAGCATTCATGTTTCGATGAATTCCACACATAATGTGCTGGGTGGGTGGTTTTGCCGATCTTGAAAGGGGTTGGATCCACATCAAGTTGGATGGTGAACAACCTCCTGTTGAGGACAACCATGATGCGGCAGGGACTCGAGGGTGAAAGCATCCAACTGCTTCATACTTGGCGAAGTGACAGTGTAGGTTCCGAGATTCTTTACCTATACTGTTGTCCCTGAGCGGGTGAACAGTAAAATCGCTGGTGGTTTCAACCCCTCAAATATCGTGAGGAGAATCATCCCAATTTGCTGAACATCACCAACTCTGAAACCGACCAACTCAGCAATGTGCAAAAACATGCAAAAACATCATAGACTTGGTCCTGGTTAGCCAACTGAACATTTTTCAGCCACAAAAAGGGACACTCCATCTTTTGATAATTCGAACTCGATGGAGATATGGAGTGTCCCGAATGGAGTGTCCCACTTTGAACAAAATTTCAAGTCCCACCCTGTCCATCTCCGCTCTCCAAGGAGTCCGGCCTTTTGCTCGGCGAAGTGCTCCGGATTCGGACCCTGGTCCTGGCTTCAAACGGCCAAAGAACATGTGACACGAACGACATTTTTTGACGTACATGTGCTTCACCCTAGGAATGTTAAAAGTGGTTTGTGCCAAAATGTCCCAAATAACTGGACGAACCTATACAGGATGCTGCCCCCCAGTGATGTTTGTTGCTTTATAAACCATTAGAACCCCATGAATACTAATTAGTTCGTTATATCTACCATAAACATCCATAAACCATAGAATTCAGCCACATTTTTTCAGGCGTTTCTGAACGCTTGAACGCTCGACTGGCCCCATCCACGGCCCCATGACCCCCGGTCCCGGCAGTGCGGCTCTTGATGATTTCCGAAGAGACGACTTTGAACCTGGCGACAGACTCGACCAACGAGCCAACGAGAAAAAAAAACAAAGACTCAACAGACGACCTGGCAATGGAATCCAACCTATCTCTATACATATATATCATATAATATAATATAATATAATATGATATGATATGATATAATATAATATGATATGATATAATATAATATAATATAATATATAAAATATAGTATATAATATAAAATATACAATATAATATAATATATAATATATAATATATAATATATAATATATAATATATAATATATAATATACCATATAATATAATATATAATATATAATATATAATATATAATATACA
>Ga0126342_10020669_pt1 | contig 11050 bp, 9 predicted proteins | sample Cyp1metagenome_FD_92528 | JGI IMG/M metagenome (GOLD analysis project Ga0126342, IMG submission 92528) | Coral microbial communities from Lord Howe Island, Old Settlement Bay, Australia - Cyphastrea 1 metagenome | ecosystem: Host-associated > Invertebrates > Cnidaria > Coral ...
ATATAGATATATAAATATATAGATATATAGATATATAGATATATAGATATATAGATGTATAGATGTATAGATGTATAGATATATAGATATATAGATGTATAGATATATAGATATATAGATATAGATATAGATATAGATATAGATATATAGATGTAGATATAGATACGTATATACATACTATAGATTTATATCTTAATAGATTCGCAGACAGTTTTCAGTGCCTTAGAGCTCACCGCCTTGCGAGGTCTCCTATCGGGTGCTCAACCGTCCGCCAGAGCCCTAGCCCCCGAGCCGCGACTTGCGCAGCGGACAATGCAGTGTTTGCAGGGTCTGACATGTTTTGCTGGTCATGATTTTGAACGTACTTAGTAACCCCCAAAAAGATAGAAAAGTGTAAAAACTCACTAAAACAGTGACGTTGTTTTTTTTTTAAATATAATATATATATATATATTCATGTATCTTTTTGAGATTTACTATAGACCTGATTGCAAGACTTGTGCTTTGGAGTCCAGAGAGTTCATGTTTGGCAACTTCTCAGCTTTGACCTACTTCCAAACACCATCGATAGTCAATGTGAATCAGCATTGGGGTGTGGTGATACCCTGACCTCAGCGCAAGTCACATAGCAGACATAGCACCTGGCTGAGGACCAATGGTGCGGCCGTCCAGGCATGGAGCGATATCATGGCCACCAAGAGCTGGAATCGATGGTCCCAGTGTTTGTATAGCACTAGGAAAGTGGATCTATACTGCGGTCACAGTGGCCAAGCTTGCTTTCCGGATCTTCTGCGATTTAGATCGAAAGTCGCGAAGTCTTTGTTTGAATTAGAAGTCATTGGTGTGCCCTGGATGCATGGTGTGATTGTAATGTGTTTCGTGCTGGCACCGGGACCAGGGATTGTTGTGAAACTTCGGCATGCCTCCATTCCATTCCTGATGAAGCTGTAGAGAATTTATCCCCACAGTAGTGGCTACCTTGGAACCTAGACGAGGAGCGGCGCACTATTAATATATATTCATATGAGTTTCGGGCTCCCAAACATATGGAACAGTTTTCGAGGATGATACACAGATGAAATTTGCCTTGTAACTTCCAGTTTTGCACCTGTCCTATCTATTTTGGTGTTGGTTTTAGAACATCAACTTGCTGCGAAAAGAAATGGACGCATTTGTAGGATATTTAAAAGATACTCTATGTAGATACGAGAAACATGTCTCTAAGGCAATGCCTAAAATATGGAAACAGATGTGTAAGGTATGTGTGACGGGGTTTTGTAAGGCGTGTGAAGGATATCGAAGGTATGTGTACAATGTGAAGGTACATTGAAGTCCTTTCATATGTCAAAGATATGTGCAAGGGATATGTAAGGTCCGTGTGTAAGTCTTTTGAAGGTTCGCAGACCATTAATATGAGCAACATTTGTGGAAGGTTTGCGTACTATTTGGAAGGTGCTTGTCGAAGGTATGTGTAGGATATGAGCTATATGTAGGTCGATGTGTGCAGTATAAAAAGTGAAAAGCGTATGTGTAAGGCATGAAACATGTGCAAGGTATAGATAAGGAATCTGTAAGATATGTGTAAGGTATGTTCGGGGTTCTGTGTAGACGCTTGCAACATCCGGAGAAGGAAGAACCCCTTGCTCGTATCGGCACAGAATGCTCCCTGTCGACCTGGAAACGCCAAATTGTTCCCAAACTCCCGCGAAAACGTGTTTTTCTGAACACTGTCAGAGCTTCCTTCTTTGAAAAAACACCGGTCATAAGAAACTTTGCATATCTGCGCGAGAGAGAGTTTCCATCCAATCATGGCGTTTTGACTAAGCCTTGAACAAATGGATTTGGAGTTATCAAATATGTTTTGCACCATTTCGCACATTTCAACTTGGTATACGGTGCGCTGAAATATATGTGCAAACGGTTGACCAGTTTGTTTCCACAAGGCGCAGGTTAAATTTTACTTGATGCTCGTGAGCAGCCTGGTTCATAGTGAAGCAACTGGAGAGGGACACTGCGTTGCAAACTCTGCTGCCTCCCAGGGATGACATGCATATATGCAAACAATACTCGAAGCAAAAATCAAACAGCCACTCTGGTGAGGCTAGATGAGCAGCCATTGCTTCTGCAGTGTTTTCGCGGTCGCAAAAAACCTTTGTGCAAGACGCACTTTGCTGTGATGCGACTCCTAAGCACTTCGCTTCACTTTACTGTGGCTTCAGACATACTACCCTCCGCCGCCCTGCCGCAAGCTAGAGCTCCTGCAAGGCACCATGGAACCGAACCATGCTGGTAGGTAGACAGCTTACTCTCAAGCCGTGCCTGTGGAGGTTCTCAGGAAGTGATGTCCCAGTTTTTGCGTCGTGGGAAGTGAAGCATGAAAGAACATGAAATTTTCGCCGCCACTTGCTTGTCACGTCAGGAGAAGTTGACTCGCTTGTCACACCAATCTGTCCTTAAGAACTGATGCGAAATTGATTTGCTTGTTGCATCAAGTTTTTGCCGCAATAGTTTGCTTTGGGGCTTTATGTGCTGCGCACTCTTCATTTTCCTTTCAAAAGGATGGGAGCTTTGGGTGAGACAAAAGAGTTGCGTCTGTTTGCAATGGGTTTTGCGACCAAGAGACACAAACAAATCAAGCTGCGTTGCATGTTCAGAAATCGATGCTCCATCTCTGCTTAGTCTAGCTTGGCTACCTAGAGAGACTTGCTTGCAGCCTGCAGCAAAGCAACTTCATTGGCGAATCAGGCCGAATGCCGACCTTCACCTGAACAAATGCAACTGGGTCCTGGTCGCCTCCCATTGCGCGAGAAGTGGTAGCCCGTGCGGAATCCTTGGACCCCTGCAAAGGGGCGCAGGCAAGTGCTGCCTTCCAGCTGAAGCGCCTGGAGCAAGCCAGCCTCAATCTGGAGCTGCTAATCCGTTTTTGCAGACCAAAAAGAGCAAAGAGAACCCAAGGGCAAGCAACCCCAAGCTGTCGAACGAAACCGCGGCGATTGCAACACCAGCTCTACATGCGCAACTTCTTGCCATGACATGTCCTTCGATCCTTGGATGCAAAATCATTGCGCTCGCATGCGGTCCGTCAAAGCCCTGCATGCAGAAACCATCCCACACGGCTTTATTGCCCATGCAGCACAAATCACCCCATTCTCTTTCGGTTGCACCCTGCACGCACGCAGCTCGCCAAGGCACAAGTCAGACCACCCACAGAGCAAACACAACCAGCACAGGCTAAAGCGAGCGGCTTCCACCCGGCCATACCGTGCGAGAGGCACCGGGAGTGCCTGACACAGCACCGTTCCACCTGCACCTGTAAAAGAGCATGCTGCTGTGCCACGGCCATCATCCCGTTTGTGCCTGCAACTCCCATGCACTCATCCGGATCGTGGGACCAACTGGCCATGCTAACCTGCGCCTTCGTGGGGCATACGTGCCTTGTCCACCACCGAGATTTTATATCTTCCAAGCATCCTTGCAAAAGGCGGCAGCAGCAGGTCCCCCATACCTTGCACACCCACTGCTATGCAGGATCCACCTCTGCCACGAATTTTGCCAAAAACGCAGGACCCCTTTTGACAAGCTGCCCTTCTTGGCCTTCTTCACCGGTAGTGGCCTTGAATGGGCCTCTTGCTCTTTACCCCTTTCTTCAGCCTCGTCATCCAGAGAACGCAAGAAGAACGCAAGCCAAAACAAGGTACCTCAGACAACCACCCAAGAATCACATCAAAGCTGCCCCCATCTGACCACTGAACTGAAACACGCACACAGAGAGCATAAACCAACCACGAATCCCCCAGCACCATCGCGAGAATATTGCTGCGACGAACCTCGCCCAAATGCTCCCAGATTGCATAGCTTGCTAGGAAGGTAACCGCCACCCAAAAGAAAAGAAGAATTGCAAGAGTGACAGGTGCATGAAAGACATGGAGAACTGTACTGTAAGGCAAATGTGAAAATATTAAGGCATGCGTAAAGATCATGTATCGTAGCGCACTGTGATGTCATGATGGGTACAAGGTTGATAATATGTTGCTGTGATGCAGTGTAAGGTCATGTAGCGGCAGCGGAATGTAACTCAAAAGATTCACACGCGGGAATCAAGGGTTAATTCTTTTTTCTTGGCGCTAGGAAATGCTTGATGCCCGTGTCTTGAAGTTAAACCAATGTAAACCACTATGCCGTCTTTGAAGCCCTTCAGGTTGTGTGAATTTCCATCTGCCGATTAGTTAGCCTCAAAGGTGCATCTGGCCAAGCATGGCCAAGCCAGGCATTGTCAGAAAAATGCTCGCGCTGTGGCAGTGTGTGGCGATCTCAGCTGGTTCTTCAAAGCTGGTTGATAGCATGGTGCTTCCACACTCATGATGCAGTCCGTTTGATATCTAAGTTGATCCGGCTCTTGCGTCCGCCAACAGACAAGATTATTCGAGCTTGCTACTCCTAGCCAGCAACAGCAGGGAAAAAACATTGTGTGGGGAAAAGGTTTGATCGGGGTGCACGCAGCATGACCGTAAACCACGGCCCACTACGTCAGGTTTTTGGAGGATGCCATCTTTTGCCGAAATTGCGGCCAGAAACGAGAGGCCAACCGGCCTTGCCAAGTACTTTGCAGAGGATAGGCCCCAAAAACTTAACAGTTGACAGGGGAGGGTTGGTCCGCTTATTGTTCTCCTGGTCACCTTAGTAATCGGTTCGTTGTCGCCCTTGTCACCTTAGTAATCGGTCCGTACTGGACGAAACAAACTGTTAGGCGGCATCGGTAACAAATCCTTTCACATCTGTGTACACTAGGGTGCGCTGGTTGGTCGGTGCGGCTGCGCTCTGTGTGTGTACGCCGATACGTCGGTGCAGAAGGCCTCCTGGTAGGTATGCGGTGCATCGATGCGAGCGTCCTGAAGTGAAAGACTGAGCGTGATTCTCTGACGCGGAAGCACCGACGCATATATGGCCTTTGCATTGACTGATGTACCAGTGTACAGATGCGCAATACATGTGTTTCACCTTTCATAAAAAGGGCCTTCAGGTGATTCAGCCACCCAGGCTCCAGCTCTAAAGGGTCCAGCTCCTTTTTTTCCCAAGGCATCCTTCAGTAAGCTATTGCCAGCCTGCTTTGAGCTCTGTCAACTCTTTTGGCATGAGCCTTCACCTAGCCGTGAATTACTCATAATTACTCTCTGAATATTCACATTTAAGCCTCTTCGGGCTGTGTCCCCCTCCTTCCCTCCTCTTTTCCCAAAACGCCAACAAGTTGTATGTTATAATGTCGTTGCGCGTGGACGCTCAAATCTGCCAAAGCATTGCAAATATCATTGCGGCTTCCTTTGTCATTGCCAAGGGGGAAGAGACAGCAAGCACCAGTTTCTGCAAGAACACCGTAGTTGACAATGTGCTTTGGCACTTACGTTGCTTTTTGCCCATTCTGAAGAGGCCATGCAAACGAGTCCTCTACATATCAGTATCGCCTCTCAAAAACGTCCGATCACAGTGTGCATCCCCAAGTTCTTCCTTGAGTTCTGTCTGCCTTCTCCGACCACAGCTTCCCTGGATTCTGATGCCAACAAGGATGAAAAGAGATGGCATTTGATCATGACAATGAGGACGACGAGGATGAGGACGAAGATTCAAATGCCGCTGTTGCTGATGATGATGATGATGAAGAAGAAGAAGAAAAAGTGGATGGTGATGCTTCTGCTGCTTCTGCTGCTGTAGAAGATGATGGCGACGATGACTTTTAGCAGAGGGCAACCATTTTCAACGTGCGTCAGAACAGATAGATTGCATCTTTGCCGTCTCCTAGAAGCACATGATGGGGCGGTCAGACTGCACTGCATACCCGGCAAGAGAGCACAAACAGCGCTGAGGAGTACATGCGCGATGTGGGAGGAAATCTTCGTGACAGGAGCTCTTCAAGATTGTCGCATATGGATTCCTAGAGACTCATCAAAGTGGGCCTTGTAGAGGTTCTTTTAAGATGCCTATGCATCCCACAAGAGTCACTAACTTTCATAGGATCTTCCAGCACAATATCTTCAGGCGCATCTTGGAGGACTTCACCAGGATCTCGGCAAAATCTTCTCGCAAGAGTCCGCTAAGGTCGTCACATAAGCAGAATCCTACAAGAGCTTCATAGAGCGCTTCGCAGAGGATCTTCCAAGATCTTTTGCGCAAGGGCACCAGAGAGAACCCCACAAGCGCTCATACAAACACGCCTGACGCGATATTTGCAACAGATCTTCTTACAAGGCTTGAAGGTGTTCAGCAGGATCTCGTAAGGTCTTCTCACAAGGACGTCGACAAGGTCTCCAGACAAGGGCCTGTCTAAGAGCATCTTGTGTGACAGGTGTTACAATTGAACCAATACCGCACCACAACGCCAACAAGCAGAAAGCGCGGAGGCGTTTGCGCAAGAATGGTGCATATTTGGTAAGTTGCGCAGATTGAAATAAACAAAATCGCGCCACAGTCTCTTTCACATTTTGGTGATTTCATTTTCCAGAAGTGATCATGACATAGAAACCTTTGGTTAGGCATTCGGTAGAAAAGAATCTTTGGTTGTGCATTTTATAGTAACGCTGTCGTTTTTCGAATGCCAGGCCAGTCCACTTCTCAGCTGCTGTTGCTACCTCTGTGGTTGACATGATGATATAAAGACTTCCCATGGACCCCGACCTGGAATTCGAAAGTCATGGACGCTAGCGTCAGCTAGCTGAATTTGCATGATTGAATCTTCTGAAACAGGGAATGGCACGGGCTGTAATCACGTATCGTGTGAAACTTTCAGCCCCGACCCCCTTGACGGTTTTGTAACCGAATGGTCATGTGCTCGATCCCCCCTGGTCCCGGACCTTTAGCCTCATATGATATCTGCACTGGGCGATTTGTTTTCTCACCAAACCCTCTTACATATCCATATTCGGTACTTCAGCTTTAAAGATTCCCTCCCCCAACACAACGCCTATTTTCCTGTCCGACCACATGTCTCCAGGCAAAATTTCCCCCGAATGGCCCATTGTGGAAATTTCTTCACCTGACGACATGCAACAGGATAAAAATGTGCACATGTTCTTCTACCGCTATTGCTTCCTTTCAACCCATAAGCATTGGCCTAGTTTTCGTCACCTACCCCTCAAGTTCGGTACCAAATTTCCTTTGAAAGAATTGTGTCCTTGTAAAACCAAGTCCAACAAAGGCGAACAGTCATGGATTGGAGTTCGGAGTTCACCTTTTGTTTTCTGTGATGAACTTACGTTTACCTCTCTGCTCCTGTTCATCCTTCTGGTGGCTTGCGCAGGGAATGCTGGTGTCCAAAACGTGAACTTGGCCGTCTATACATTCCCGTCGCTGCAAATTGATGTCGGATTCAGTGCATTTTACAAGTTGAAGATCTTCTGAAATTCACATGTGGAAAAGCTCCATGTTGGCCACATTGATATGGCATGACATGGCAGTCTTCACCCTTCACCGTTCCAGTTAATTTCTCGGCACAGCGCCCCAACTCCTAACTTGCCACCAGCCGGGATTACCAAAGTAGGAGTGCCGCCAAACAGATTTTTGAACCAGAAAGTGGATATCGATGAATAAGACAAGAGTAAAACCCAATATTGTGGACAAATGTATGCCTGTTTTCCTGCCTAAAACTATGCTGGTCTTATGGCATGTGCTACCTAACACACACCCAGCACCTCCAATACGGGCGGATTTGCTGGCGAGCAGGCATATGAACCCTATGTGGGCACTCAGCCCTGCTTGCCCCCGTGGCGGTCAAGCGCTTCATTCCCCAGACCCTGTCTAGACCGCCCTTCTACTATGGCTGCCCGGGGTGTATTCTGCGTCCACTTCTGCAAAGGTTTGGTTGCAGCTGAACACGTCGCTAACTTCGCGTTTTGTACTGAGTAGAAACATGTTTGGTGCCACTGCTGCTTGCCAACAGAGTTTCAGGCAGAAACCGCCTGTAGGGTCCGGTGATGGCACCAATGCTTTGCAGTGGTACATGCTGAGGACACAAACCCAAATATTGGCACCCGCACACACGGCTGATTGAGTAAGCTACTTACTCCGCAATTGGAACGTTATAATCATGAGGTTGTCTTCGCCTTAATGCTCCTTCCTGACTGCACTAGACCGCATGAAAGCAGCAAAACCTCAGAGCTTCACGTACCCTAAACAGCTCGAGCGAAGAACAGGTGATCACACACACACACAATTTTAAATGCAGGTAATCACACACACAAATTGAAATGCAGGTACGTGACTCCAACGTCTGGGTCATATCAGTCATGAATGCAGCCCTCTTGGTTCGGCAATCAGCTGCAAACATGAGATTGCCCCCCTGCTTGCATAAACTCATGCTCGCAATCCTTAACCGCATGATAGCACGCGGTTTGCATACACATACACACACAACTGACCTTTAAGTAAGGGCAGCAAGACAGCTTGGACTGCTTTCTGGCTCTGCATCAAGTCTGAAAGTGAAAAACCTCAATGGCATTGGCATGTGGATGATGTGATCGAACCAACTTTGTGATCTGGGTTTTCACAAACACACAAGAAGGGGTGGGAGGGAAAGAGGGAGAGAACAAGGACAGCCAGCCAGGACAAACAACGGGAAAACGAGAAAACAACGAAGGCAGAAAACAGGCAGGAGAGCACACAACAAGCAGGCGAAACACAGGAAAGGAAGGGGGGAAGGTCGGGAAAGGAAGCACGCAGGAACCCAACGCTGGCACGCAGAAGAGCAATCAGCGCAAAACAATACAGGCAACAAAGCAGAACACAGCAGCGAGACAACGGAAGCAGGACAGCACAGGGAAGGAACAAACACACACACACACACCCACTTGAGGAGGCGGCAAGGAGAGAGTGGGGTTAAGAGGAGAAGGGAGAAGGATGGGAAGGAGAAAGGAGGGTGGTGTCCCAATATGCGTGCTGCAGCCATGAGGTCAGTAGGGTGAAAGAGGAAAGGCGCACCCAGCTTTACTGAAGGATGGGGGGACGGGGGCTGCGCCAAGTTAAAGTATTTCAAGTACCAGAAATCCGTATGCTATAGCTTCAAGCCAATTTCCACTAAGTCCCGTCAAAATTCCGAGGTATTGCAGCACCCCCTGCACCGGAAGGCCGCTCCAACTCAATGCACGCACAGAGCGTGCAGACTGCACTCACAAGTCAGTGAGACTGTGCCCGTTCACACTGCTGATTGAGTAAGCAACTTACTCCGCACTTGGAGGGTTATAATCATGAGGTTGTCTTCGCCTTAATGCTCCTAAGAAGCCATCCTGACAGCACTAGACCGCAAGAAATTAAAAAAGTGTCTTTCTTATTTTCCATACATGCGCTTTTTCATCTTCCAAAAATTGCTTCACGTGGAAAAATAAAAAAAACAGATAGTTTTTTTGAAAATTCGATTTTTCAGAAATGGAATCCCGATCTGTTTCTCGTAACAATAGCGGTCTAAGGATTATGCGAAAAAATGTTTTCCTCAGAAAACATACTTGGACTAAATCAATACTTGTTTTCAATAAACTTATTCTAAGTATCTAGGTAAAGAGAGTCACCACGGGAACTTAGTCAGTTTTTTCGTTCTTTTTTTTGGAGTAGTTTTTTTTCGTTTACCAACTGTGATTACACTACTTGTCATTCATATGTCTAACCTTTAATTGGTTCATATACAGTAGACTAGATTATGCAATCCGAAAGAAATTCATGTCCAAATCAGTAAAGTAGCTAAAAGGAAAATAAACTATTATATAAACAAACGTGTTTTTTGAGTATAAGGTATGGGGTTCCAGTGTTGCAGGGTTAGTCATTTACCTAAACAGTCTGAGTGAAAAACAAGTAATCACACACAATTTGAAATGCAAGTAATCACACACAAATTGAAATGCAGTTGCGTGACTCCAGCGTCTCAGGGTCATATCAGTCATGAATGCAGCCCTCTTCGTGGGGCAATCAGTTGCAAACATGCGATTACCCCCCTGCTTACATAAATTCATGATCATAATGTTTAACCGCGTGGTAGCAAACGGTTCACACACACACACAAAAAAAAATACGCAGTGAATTTCATGATACTTTGCAGTGCAGCTGCAGCCCTACACCATAGGTTGTGAGATATTCCTTGTGGATTCCTGTGCCCAAGCGTCGATTTGTTTTTATGGAAATAGCTGCAAATTCGTTGTTACATGTGGTCATATGTTTCACCACGGTTACCTGATTCAAGAGCAGCACGTTTGAAAACAATTTGTCCCACTTCCACTTCCTGCTCTCCTTATCACCTTTAGCTAGCGTTTTCGTCCGTCACATCTTTTAAAATCAATTTTGACAAAATCATGTCATTTTTTCCGGGGTGCCAAACCCAACCACCAAGGTCCAAGTCCACTATTGTTTTTGCGATACTGCAAGTATCGCATTTTATGACCTCTGTTCCATGAGGTTGAATTTTATATCCCTGAAATAAACAAATTAAAAAGGTTACGCCAGGAAACATATCAGATGCTGCGAATATATGGAGCAAAGGGACTTGATGCAACGTCGTCGAGTTCACATGCACAGCAACACCAAATTCGCTGGATTTGATACCACTGAGTTCCATTTGAGAATTGTTCACCATAGGATGATACCATTTCCCCAAAGTCAAGTGGAGATTGGTTCACCATTTGAACCCAACCACCATCGTCAAAGTCGTACTGTAACGCTGGGTTGCAGGCAAATACCCACAGCCGCCTGGTTCGCTCCTTGTGGGCACGGTGATTGGGAAACTCTTAGGTTTCGTATTTCAAAAGATCTAACATAGGCCTATGCTCTGCATGGTATGTGTGTTTCATATGAACGGATTGGCGGTGTAACTCCATTTGGACATGCACATATTGTGGACCCTGCAGATGCCTAGCAGCTCAGTTGGTAGTTCAACCATCCAAAGAGGTGTGAAAATAAAACATGTTTGTTGGTGGCTCGGTCGACCTGTAAACGCGCACTTTCTTATGCGCTTTTCCCATAGGCACAGCGTGTTTTTGTGCATTTTTTACCACGTATATCATGGTTTCGTGGGGTGGGGTGG
>Ga0126342_10020670_pt1 | contig 11049 bp, 12 predicted proteins | sample Cyp1metagenome_FD_92528 | JGI IMG/M metagenome (GOLD analysis project Ga0126342, IMG submission 92528) | Coral microbial communities from Lord Howe Island, Old Settlement Bay, Australia - Cyphastrea 1 metagenome | ecosystem: Host-associated > Invertebrates > Cnidaria > Coral ...
TAATCTATGGATAATCTATGGATAATCTATGGATAATCTATGGATAATCTATGGATAATCTATGGATAATCTATGGATAATCTATGGATAATCTATGGATAATCTATGGATAATCTATGGATATGACTATACAATTATGACTTATCTTATTATGGGAATCCAACTTTATTATCTATGGATATTTGGATGGTTACCCTCTGGTTATGACTAACAGTTCGCCATGGAAAATTGCCAGCCATTTTTAAAATAGGTAAACCATCTATTTCTATGGGCCATTTCCCATGGCTACGTTAAATAACTGCAGGGTAAATAGCATATTAACAGATGCAAAATGATGTAAATATCGCATCTATTTAGGGGTTGCATGGGGTACTCTTTGGTTGGTGCCAAAATGATATGAAAGAAAACACTAACCACTCTATGCTTTTCGGCAAGTTCTTGCTTTCCGGCAAGTTGAAAAGTTGAAAAGTGGTCGCATATCATCAGTTCTTAGAAAAATGTGATACACAAATCCCACGCATTCACCTCGTTTCAGGAGACACCGATGAGATCTGGTTGGTGGTATACCTACCCCTCTGAAAAATATTAGTCAGTTGGGATGATTATTCCGAATACATGCAAAAATAAGAAATGTTCCAAACCACCAATCAGAGATTCATATAGTCAGACCAACCGACCTACATTTTCCTGCAACTTTCCCGCGTTTTTTGGTGGCATTTCCTACCCCCGTTCGGTCCCCGAGCGGTGTTGAAAGTGATCAAGTCCGGTTGTAGCCGGTGGCTGGGCATCTCCTGTTGCACCGCGGTCGCAGTTTTGGGGCTCCAAATTTGGAATTTAGTCGGGTGACCTTCCAATTGCACGTGGCTGGAAAAAAAATGAAAAAAATACCTTCATAGCCTTCATATCCCATTCCTTAAGTATAAAAGATGATTTTGTTCACGTTAAACCTGGATGTCCATTTCATTCCAAGTATCAAAAACCTCGATGATCGGCCTCCAACATGGCCAAAGCGCTCTGGCCATCTTGGAGCGTGGCAAAGAGTTTCAGTTGGGTATTGCAGGTGACCTCGAAACGGCAGGTCAAGAAACCTTCGAGAATCTAGGAGAAAACATGTGAGATAGATAGATATATATATATATATGTATGTATATATATATATATATGAGATATATCAATGATATATAACATATAATAATGATCCATTTTAATGATAATTTCATCATGAATCTATGTATATAATGTATGGTAACATATGATAACATATGAGAATCTATATGATCACCTATCTTCAATATAAAAATAGATCATCATAGAACGTATCGAACTAGCAACCACCAGGGATTTTGGAGTCATTTTGAGTATTGGGGGGCACTTGCTGGCAGCCCAGACTCCTTGGCTGTCTCAAATATATGTCTCGACATTGAATCATCCCATTCATTAAGTGTGTATGTCCAGTGTGATTGGTCTTATCCCGACTTTAATTCCTGAAATCATCTTGAATCTTCATGTTGGGTCAATAATTCTGAGCCAAACCCACGGCTCAGCTTTCGAAACCGACCTTTTTTCAGGGAATCTGATGCGCTGCATCCAAGGCGCTAAATTCGGCGCTATGCGCCTCCCAGTAGCAGGGTGACGACCGATCAACCCTGACATTTTTTTGGAATACCCTCTGGTAATTTAACATAGCTATTGAAAATCACCATTTTTAATGGGAAAATCCACTATTAATGGTCATTTTCAATAGCTATGTCAAATTACCAGAGGGTACCCCAAAGAACAGTGATCATCAAAATAGATCCAAATAGTGTAGGCTATGGAGTCCATGTCCGAAAGCTTGTTGTCTTCTTGGTGGAGTCAAGCGAGACAATGAGATGTGCCAAAACAGCACCAAACTGCAGGATTTCTCGGATGGAAACAGTGATCATCACCATCTCGATGGAATCTACCATGGTACCAGCCAGGTGACCGGGGCACAGCACAGCCCACCTGTCAGTCATTTCCTCTAGGAAGCAGCGGGCCGCCTCCCCCTGGATTCAGATAGCAAGAGAAGATGGTAGTTGGTCTTACCGCCAAGCAGAAAATGATCTGCACAAGAGTAGCATTCCACCCTTTTTTTATCCTTAGGGAAGGGCTAAAGTCTAACGACCAATAGGTGGAGGCTGCAATTCAATGGGATGAACGACAAATTGTCGTCAATATGCGATCTCGGATGACTTTCAACCACTACTGTGATTTTGATTCGGTGTTCATGCAGTGGTTTTCAAAGCACCATTCCTATCCTGCTCCGGGGTATTCCAGATCAGCACCCCAAACTGCCAAGTGTTGGATGAAGAAGTTCAGTGGTATATGGTATACCACTGGAACTTGGTGAATTCTCGTGGAACAGCAGGATTTTGATGTTCTTGAAAGGACCCCTCAACGGTCCAACGGGCTGTGCAGCGAATGCATTCCACATGTTTTTTGGCTACTTACTTATCTTTTTCATATGCACACTTGCAATTTCAATGATTCTAGCGTCCAATCTATCCAGAACTTGCTCTTCTTTTCTCCCCCAATGAGAAACTGGCGGTATTTCCAGGAGTTTGCCATCTTGTCAGTTGTTCAATAGATTACTCTATTATACTATCATAGATTACATACATTTATTTTAACATTACTATTCCATGGTAAAACATGGTAAAACTATCTATAAGTGGTTGGTGACTTGATAGCCAATGATGGAAACTCAGTCGCGCTGCGCCTCTCCAGTCGCCGCACAGGCGTTCAAGGCAGCATTGAAGCTGACCTGAAAAGTAGTAGCTGCTGATCACATATGAAATACGCACATGTGAGGCGAAAGGATTACATGTATATGTATACATGTATATTATATATATACATAATTATACATATGTTTGTATGCAATGCAATGCAATGCAATGTAATGTAATGTAATGCAATGTAGTGTAGTGTAATGTAGTGTAATGTAATGTAGTGTAGTAGTGTAATGTAATGTAATGTAATGTAATGTAATGTATGTATTTTAATGTAATGTAATGTAATGTAAATGTAATGTAATGTAATGTAATGTAATGTCTGTCTGTCTGTATGTCTGTCTGTCTGTCTGTATGTATGTATGTATTTTAATGTAATGTAATGTAATGTGATGTAAATATTATGTCATGTATGTCTGTCTGTCTGTCTGTCTGTCTGTATGTATGTATGTATGTATGTATGCAAACTTGACCAATCTATACATATATATACATATACTTAGGGCTGACTTGGCCTGCAATGCATTCACAATAAATAAGTATATATATAAATATAATATATACGAAATCTAGCTACATGGATATACATGGATGATATATGATGGCAGAAACATCAACAGAAGGCAGCTTGGGTGTCCAGACCACATCCGGTTGCACCTCAACTTCCGTCATCTCCTCAAACACCGGTGGCAAGCACTGGGATATCACTGGTGTAAGCAGTCAGAAAAAAAAAAAAAAACAGCAACAAGAGGGACTGACAAATATCAAGGCTACTATCCTGCTGTTTATAATAATCCTGAAATATAATTATAGAATGTGTGTATATATATAAATATTGTATATATATATATATATATTGTATATATATACAGTAAATACATCCCGATGTCAGTGCTTTGATCATATTCCAATTAAATTCGGGCTGGCTCACTTTTACATTCTATCTCCTCCTGCATGGGTAAAAACATACTCGCAATGCTCATTCAAGCAGCACATCACTTGACCAAGCTTCACCCCTCAATCTCTCCCAAGCTGCCATATAGCCAGCATTTCAGCAGATAGACCCTCCAGCAATTTTCCACGTGGCAATGGAAAATCTCCCATTTCTAGATAATTTTCCCATAAAAATCCCCCATTTCTAGATAATTTTCCCATAAGAACCTCGATTGAGTGGGGATTTTCCAGCCACGCTTGATGACACCGGAGGAAAAATTTTTGGATCGAAAACAACCACAGGCAGTGCGAAATCCTGGCCCTGTCGAAGGTCCTGGAAGAGCCGCAGGGAACACCTCGCATCAAGTGACCTTGGAGCGGAAGTGCCACTGGATGCCCTGTGGCTACAACGGATGGGACTTCCAAAATGGGGTATCTGGGGTCCAGCAACTGGAAGATGTGGTGGCTTCGAGGGATCGAATCTCCTACAGGATGTGTCATGAAATTCCAAAAAATCTCACCAGTTAGACCCAATTTTTTGTTGATCCAATCCCATGACATCCCCATTGAAATGTGGGTTAATTAGGGTTAATTCACCATCAACCCCCCGTGAAATCCCAAAACTTCGGACTTCCCAGGACGATTCTTGGGCTTCGCAAGGACCAAGTCTCCCAGCGCGCCCAGCGCAGTGTTGAAGCTGATGGCATTCCTAATGCGACGGACGCGCGGGGAGCCATATGAATTGTGGGGATATTCCCTTACATAGGCCTGAAACATATAGGCCAAAAATATATGGTAGGCACCTCCAATCAATCGGTTCCTGAAATGGCCATTGAAAGTATGTAAAGTGATTTACCTATTGAAAATGGCGATTTAATGGGATTTCATCAACAAGTACAAAGACGTATGGGGATGTATTGGGATTTAACCAACAAACATGGTGATATACTGGGTTTTAACCACCAAATATGGGGAGATAGTAGAAATAAATCGAAATATTCTGGGATATAATTTGATATTACCAACAATTCGTATGCTGATTGGTGCCTGAGCCACCATCCGATCTTAAAAAACTGATCGTCAATTGGCATCATCATCCCTTTTTTAGGCTTTTCACATTAAATCCAGTATGAAACATAGCAATGTTTTTCAGCAGAACGTCATAAGTGATTTTTTGTTGCCAGGCAGGAGATATGTTGCTTCACCTTTTTTTGGGTCGTAAACCACAGGTACCATTTTGGGTAGTTTTCAGATTGGTTGAACTCCCCAGAATATGAGGAATATGAAGCCAGGAAACGGCTGGAGCCGCACCTTCGGCAGCTCATGCAACCTCATGGCACCAATTTTCCCACGAAAAAATCGCGGATGATACGGTGGATGGCTGCGAAATCCCAATCACCAGTTGAAAACGGTGGTAAAGATCCCATTATTTTGTTTGGGTTTCAACCATCCAAAATTGGTGATGCAGGATTTCGCTAAACCATCCACGGTATCACCAGTGTTTGGCATTTCAAGTGACCGTGGAGAAGTGAGATCACTGGTTGTATCTTATCCAGCAATGAATTGGTTGGACACATGCACTGCTTGGACATACACTGACTCATCAGGGGTATATACCTTTGAATACATAAGTAGTGTTACGAATGAAATCCATGTAGATAATGTCAGGATGAATACACTTCTAGTTTAATCATAGCGGTACAAGTTTTGCCACCAGAAGTTTTGCTATTTTCCAAACCAACCCTGATATCCCTGATCAACACACGGGTTTGTGAATCCATGTCCTAGGTTGACTTTGTAATTTCTCAACATTTTGGGTGCCCTTCGATTTCGATTTCGAAACGACTCGACTTGAGCTGCGAGCAGTCGTTCTGCCTCCCCTGGTAAGGCTGCCTCACGGCTGGGACCCAGCAAATTATGATCATGTTGAGGGCCCACCGAAAATTTCCATCAACTTTTCTTTGTGTCCAAGGTTTCGGGGTCTTTTGTGTTTCGGATGTCCTGTTGTGTCCGTTTGGCTTCTATGGTTTTCCATCATTTTCATCCTGGTTCTTTGGATGATCTTTGGATGAAAACACCTGGAAAAATCCTCAAACATCCACCATTTGGCGGTCGGTCCGAGGATTTCTCGAGGCCTTTGCAAAGGCTTTCAGTAGCGAGTTGTAGCTGACGATGGTCGGCAGCACCTGCGATTTTCGCCACACCAAACGATGAAAAAATCCTTTGGAACCTGGGTGAACCCAGATTTCTGGCTGGTCATTTCTGTTTCAACATGTTTCTTGCCCATCTTTTTGGGGCTCCTTTTTGACCAGACTTCAGACTTCAAGAAACAACAGACGATTTAGGTCCTATTTTTCACTGCAGTTGTTGTAAATTATTGGCCAAAGAATTTTTGGGGCTTTGATACTTTGGCCAAGCAAGTTTGGTAGTATTGATCCAAATAGACTGAACTTGAAATTTCATTAAGTTGGGATTCATTAAAAGTGTGGGTCTGTTGTCCATCCTTATACATGCAGATCCCCTGAATCGTTAAAGAATTCTCAAAATTGTGAATCAACCAGATGTGATGATAAAACAAAGAAGTAGTGGGTCCCATGACACTTTCATTCAGGTGGCAACATCAGAAAGGCACATCAACAGCTGAGACCATCCAATCTGAACAACACAAGTCGCGCCCGGGCAACGTCGGCTTTTTTGCAGCGTTCGGCTTTCTTGCAGCGTTGAGGGCGGCGCTCCCTCAACAAATCTTGGGCCGCTAGACCCAATTCTATCATCGGGCGATGTCGGGTTTGGGTCATTCAGTATCTCGAGACTGTGATGGTTGCTGCTAGAATGGACCAAGACCTGTTTTGGGAGTTTGGGAACTGTTATTTTTCGACCCAAAGCCATTTATCTGGAAATTATCATTGTTTATCCGCCAGAATCATGCCGCATAGTCATCTTTCTTGCCATCCTCCAAGATATTGAAACAGGGCAGCACTGGGAGACACGCTCCTCAGCATCGCTGATTTGGGCCATCAGGATCTTTTCCGAGCAAAACAAGTTGCTGACACAGACTGCTTGGAGAATATGATTGTAATTAAAGAGGAAATCAAAAATGATGGAGAAAAAAAAAGGAATAGCCCAAAGTACAAGGAAGAATATGTGCAAGTTCCACAAAGGGTGATGTGAGCCCAAAGCAGGCAACAGAATGACAAGCATAAGGTTCAAGTATGTATGATTGAAAAGTCACAAACAGTGAGACAAAGAACACGTGCCAAAGACCCAGCAAAAAAGTTCACAATCAGCATTGTCTATACTCTATTCAGTATATACAGTCAATGTGTATACTGTGTATATATATATACCCTCTGGTTATTTAACATAGCCATGGAAAATCACCATTTTTAATAGGTAAACCATCTATAAATGGGCCATCTATACCATGGCTATGTCAGTCATAACCAGAGGGTATATGTGAGAATCCTTGTGCTATACATAGTCCACATCCAGATTTGCTGTCCAAGGCTCCCAGAGTCAAGGTCAAACAAAGAGCCCCTTGTAGGAAATAGGAGGCCTCCGAGAGATCGATGATCCACGCCTGAGTTGGCGACAGCAACACCCCTGTTGATGATTGTAGGGGGATAAACACTATCCAATATGATCTATGGAAATGAATGGAACAAGAACATGTTGGAAAATTGGAAAGGTGAACATACTACATCATCACATCATCTACTTCAACAGAGCATTTTCATCCATTTTCCATGTCCGTCTTTGCTCCCTGAAGCTGGATAGCATGCCCACCAACTTCATCTCAGCGACAAGATCTTGTTCCTGAAATTCGTCCTACTGCCGTGTAGCAACAAGGACCCCATTGTCCAAAAGTACTAAACTTTGCAAAGACCGCCCCACTTCGAAAATCCCAAACAGCCAGGGTCCCGGTCCGCCTCAAGCTTCCCATTTTATCCAAGAGACCATCCCCGCACCCAGCGACTGCACCCCCTGCGCGTGAGCGGCGCAAGTTTCTTAGTGCCAGAAACCCAAGTCTTGTAGCCCAATCGCTGCCGAAAAATGCGTACCATGAGACCATTTCACACAAACGATCACAATATGTCCCCTAATTTAAGTGAGAGTTGTATTTACCAGGACCAAGTGGTGATAGGCTTCTTCACTGGAATAGTGAGAAGGTGAGATGGCGATTTTTCACGAATAGTGTAGTAAACCACCAAGAAACCTCAATTCTTCAAGGGCGGTTGAATAGAATTATTGGTGGTTTACTACACTATTCTTTCCTGTTGGTGGTTTCCTGTTGGTAATGATGTGAGACTGATCCCCTGCCAGGAAAGGACTATTGGTGGGTGAACCACATCATTACCGGCATGGAGATCTGCAGCACAGCCCAAGACCTTGTAGACTGCGGAGTACATGGCCGTCTTGCGAACGTCGCTACCCGCAGCCATAGACATCAACCAATACCTCTGGGCTGATGAGATCCTCCACTAATTCTGACAGCTTTGGAGTTCATCCAAGACATCTCAAAAAGCCTTGGGATTCCACTAATGATCAGCCCTTGGCTGTGCCGTGCCCTTGGTTGAAATGCTGACCCATAATCAATGGAGGGATATGCTTGAAGCCGAGTCCGTGCCGAGCTGCGCGTAGTTCTGGTAAATTGCATCGGCAGCACCCAGCCTTTTTGGAAAAGCCAGATCTGTCCAGCTACGCAGAGGTTTCGGTTTCTGAAACAACGGATTTTTCATTCATTCTCCCCTTGTTGGTCAAAAATCTGATTTTTGTGGCGGCTTAAATCAACCATCCATTGGGTAAATTATCATAACTCACCAACCTGAGAAATCGGAGGTGACGTCTTGGGGGAGGTGGGCCATCCGATCCAACTCCCATTGGTAGGCTTCAATCTGTAGCTGTGGATGAATCTCAACCATTGAGGATGTTCAAAAAAAAACTGGGAGTAAATCTGCTAAAACCATCTACCCTCTGGTAATTTAACATAGCTATGGAAATTCACCATTTTTAATGGGTAAATCCACTGTCCACTATTTCTATGGCCATTTTCAATAGCTTTTTGTATGTTTACCAGAGGGTAAAACCCTGCGTTTCCCCTTCCCGTTTGATTTCCTGTGGATGCTCGAAAAAGAAACTCCATCTACTCCCGTGCATGACGCGTGCATTTGGTCCCTCCCCATTCCAGTCGCAAAAGCCCTGCAGTTGAACCCAGTCGCAAAACGAAGATAGCCATGGGGCAAAAGCAGTACCTGCGGGAGGGACAAGAGCTGGGATGCCCTGGGTTGGAAAAATGATTTCCCAGTTGATTTTTTTGGGTGGATGGGTCACAGTTCGGCAGTCCAAAAGTGGGATCGTCCGTACTTCGATTAGAATGACCGAAATCTACTGGTCTCAGCAATTCGATGTCCATCCAGATTGCAAGCCAACTCTGGGCTAAAATAGCTGCCTGGAATCCAGTCTCAAGGAAAATAGAGCTGACTGCAGCTGCTCATTTGATAACTGGAAGGTGCAATCCACCCTGCTGTACCCAATTGGGTACCCCAAGTAGCGGTGCAGCCCGAACGCTTCCACGGTTCCCCAAAGATCTTCAATGATTCGAATTGTTGGTCATTCTTAGCAGCAAACCAACTCATCTTTTCTCTCAGCAATCGAAACAATGATCACAATGTGTCCTTGTTATACATTGCCAATCAGCCAGATACCCTGCAAAAAAAGTAATTCTTTGCTGGTTAGTAGATATTCCCATTGATACCAAAAGACTAGTTAGGATTAAAGTATCCATCTAAGATTGACCTAGTATACCTCCAGTTGTGATGGTTGAATCATGTTGAAAAATATCTCCAGTGGTGACCCGACAAATCCGCCCCATTGACAGCCGGGCCACGGTGCGTCGTGCCACAAGTCCAACTGGCAGCTGTTCCCTCGGCCAGGTGGTCATCCCGGTGGCTGGTTGGATCGAAATGGTGAGTTTCTTTCTGGTTGGTTTTATATACTGTTAATAATGGTGAATATTACTAGTTATGATGATGGTTAATGATGGTTAATTAGCTATTCTGGTTGGTGGTTGGTAAGCCTACACCTCTGAAAAATGATGGAGTTCGTCAGTTGGGATGAAATGAAATTCCCAAGTGTTTCTGGAAAGTCATAAAATTCCATGGTTCCAAACCACCAAGCAGGTTTTTTAATGGATGATGCTGGGGGTTATATCATGTTATATCGTATATCGTGAGTGACCTACAGTGATGAATGACAAATCAAACCCCGGCAGGTCCTAGGTCAAAGTCTCAGGCAGAGACTTAACCCAGAGATATCCGGTGGTGCCGAAACATTTCCCTCGAATCACTGGGTGTGCTGGAAAAAAAATACTTCGGAAATCCAGATATTTGATGGGGGAAACTCGGGGAAACCATGATTTACTATGGTTTACTGTAGATTTTCCCACCAAATCTGATCAAAACTTTCCCTGCCTTTGTCCCAGCCCAGGTGTCCATGGCACTGTAGTTGGCGGCTATCCTGCTGCGCTTTTCTCAATGGATCAATCCATTGAAACTTCCGAAATGGGCGGTTGATAACTAGCAGTTCTGGTATAGGCAGAATTTGAGACTTATAAACCAGGTACTTGTCACTGGAATGAACCTCTTATCTGGCACAACTCCCTGCCTCTTCAAGCGGCGTCGAAAAACATCCGGCTCACAACGCAAACAAAGATTACCCCACAACAAAGAACCATCTTCAGTGCGATGATCAGTGCGATTTCCTCCATTTCCGGCTGATGCACTCAGCGAATGAACCATTCACCAGCTACCCTCTGGTAAACTAACAGTTTGCTATTGAAAATGGCAATATTTATATATAGTGGATTTACCCACTAAAAATGGTGATTTTCCATAGCTATGTTAGTTTACCAGAGGGTAGGGTATATCCCTGGTTCAGCCTGTAGCGCCATGCCCAGCGACAGCAGCAAGCCGAAAGCTACTAGAAGCATCCCTTGCCTGGCTGTCCAATGCCCAACATCTCAATGTGCACACAAAAAATCAGTGCGTGTAACATACTATTGTAACATTGTGTATACTCATATAATATATAATACATAATATATAATATAATATTAATATATAATAAATAATATATAATATATAATATATAGTCTATAATATATAATATAAAATATATAATATATAATATACAATATATAATATATAATATAAATACATTTAATATATAATATATTATATATTATATACTATATATTATATATTGTATATTATACATTATATATTATATACTATATATAGTATATAATATATAATATATAATATATAATATATAATATATAATATATAATATATAATATATAAAA
>Ga0126342_10020671_pt1 | contig 11049 bp, 10 predicted proteins | sample Cyp1metagenome_FD_92528 | JGI IMG/M metagenome (GOLD analysis project Ga0126342, IMG submission 92528) | Coral microbial communities from Lord Howe Island, Old Settlement Bay, Australia - Cyphastrea 1 metagenome | ecosystem: Host-associated > Invertebrates > Cnidaria > Coral ...
AAAATGGCCGCGTCGCTTTTACCAGACTCCACTTTATGTATTTTTCCCTCCCCTCTCCCCTTCATTTTTTCTTCGGTTCCTTTCTTGCTTACCTACCTTTCGTGTTCCCCCTCTCAAGTCAAATTGTCATTGCAAAATATTGCAAAAACAAGTTCAAATTATTGTTTGCGTTTACCTTTCCTATTTGTCTAGTTATTTTTATGTGTTCTGTTCTCTGAGACTTTCTGTTTTTGTGTCTTTTTTATCCCATCCATCTCTTTATAAATAGGAAACCTCCAATTTTCACACCTCAAATCCATTCAATCCCATTCAATTCCAATGTTTTTTCTGGTAGAATCTCTATGAAATCACCATGAAATCAGGACCACATCGGCGCTGAAGGATCCTCAGCTCTCAGCGTGGCCTGTCGCTCGGCGCACCGCTACACCGTGCAGCTGCTGCTGATGGAAGGGGCGTCGCCGTTCTTGGCACCTCGGAGACGTTGTGTTTTTCGTGGGAATTTCAGGGGATCTAAGATGATCTAATGGTATAAAGCTTCATCAAAAATATGATAGTTGATGATCATTTGATGATATTTCATGACATTTCATGATACTTGATGATAGTTGATTAATTATGTTTGATGATGCTTGATGGCAGTTGATTATATATGCTTGTGTTGGAAGATGGGATACTGTACAGTCAATACGGAAATTTCAGTTTAGATGACCATAGACCATAGGATTTGGGGATACTTCTATTGGCAGACAAATCGATGCAGATCAGCGGCTGACTTTTTCTGGTTTGATGTGCCACGATGTGCCATCGGATGCAAGTTGAAATAAGTTCAAAATGGTACAGAACGGTTTTCAGGGGTGGAGCATTTTTCCAGCGTCCTTTAGTTTAGCCCTGAGCCACGTGTTTTTTTTTGCGAAACTCCAGGTTTCTTGGATTGGATGGATACCTACTGAACCATTTCCTACTTCAGCTGATATAAAATCTGAAAATGTAGGGTTTGGAAAACAACAAGATGTTTTTCAATGAAAGAAATTAGTTTTTGTTTGCCAATCAGAAAAAGTCACGTTTTTGTTATGTTTATGTTGTTATTTTCAAATCTAGAAAAAGTAGGTAAAAGGTTCAGTAGGTGTATATATATATATTAATTACATAGTTACATATATAATTTATAGACAATATTTATTATATATATATATATATATATATTTTATAATATAATATGTATACATATAATATATATATATACAAGTGCATATAGATAATATGTATTTATATGTCTATGTGTATCTATATACATATACTCGCAGTTGTGGAATATTATCTTGGATGCAGAGGATCACGTGGAAAGGTCGACCGTGATCCGAGGTGCCTATCGGCAATGGCAACTTCGATCATCACGTAGGCGAAGACATCTTAGAGATGGTGCCTTCGTTGACTGTTGGGATGTTTTTGCATTACAAAAACATGCGCACAAGACATCACAAGACACAATGATAGTGATATATCATCGGAATATATTCCATCATATTCCATCCAAATCATCCAATTTGTAATTGTATTCTCTATGAACAACCTGTAGCTAGCTATCTCCTGAACAACCACCAGAAAGCGGCGAGTGACGCTAGTGACTTCAGAAGTTCCCTTGAGGATCATCCAACGCCCGAGGTTCGGCAGTACCGCCACATGTGCCCTCGGAAGAAGGAGGTTTTTGTGATGTCCAGCCGCTGAGCCATGGCTCGTAGATCGTCCATGATCGTCCCAAGGTCGAAAGCCTGTGAGTTTAACGCAGATTGCAGATGCACCAGTTCGTCTTAATTGTGATTTATGCATATTTATGTTGCATAAGTACTGCATTTATAAATAATATAATATGTATACTGTATGCATTAATTTCACATATTTTAGATATTTAGATATGATGCAAAAATTATACGTATACTATTTTCAGTTTCATAGGCGTTCTCATCCAATTGGGCATGAGGATCACTGACGTGTTTTTCAATATTTGGTGTTTCTTGAGGCTCGACCCTGACGATTGACCAAGTTGTAAGTTGTAAGTTGGCATGTGTCCTTTGGACATTTTGAGTTGCTCGTGGTAGTTGGAAAACATTAGTGTAATCACTAATTAATTTGAAGATGCTGCGCTAACCATAAGAGTAATTAATTAGACTTTCATAACTCAGAAATGTCCAGAGCTGTTCGCCCACCACCTTGCCCATGGCTACAACATCCTGCGCTTTGCAACTGGAGAGAGTGGGCCAAAATTGGTGTGCTGCAGCCCTATTTGGTTGAATTTAGCCTCCAAAAAAAAGAAACAACGTAACTGCAACTCGTGAACCGGCGTTTGAAGGGTATGCATCATGGCAAATCCTGTTGCCACCTTGTTTAAAGCACCATGAAAAAGCGGACCAACTATCTTCCATCAACTGGATTGATTCACATACTGGAGGCTATGTAAGGTAAATAAGTTTCCTCTGACGCGTTGTGTTTTTGCACAGTCACTGATGTCTTGTAGCTAATTTTGGTTGATGGGTGTTTGTCTCCTCGACCTTTAAAAGCTGGTCACTTATCAGTTATCAGCTTTGTAGGTCCCCAATCAGTCTCGGTCAAGGCATCCAGCCCCCTGCAAGGCGTGGAGCCACTGGCTGGACAGCATGACATTCATTTTGAGCCCAAAAGCCATGGATGTTGATAGATAGTGATAATCTCATAGATGTTTTTAAGGGTATTTTATAGTTGAAAGTGATTGAACATAAAGTCTGATACTTTAGTTGTAGCAAGTTGCATTTGGTGAATTCAAATAGGTGCGGGAGAGTGCATCAGGGGTACTTATGTACTCTTATGTTGCGTTTACATGGCTTCAACTCAGGGATTGTGAATCTTTATGATTCTTCCAGTGTGCCTTCATGTTTTGCTTACACGATTTGCTGAGCTTCCAGTGTTCAGCAGGTCCATCCGCAATCAAACAATTGTTTTGATGTGTTCATCGTAATGCATTTTTCACGCGGAATACACGGAACTGGTTGGAGGCATTAAATCTTGGCTATGCGGCAAGGAAGTGTTCGCACTCTAAATTTGTTTGCGTAAGCCACCATTCGTCCCCAGCAACTAGTTGCACAAATTCTTGGAGCCCCCAAATGACTATGGTTGCTCTACTGCGTGCAAGTGGCGCACCCAAACCACCTTTTGGTCTTAAGGGCCCAGAAGTATGTCTCTGGCGCGAGGTGACGCATCTTCGTCCAGTGATGTTTTCCAGGTCCAGCTCCCGGGTCATGAAATCCTGGACTGGTATTGGAATGTATTGGGTATATTCATATATTGGGGTTGTATTGGTATTTGGCAGTAGGGGGTTGGGATTACCTGTTGATATGGGATAATTGGTTATTATGATGTATATATATATATACTACTATATATATATATATATTATATATATTATATATATGTATACATATATATATTATATACATAATAACTACAGTATATATATATATAAATATGGTCGCCATACCTTTTACCAGATACACAGATGATTACCGATGTTTGGCCTCCGTCATCCAGTTTTGTGGCCTTTTTGGCAACAGTGCCTGGAAACATGAAGACGGTTCCCTCCTTACGTTCTCTCGCCTTCTGTTGCCCTTGTTTAGAGAGTTGATTGAGGGATAACACATAGGATGACCCCGGCATGGTTCAGACATGTTTCAAACAGGGGAACTGCTCACACTGATGGCTTGATTTCATGTTTAAAGTTGCTCTTTTTTTTGGGTCACCCACTTCTCAAGACAGCCTCATAGCTTCTTCAAATGATCGCCGGCCGGCCCTGGTTACCTCTCAAGGGTTCATATCACAGTGCTTCGCTCGAGCTTTGCATATTTCGCAATCATGCCAAAGCGCACTCCTGCCGAGAAGGCGATTCTCAGAATGGGATGGGCAGTTATGAGCAGTTCAGCGGCTGACTAGTTCGACTTGGTGCCAAGGTTAATTTTCAGTGAGGTCTTCAAGAAGCGACGCCAAACTGGCTGGTGGTCTAAAGTACTTACCCCCTTCAAAATGAGATGATAATCCAACATGAGCAGCCTTTTCCCATGTTCCCAAATCCTTGGGCGATTTCTCCCATTGAAAATGGAATAAAGGCATGGATGATGCTCATGGATGGGTTGAAACTTCAGCAGCCTCTCCGTTCTTTATGTCCAGCCCAGGCCGCACGAGCTGAACGCAAAGCCAAGCGTGAAGAGCGCCGCAAATCACGCGAGGAGTTCAGGAGACAACAGGACGCCATGGGTAGGTTGGAGATAAGTGGCGTGTGACGTCCTTTGGCATTGGAAAATCGTGAAAATCATCAGCTTGGGCATATACGGCCCATATGACATGTGTTTCATGTGCCATCATACCTGCGATGGGGTGAACAAGTCGCTCATAGTTTTTGTGGGGGTCTGACTGGGTCAGTTGATTTTGGAAATTGGATTGGAGGATATTGGATCATCAGATTCGAGATGAGAATCAAGATCTTGAGTGATCTTATGATCAGCTGAGGTTGGATTATCAGGTCTTAAGAGGAAGTACTAAGTACTCTAAGTACTTCGCTTTGAGAGTGTTTTTTGAGTTCGGACACCAGGAAGAGCAGTGGCGTCAGGTGAAAGAACTCATTTGGAAGGAGGCCTCGAAAATCCGTGCTGTAATTGATGGTCTGTTTTTGTGCTTGTGCGGCATTTGGGCTTAAAAAGCTGTCAGGCTTTCGAAAAAAGATTCATAAAGATTCTAGACGTATGGATGCCGATGTTGGCACACGTTCTTCTTGCAGAATATTTATTAGGAAAGGTGCGGAAAAAAGGCAAACTGAACAAACGCTGTTTCAAATGTACGTTGTGCTGACACTCTGTAAATAAAAAACGTCAGGATTGCTGCGCACATGAGTTTCACACAGGGAGTTCATACAACATGAACACTGAAACACCAAATGGACCGATGCACTCTCCAGTGCAAAGAAACATATAATATAGGGATTCCACATGATTGCACCATATTCCACCATTTATGGATAATTTATGATAATTTATTCGGGAAACAATGCGTTGCACATATCATATTTAATTTACTTTTATATTACTTGCCAAAATTGACCAATTTGAGAGGCGTGAAGCGGTGTGCGGGGAGGTTTTCGCGTCACTGCTGTGCATGTTGTTTCGTCAGCTGCAGCGAAAAGCATTGGAAGACCCCGTAGAAAAGAACCACCACATTATCACCTCCACTCAGGGATCCTACCAACAAAAAACCAAAGATGTAAGTTATATATGTTCGACCCCCCTAAGGTTAAGGCACCCAGTGATATTTCAAGAAATGAATCGAGTTGGACCTGGGAGGCGTACAAGACCGTCTCGTCCTGGTTCTGCTGGTGCAGCTTCGACTGTTGTGGCAAGGTGGAGGGAATCCCATTGGACGAGTATGAGACTGACTTCGAGTCAGACTCAGAGGCCGCTGTCATCCGCTGAGAACATGTTGAACCACCAATTTTATTGCAGCTTGATGTGGAAAATGAACTTTGGGCGTGGGGGAACCCCACTTTTGGATACAGCCAGTTGATCAAATTGTGCATGGTTCGTTGCTGGAATGGATCTCGAGTGCAGCAATTTGATCGTGGAACTTGACCCTGTCACACACACACACACTGTGGGCACACACACACAGAGCCCCGTGCCAAAGACACGAGCACATAGTAGCAGAGTGTGGATGAAGGGCTGGTTGATGCAGCATTGCAGGAGGATGCCTGAATTCTCGCATCCCGGAATGCAAGGACCTTGGAAACATGGAAAATACGGAGCACATGCTTCAGTCTAAACAACTTACCCTCCGAATTAAGATGATTTTCACATTAAGACTTCATTAATAGGTGATTTCCATTGATTTCCCATTGCCATATCTCGAAATTCCCACAGGAGCCATGGACTTGTTTTGGATTGCTGTGCCGGGAAGCTAAGGCTGCGATTGTGCGGCTCGCAGCCATGCTGGCCACAGGCGGGAAAGAAACTCTGTCATGCAAACTGTTTGATGTTTAATGATGTGTGCGCTTGTTTTGCACTGTTATAAAACATACCTGGTTGGTGGGTTGGAACATGAACATGTTTTTTTTTCTCCATATATTGGAAATTGGAAACAATATATAATCCCAACTGACTTTCATATTTTTCAGAGGGGTAGGTATACCACCAACCAGATACAGATACAGATGGTAATTACTGTATGGATTTGTATGGTATTCCATGGATTTGTGTGTCATTCATGTGCTGCAGGCATAAAGGATCAAATTGCATCCATGGAATAACTATAGAGTACCCTTTGGTAAACTAACATAGCTATATGGAAAATCACTGTTTAAATAGGTAAAATATGGTAAAATCACCTAACTTTATGGATATAAATGGTCCATTTTCCAAAGCTATGTTAGTTTACCAGAGGGTATAAGTACCAGCAAAAATCTGTACCGTCTTGTTCAGGCTCCGAGGGGACTGCTAAACAGACCCATCGCTTGGATCATTGATCATCTATAGGATGTCTATAGAGATAATATATAAATATATAGAATTATATATTTATAGTATGTGTGTGTTCTATTGTAAAAATAGTATAAAGTATAGTATACAATATACTATCATGATAAATACAGTAAACGGCTGCATTAATATATCATATGCAATATGTGGTAGTTGTAAACATATTATAATATATTTATTTGGCATCTATAGGCATGATATATACATATATAGATTAATACAGTAATGGATCTCTTATGAGATCCATAAGAGATCGTCTATGATAAATATATATATATATATTATATATATATTACATATCACAGTATCGGAACTTTACACTGTGGCTTAACCCACAGGTTCGGCCTTTGCAGCGCCGCCGGCACGCTGCAGCGGCTGGCGTGAAGGCCAAGGACCGAGTTTAACATCGAAACCCCACGATAGGGCTGATAGCCATTGATTTCTGTCACATTGATGGCCTAAAATTCATCTAAATTCCAGGGACACTCCGATTGTAGATGAGTTTATTTCAATTTATTTCACTTGTCCCTTATCGCTGAAAAATCAGTATATTCCCTACATCTCCCCGGTATCTTCGTGTATTTTCATGAGTGATAAACTCTTCATCACAACAGATAGCAGCTAACCTGCAGGAAGCCGAAACACCCAGCGCCAAGCCTCAAGAGGCCAAGGGGGGAGGAAGCTGGCCAAAAATGGGGATGAGACAACCACAACGGAAATCTCATGGGAATACAGTGAGAAGTATCCTCGGTCATCAATCATGGGCTTCTGAAATCCCCAACTCAATGGGCAGCGGAAGTGGGAGTTTATGGGAGACAGAGGTGATGGTTGGCTAATCCAAGAAGCTGCTGAAGTGTCACCCTGCCCAGTTGGATGAACCAGTTTTCACAGTTTTCGAAGCCACGTCAAAGTTGCTGTAGGCCCTGGTTGGCCAAAAACACCATCAGTTTTTTCTTGAAAATATATGAAAATATCATGTTCAAAGATTTTGAAAAATGATTTGTTTATTTGGGTGCATGTTTCATAGGGTAATGTACCCCATTATGCCACAAAAATGTATGGCAATGCTAGATCATTTCTCCAAGTAGGGAAAATGAATGAACAATTCATGGCATTTCGTCTCTTAATATTTGTTCAAAGGGACAGTGATTGGGGGTGCAACGTTCATTTTCTTTAACACCTGACCTTCAACATATTTTAAGATCACTTAACATGAAAAAAATCAATAAAATTCACAACCCCCAAGTATTCAACTGGTATATGTTCATGGCAATTTCCCATCATTTCCTCTCATTTCCCCATGGCCATGGCCTCTTTTTTTAGGGGCCATGGCCTCTCAGGCCGCCGCCGCCGCCCTGGCCGCCAGCGTGGCCTTCTTCCGCCGCGCGGCCAAGCGCAAGGCGCAAAGTCCAGCGCCCAGGGCGCGGCCACGAGGTGCGGATCCAAGCGGCGAAAGACCATCGGTTTTTGGGGAATGATCCATGGTGATTCTTTCTATGGGAAAACCATGGGAAAACCATGGGAAAATGGTGGTTTAATGGGATTTAATGGGATTTAATGGGATTTAATGGGATAAACATAATGGATTGATAAATAATCCAATGAAAATATTTATGGGAAATCGTTATATGGAGTTATCCAATGGATGATATACCCTCTGGTTATGACTAACATAGCCATGGTATAGATGGCCCATAGAAATAGATGGTTTACCTAGCTATAAAATGGTGATTGTCCATGGCTATGTTAAATAACCAGATGGTAAATGGATTGTTTATATCCAATGGATAATTCTTATAATGATCTTAATTTAGTGAATGATCCGAATCGAATAATTATGGATAATTTATATGGATAGTTGTTGGGAAATGATCCATGGGATATGCCCCAACAGATACCAACTTTTGCCGATCATGGATTATATAATGGTGATATGTTTCTTTTTTTATGGGATTTAACAGGAGAATTACATCCCAGATACTGAAATCGCCATAGTGATTCTGAACATGGGGATTGAATTTAATGGGATGGGATAATTATAGCCCAGAAATTGTGCTAAACTTTTCAGGTTATGGGAAATAGCCGTTATGGGAAATAGCCAGACATGGTGATTCTTGGGATTGAATGGGATTTATAGGTGTGAAAATTGGAGGTTTCCTAAAATGAAGGTACTCCCAAATCATCCGAGTCACGGATGACTGGATGACCACGACGTAGTCTTGAAACAACTATGGTGCCTTAAGGATCCCCCATGACTTAAGAAACCCCGAGATGTAAAAATGAAGGAGACCAAGGACAGGCTAGCGACTGCAGCTGCAGCTGCGCTGCAGCTGCCGTGCATCGTTGGTCTTGATGATTGGTGTTTTTTTCACTTTGTTTTTGGGGGAATTGATTACGCAATGTGGATATGCGTATTAGAAAATATAGTATATATATATAGTATATATAGTATAGTATAGTATAGTATAGTATAGTATAGTATAGACTTGTAGATGTAGATTTGATATTTAGCTAGGATAGAGAGGATAAATTGGATGAGATTTGGACTAGATTGGATAGTTAGAGAGAACATGAAAAGCCCAAAAAATGGCGGTGGTTGGTTCGGCTGCTTGGTTCGTCTTGGTGGTATGTTTATCAGTCCTATGTTCTCGTGGTATTTCTGCAATATCCAATGGTGACTTCACCTCCAGAGGACCCATCAGCTATGTCAGGCTTCTTGTTGCTGCTACGCGATGCCATTCCGCAAGAGCCTCAGACTTCACCTCTTAGTCCAGGCATTCTCGCCAGTCGCGTCTCCAGATCGACTATGAGCTGGATTTCTGGAAGTTTCTGTGGCCATCATGTAATCATGATTCACTTTGTGCCAAAACGTGGTCTGAGATGTTTTTTTTGCTGCGAGAGCAGGCAGTTAACTAAGACATTTCAAGGGCCAGCTGCAAATCAGCAGAGCCAGCATTTGACCCTTGGCCCAAGGCAATTGTCCTTGACTCTTCTTTCTTTCGCCTCGCGGCTGCACTAAGATCGCGATGTGAAGGGTCTCACAGTTTGGGTGCGAAAATGTGTTCATTTGCCTTGTGCATTTTAAATCAATTTAAGATATGATATACAGTATATGTAAGGCAACCATGAGGTACCTATAGGATAGAATAAAATGGTGGGTGGTATCGTAAAATACACCACATACAAATCCACATAATTCCACATTATGTGCGATTGACTATTCTTTGTGAAGTTGGATTTTTATGCATCTTGCATGGGTCCTAAGAACAATTCCGCTATATATATATATATATATATCATTCTGTAATTACATATGTTCATGGATGACGGACCCTTCATTTTTGCAGGGCCAGCTTTGAAGGTTTAGCCTTTCAGGTTCTGGCCAGTGCCTTGCCACGGAACCTCCTGTCATTCCTCGTGGCCTTTGGGGTCTTCCTGTCGACCTCTCCTCGGCGTCGTGAAGCCCGAGAGGCGCCCAGGGTTCAGTCATTTGAGTCCAAAAACAGCGTGTCATAGAAAATAAAAACATGAAAAAGCAGCAAACCCAATGCATTCCGGAAAGATGATAATGAAGATGTCCAAATTAATCATCATTCCCCAACATAGATAAAAAACATATTAATATCATGATTTGTTGGCTGCTTCCAATCAGATGACTGCTAGTAGAGGCGATCCCCATCGATGGCAGCAATGCCGAGAGCACAGGTGCAGAGCAATGAAGCCCGGGCATAGCAATCCCCAAGAGATAGAAAAGTGAGTTATCACCTTTGTGCGATTTTACTGTTCCTATATGTTCCTATTCTTTTTGGGGGGTTCATAATGGTTCATATGTATCCTCAGTTTTCCTGGTTTTGGTATGAAATATTATGAAATTACTTTTCTTTCTATTACATGTTGTGGTGTTGCCGTAAATTGCAACGATGCCACTGGCCGACGGAACCAGAATATTGGAGATTGGAGGGTTTGCAGGGTAACTGCGTGCTAGTATCCCAAACAGTGCCGAACTGTGTTTGTTTTTACAGGTTTACAGTAATATTGTAGAGCTTCGCACACCGGCGATGCCTGTAGGGGTCGAGGGAGGGAAAGAGAGAGGGGGATTTCATCTGAACTAGGTAAGAATCGTCATTGTCGTCGTTGTCGTTGTTGTCGTCGTCTTCGTCGTCGTCGTCGTCGTCGTCGTTATTGTTGTTGTTGTTGTTGTTGTTGTTATTGTTGTTATAGCTGTTGCTGCTTGGTCCTGTTGTCGTTGTCGTTGTTAGTAGTTGGTACTTTTTGCAAACTCCCAAAATCGTCAAAGCGACGGTTTTTGCAAACCCCCAAAAAGCATCAAATAGGCGGTGTTTTCGCGATTTTTCACGTTCTCGGAACAAAAAAACACCGTAAATACCGATGTTTTTGGCCCCGCGCCAACGCAAAACCACGGTATTTACGAGGTTTTGAGCCTCTGCTAGCAAAAATCACGGTATTTACAGTGTTTTGTGGCCCGGGCCTAGCAAAAACACTG
>Ga0126342_10020672_pt1 | contig 11049 bp, 8 predicted proteins | sample Cyp1metagenome_FD_92528 | JGI IMG/M metagenome (GOLD analysis project Ga0126342, IMG submission 92528) | Coral microbial communities from Lord Howe Island, Old Settlement Bay, Australia - Cyphastrea 1 metagenome | ecosystem: Host-associated > Invertebrates > Cnidaria > Coral ...
ACCTTGGACCACCTTGGACCACATGACCTCACAAGAATTATGAAGAAGCGATAAAGGTGAGGCTCAAAGTGATGAGGCTCAAAGTAGAGCATCGTTCAAAGAGCAATACGTTTTGCATTGTATGGTTCTTGCATTTACTCGATAAACTGCGTAATGAGTATGCTGGCGATCTTATAGCATCAAGACTTATCAAAACTCATCAAGACTGGTCCAGAGTCATCAGATCATCTTATTCTGATCATCCTGTTCTCTGCTTCCAGGACGGCCTTACTGGCTCTGCATGGGGCGATTGGTCCCTGTACACTGACTCGCCTTTGCGATGAATGCCAGATACCGATCCAAGCCAGTGCCCAAAGCATTGCCTGGCTGAGTGGCCCGTGTTATGACTTGCAAAGCAAGACAAATTAGACAGTTTTTGGGATCCAGCTAGATCGGATAGAAATCTTGCAACTCGGAGAGATTATTCAAGATATTCAAGAGACCTCAAGAGAAGAGAATCTGCGCGGTAAGCGTTATTTAAAGACTACACTGCACCGGAGTTCTGCAAAGTGGCCATTTGTTCAAGCCAAAAGGAGAGCACTCTCACATTGATTCCATGTGGCACTAACCTCCCTTGGAGCAATTGGTGCCTTTAGTGATCCTTGATCTTTGATGTAGTTGTGAAGAACCGTGCGAATGCAAACAGCAAAAACATGCGCACACAACCAACTTGGGATTTTGTGTCAAGTACACTCATCATACACATCTGGGCGTTTGCTTGCCCCGAACCAATGTCTTTGTCGCCTTCAAGAGGCCACTGACTGAAAGTCGTGGAAAGCCGACATATCAATACCATATCATAATATATCATATCTAATCCATACATCGAAGTATACTTGAATTATACATTGGAGACTCGCATTGGAAACTAGTATGAAGTCTGTAAGGATCCGGAGGAATCTCTAGAGCAGATGGAGTCCAGTTCGTTGACGAAGCAGTCATTCACCAGCACAACTGGTTTGCACGTAGATTTGCAATGATTTGCATGCCAGTGTATGCTTCTAGAAGCAAACACACAGACATACAGTATGTCCAAGAAAGGACACATAAGGACACTAAGCATGTAATCTTTAAGTACACACATAATGCGAAAAGACAAACACGTGTGTATATGTAATATATGTGTATATGATTATGCAATATATGAATGTGTGTATATATATATGAGATATTATATACAATGTGCACCCACATACATATAGGCACATGTGCTCCTGAGACCAGCTTCAAACAGGACCATATCGCAGATCCAGCAGCAAGGAAATTTCGTACAAAATCGATAATTTCATTGGACTCCCAGACATATTCCGATGCCCAGGCAGAGATGAGCAGGTGAATTTAATCAACCGGCGATCACTGTCCTCGCAAGGGGTCCTAGAACATGGATGTGGTGCGGATGTAGGGCTTGGATTTGGGAACGTTATGGCTTTCTTCACGGTACAATGCTGAGAAAGTAGTGACAAAGCAGCGTCATGTACAATGAAAAATCCTGCTTTTGTCCTCCATCATAATTCGGCATTGCGCGAAGTTCACCGGTATATGATGAAATACAACAAGATCTGGCGCCTCTTTGTCTGGCACATGCTTTGTGAATTGTCATACGAGTATATAATCCCTTAGATACAGATTCATCTTGGACAGTTGTTCAAAGAGTATTTGGTTTATTGTCGCTGTATCATTTCGATTAGTGTCCATTCTCTGACCTGCTTTAAGTTGATCCCGTGTGCTGACTTCATGGCAATGAGCAAAACACATTTACAAAACCAGTACATTTCTCCTTCGCAGCGCAGGAAGAATTTGTCCAGTCAGGCTGGCCGCTGCTTGCGTGGGACCTGCGTGCTGCCGAAAATGCGGTTCAAAACTTTGTTGTTTTTGTTTTTCTGACCTGAAAGGGTGGCTGTCCAAATCACCAGTGCCTTCAGTTCGTTTGTTCCCATGACGAATTCTTGAAGCAGGTTCTTCCATAGCATCAGGATGTGGAGAGTGTTCTCAGTCCTCAAGTTGGATCATGGAAGTTGTGGTTTCCTGATTGATCTTATTGCTTGGTGAAAGGGGAATGCTCCTTATCAGGCTTATCATACATGTAGCTGCAATGTAGCTTGTGATCCAGGCATTTCCATGGCATTTCCATGGCATTTCCATGGCATTTCCATGGCATTTCCATGGCATTTCCATGGCATTTCCCTAGTTCACATCGACTCACATCGACTGTTTCGCTGAATCTATCAACCTGCAAACCATGGCTCGGCACTTCACAAAAGGCGGTTCCAGGACCTCCCCGCTAAGCCCGGCCACGTCGGCCGCGTCAGGATTCAGAGTACACCGTGGTCCGGCCGGATGCCAAGAAGATCGATCGAAGTCTGGCAGGACCTGGTCACAAAAATTCAAAAAATGCATCAGTACACTGAAGTGATTCTAAAATATTCTGAAGTGATCATCAAAGTACCATGAAGCCCAAATAGGAGTGCTGGAGGTGCCTGAGATGCTAGCATTGTTCAGTTCAGCCTGTGAAGTGTATACTCATGTATACTCCCTGTTCCAAGCAGCAGCTTCGCACTTGTGGCATTGGTACCAGCTGAGAGCTACACACTTGATCAGAAGGATGTTAGCTCGTTAGAGCTGGAATGCTTGAAACAATTTTGGTCTAGTTCCACCTATCCGGAGCTGGTGGATGAGTGTCATGCATATACTTACTTGCTTGCACACTGCATGCTGCAAGTCGCGTATAGATACATGTATATTTGAGTTTGCACAGACTCGCGACGCAATCTTTGATGGTGCAAGAGTCCTAGGTGTTGTCAGATGTTTGCAGGGGTCGGGCGCTTGAGTGTTGCCACAACTAGTCAGCCTTCACACGTTGCTTCATGTTGTTTTCTTGAACGTCTCAGAGTTTTTTTAAATGCTCTCTTCTTGGAAAGACTAGGGTCGCCAATCGAGTCATGCATGGAAAGGCTTGGAAGGCGATGTCTACCTCTGGGGACCCCCTCTCTACAACATGTAGACAATGTAGACCAGTTCTGAACTGGGTCGAGGTGTCCACCCTCGTGGTTCTTGCCTTCCTACTCCTCAAAGGATCCAATGAGTTGGCAAAGAATTTCTATGAGGCTCCGCAATGAAGATCAATTACATATAGACTTACAGTATCTTATAGTCATAGTGATACTTAGTGATGATAATTAATCTCTCCATATGTGACATATCTACATCATTTTTCGCTTCCTTTACCATGCTGTGCCTACCACCGGACCTGTCCAGTGCTTTCAATCGTTTGTTCCCAGCCGTGAATTTTTATCGTATGGTAAATGGTAGACGATTGAGAGCAACACGGATTGACATACTAAGTCCAAGTGTTTCATAGATCTTCATAGATCTTCATAGTAGAATCTCGTGGAGTCATGGAGTTCTGCCTTTTGGCAGGCTCCAGACCGAAAAGCTCAAAACTTTTTGCCGCCGCCGCCCATAGAGAGGCAACGTTTTGAATCTTCATACCCCATTGCGTTCATATTCAGCGAACAACCTGCTCACTCTGCATCGCAATGGAACCGAAGCTTCCTGCGCAGGTCTGAAGTCATTCGTGGTTACTCGATTTATTCGTGATTCACATGGTGTGTGTGTTTTCTCCTCGAATTGGAGGCAGGGAAAGAAAGAGGCACACGGCTGGGTGGTCATCCTCTCAGATGGCAGGATATTATGTGAGACCTTAAGACATATGGCGACACATATAATATAAATTTGGTTCTGGCTGCTGGCTGCCGAAATCCTAAGCGATCAAGTTGAGACCATGACGCACCCGTGTTTTGTGGTTGCTTTCCAAACGCAACTATCCTGAGAAGCCAGAAAACGCTGCAGAATTGCTGTTTCCTTTCATGCTGTCAATGCTTGATCTTGCTCACTCTATGGTTGCCATTTCTTCTAAGTACTTGTTTCGCTGTTCTAGACAGCCGCAACCTAGACGAGACCGCAGAGATACATAGTGACTTTGTAAGCATGAGACTATAATATACATCAAAAAGATAATATTATGTATACACATATACATATATAAATGTATTACATGTAGTCGAATTGATACGAATTGCCTACATTCAGTCTCCTCCAGCTCCTCAGTAGGCTCTTTTCTTCCTCCCAAGTTACCCTGTCAGTTTTACGCACCTGCACACTGGCATTGAAATGCTGCGAGTTCATATTGCAGATCATCATTGCCGACAGGCTTAGTATGTCAAACAGTATGTCCTACCCAAGATGACCCAAGGATGCGTTCTTGTTTCCCGTGCGAATGTCAATCAACCCAGTCTTCTTTTCTGAGGTAGTGGATGACGACTCGGATGACGAGAACGAGAAGAAACATTACGACAATGGCTATCGATGGAAGTGGGAAGGAGCCGCCGAGTTGATCCAAATAGACTAATACAGGATCAGCCCTCTCCCAATCCCATGTCCCTTCCCCAAAATCCTGTCTCTGAAGGCTTTCAAGGTATGTACGCTGTGCGCCCATTCTCCCACAGCCCCATGCGCCCTTGCTCGGTATATGTTTGATATTGGCTGCCGGTTTTGACCTAGATTTCCCCGTTTGATGCGTTTGATGTGGTCCGGGCTAAACGAGAGTCAACAGGGCTAAAGGGTCGCTGTTGTGTCCCGGCAAAGTCAGTCTCCTGCAGTAATCAACCGCAAGTTGCAGAACAAAATTGAGCAATGCTGGCACGATACTGGAATTGTAGAGAGCATAGTCGCTCGAGAGATGGCCAGATGCCATCGATCTTTCAGATCTTTGGCGTCAACATGTGATACATGTGCTAGGAGCTGGCCCGACTAGGTTCCGAAAGCATTTGCAAGTTTATCATCCTCCTTTTGCCACAAGCAACTTTCTCGACACCAGCCTTTTAGTTGAAAGATTTGAAAGACTTGCCAGGAAGCACCCGGTATGCAGCCATCCAGGATGCGCAGCCGTGCCCCAGCGACAAGTTCATCTCGTCATGGCTTGTCATTACTTTGTCATTAGGTGTTTGGCAGGGCGAGCTGTTTGCCCCAGAAGGCTAGGGTGGTGCATACTCATCAAAGGGTCTTTTGAAACTTCTTTTGATCAAGAGCCATTTCAGGCACTCGGAACTCGGAAGCACCAAACAATTGGTGTGAATAATAACATAGCATATTTGCTTCTTAGAGTGGCTCTGCTTTATCACTTCAGCAAACTGAGGTGCTACTATGAGCCAGTGCGTGACAGCAAACCTGGGCAAGACTGTTTTTGCCAGTTGGCAGGCAACAAGGCGCACAGAGTTTTCTGTCTGCCCCGAGCTGGACCTCGGAATGAGAAGCCCAGATTTGTGAGCAAACAGGTTTCATCTTTGATGGACCAGCTAGTTATTTATTCTGATAAGACAAATGTTCCTCAACTGCAGTAAGATTCTCAAGAGGATACTGACAAACCTGGAAAGGAGAGGTGGACAAGAAAATCAAGTTTGTGAAGAGTTGGAAACTGTGCTGAGTTGCCATCGCCGGGAATACTGTTTATCATGTTCACCTCCATGCATCCTAGATGATTTCAATCCGTAAATATTGTAAATAGATGCCAGCTCCTTTGTTCCAGGCTTGCAGATCGATGCCATGCCAATGTCCCCAAGGTTGTTCTTCCGATCTTACGTGGAGGTCACTTATCACATCTCACATTGGCAGTATTTTGCAAATGTATGCAGGCCATGTGCACAGAATGTCGGGACAGCATGAATGACAAGAGATTGACAGCTGTACTGTGCTTTGCCCCTTCAGAACGCTGCATTCTGGAGGTTTCAAAAGAGTCGCGGTCTCCATTTACCAGTAGCAAAGTTACTGTTCTTAAACTCTAAGGGGCAATCATGTTACCCCATGATCTCTGGTGATTTTGTTGTTGATTTGATCCTGCACATGGACAGAGACTGCACATTGATAGAGACGTGTGATGAGTTCTTCAGGAGTCGATGTTTCATAGATCGAACATTCAGTGAAGGCACCACAACACCACCACCTTCAAAAACTTCAAGTGCGCAACAGGACATCAGAAGAATACATGTGGTTGGGCCGCTTCATGGCTAAGAAACGCGTTTTGCTTTTCAAATGTTGAACCGTCTTGAATTTGCCGAACTACTATCTAGAATGCACTTCGTGATCACTGAGGAATGGAGTTGACCAAAAATTCAGAGGTTGCTTCAAACCAGATGGCTTCCCACTGAAGCGGCAAACTGATTGGATGGTAAATGCACAATGAATTGAGTTGAAATGGGTGTTGTTGTTTGAACACATGGGTTGCACTGCTTTTCCCCAAACAGTGTGTCCACACTGAGGGGTTCTTACGGTGAGTGCAAAGGCCGGTGCTTGATCAGGGTGCTCCAGCTGGTCCGCGGCATTATACATGTAAATTTCCGCGCACATGGCTTGTGTGAAACGTCCAAGTGCATTTCGACTGTGCAGGCTCGCACAAAGTCTGCGTCGCGCTTTTGGGCCCTGGCAGTTTTCCTGTAAATTTCTGCATAAAATGCCTCTTGTGAAATATCCAAGTGCATTTCGACTGCGCAGGCTCGCACAAAGTGTGGGTCCGGTCTTGGGATCGGTCCTCCACCTCAACATCATCTTTCTCAACATCATCATCTTCCTCCTCCTCAACATCATCATCTTCCTCCCCCTTGACCTCATCATCCTCAACATCATCAACCTTCACCTCATTTTCCGCAACAACAACGTTATCATCTTGTTCATCATCCTCCTCAACATGATTTTCCTCAACATCCTCCTCCTCCTCCTCATCATCATCATCATCATCGCCATCATCATTTTCATCATCATCATCATCATCATCGCCATCATCACCATCATCATCATCATCATCACCATGAACATTATCATACATTATCATCCTACTCCCCCACGCTGTTTGGGATTTCTTGCCGGGATGTGTGAATTTCAAAGCACTGGGTGCTCAGGATGCGGGCATGACTTTTACTGTAGCTGACATTAAACCTTCGTGATACAGTACTGAAGGTCTGAATTCACAAATCTTGGAGGGGCTCACCATCACAACGCATGCGCCGTGTGCCGGTGAAGGATGCCAAAGTCAAAGCTCCGTTGCGCTGCTGACAGTGCCAGAGTCTCACTTCGAAAACATTCGCTGCTTGGCTGCCACGGGGCACCTTCACTCAAACTCCCTTGCGAGACCTTTGAGCTCCATCTTCGGCTGCAAAGCTTGATGCACTAGACCAAAGGGACACATGACACCATCACATTAGCGGATATGATGCGCAACTTGAGGATCGCCTGCGTGTTCGTATTTACACGTATATGTACATACACCTACTTAAGTACTGTAAATAAATAAATAAAGAATCAAATAAATAGAAACTATATATATATATATACACACCTACTCACAAATATATATATATATACACACCTACTCATATATATATATAGTAACGGTACCCTCCAAGGCTCCAAGGCTCCAAGACCTACCTTTTCAGCAGATAAGCTGGTATTTGCACTGTTGTTTTTGGGTATTCGTGACTTTTAAACTTGGACCATCTTTTGGAAGTCAAAAATTGTTTTTTTTGCACTTTGTTGCCATCCCACCGTTTCCACACTACCTGGGATTCAAGATTCAAGGCTCAGAAAAAACCGTTTGAATCCATTCTCTCCGGATTCAAGATTCAAGAAGTTTGGGTTCAAAAAGCTTTTTCTGGATCTTGAATCTTGAATCGTGAATCTTGAATCTAGAGAGGCTGGATTGAAGAAGTTTCCAAGCCATTGTGTACCGATTCATTGAGACATCCCTCCGCAATCTTTGCTTTTGCCCCACACCTTTCCGGGCAGACCAAAACTGGTGCACTGGGAAGCTGGCACTTTTGGGGGAATGGCGGGGTGTTTCTTTGAGAACTTGTAACATTGCTTTGTCATAGAATGCCTCATTGGATGCAGTAGTACCTAGGAAAAGTTTTTGTTTTAAAAAAGTCCCTGAATGGATGCAGTACTCTCTTGAAATAGTATTCTGAAAAGAGTGTAGAAGTGTAGCATAACCTTTTGCAATATTCCATTACAAAGAGTAACACATGTCTAGAAAGAAGTGTAGTGCAACATTAAAAAACTGTAACATTGTTTAAGCTAGCGTCCTTCTCTAGGCGCAGTAGTACTTTGAAAGCGCCAGGGCGTAGTATTCCTTGGGAAAGGACATAAACATGTGGACCATTTTTCTGACATGCGCACCACTACTTCCCTATAGATTTGTTTAATGGACGCATTACTTTTGAAAAACATTTAGTAGTACACAAGTCCAGTTGCTCAATAGTGTTGCATCATGACCATTATGTCAATCTTGTTCTCTTCAGAAGGTGTAGCACTAACAGTGTGGGCAATACCCTTCAAAGAGACCTTCAAAGTGCGCAGTATTCCTCTAGAAAAAGGATGCCACTTTTGGAAAAGAATCAGTGCTACTTGAGCCTTGAATTCAATAACTTGACAAGAGTCCCTTTAGAAAGATCTTGGAAACAAGCAAAGAAAACATGTTCCAGATTCTGTGGCGACATGTTGCATCAGTCAAAGGTAAAGAATTGAATAAGATATTGAAACCTTGCATTTGGCCACAGTGTCATATCCATTTTACGCATGTGCTAGGGTGACAACAGAGTAACCAAATCTAAATACATGCGTAGCATTTGCATTAGTTTTTTAGCGCCAGTCCCACTGAAAAGCAACTACTCCTGGACCTCCAGCCATGTCTACGTGGCACGGTTGCTGCGGGCTCTTGGTTAGTGCCGAGCAGGAGGGAACTCCGCCGTGGTTTGCCTCACGTCTGTTGGAAAAGAATTCACAAGAAAAATCAAGAAAGAACAGAAAAAAGGACAAAAAGATCCAAAAAATGAGATAAACACCAATTTAAGAATTTAAATTTGCAATGCACAAAGAAGCCGGTTTTAAAACCGATGCTGGCTGGCTGGCTGATGTTGCTCTGTTGGTGCTGCTTGCCTTGCTGTGCTACTTCTCGTGCCAGCGTGGACTTTGACATCACCTGTGACTTCACAAGCACCGGCCGCTCTGAGCTGCTAGTTGGAAATACTAGTCAATTTAATGGCTCCCTGAAGCAAACCCTGGAAGCGTTTGGCCGCCATGGCTGCTGATGGCAGATGTGCTGAGCAGCAGCGCTTCGCAGCGGCAGCTGATGGCAGATGTGCTGAGCAGCAGCGCTTGACAGCGGCAGCTGATTGAAATTGATTTCGTAAATGTGGAACTTGGATACATACAAAAAATCTGATGGGAGTGAATGCGACAGCTGTCGGCTTCCAATTTTACGAACTCGTTTTGGGCCCCTCACAAATCCGAGTTTCTTGGGATCCCCTGGATCTCACCGCCCGCAGTGGCTTTGATATCTCGCAGTATATGGGTCACACACGTCCCCATGCTGAACCGGTTGAAGCTTCGTAACCACAAGGTGACTCTTGGGCCATGTAGCGATGACAGATTACCTCCTGACTCCAGCTGCTGACATTCAGCGTGCAGTACCAGCTGTGACGCAGGTACTGTATGCCGATGACAGGTCATTTGCATGTGCTACGCTGCTACTCCTGCGGCTCTTCGTAATGTTTTGGACTTGTGGATCACCTGGTGTCAACGTCTCGGCCTGAGGGAGGACATGGCGAAGCAACAGTTTTATCATTCAGATACTGGGGTACACCTTCCAGGCGGCAAAGAGCAGAAAAGCCTCGGGATCTGAAAAGAAACGTGTGACGAAAGCTGACACCAAAGCCTTTCGTGTGAAGTGTTTACCGGGCAGTCTCAACAGAAAGATTGGACTGGGGCAATACACTGTTCTGGCTACTATCAGCTACGGATGGCTGTTTCGAAGTCCTAGTAAGGATGACATCCGGCCTTTTGATGCTGCCTGCAGTTCTCCTGACATTTTTCGACTTCTTCGTAGCCATTTTTGAGATGTCCGCTACATGGCTGTGCAGACCACAGTTTCCATCTTGCTACGTTACGCGGCACGAACTGGGCGATCGCTGCCGGTCATCAGACCGCACACTGGTGGCTAGCCAAAGACATGTCGCACTGCCTTGACTCATTTGGGCTGGGCTGAGCAAAGACCATGGACTTGGCATCATGCTGAATGTCGCTTCACTTTCAGTCTCACGGCCCCGGTGGAGGACCCGCATGGAAAGTGATGAACTCCGTGGATCCTAGAGAAGGAGCCTATAGCTGGTTCGAAACTTCTTGCGCTCTGACCGCCGTGATGCTGCTGAGCTTCAGGCCTTTCGACACACTGAAGATCGCATTGCCTCCTTAAGGCAAGTTCCATTGACTTCCCACTTGCTGTGTTCACTGGCGCTGCTATCTCTCCTCGTTGCTATGACATCATGAAAGGAAATCGAGAAAACTTCCCTAGGCGTGCTTGCATCGCTCGTCAAAGAGTGTTAGAGCAACGGTATGACTAAGGAATGACTAAGGTACCTTTCGGCTGCTGTCATCCTTTGAGCTGCGCTGCTGTGCTGCTGCGGCCATTGGCGAGGGCGCATGCCGCTGTCTACAACCCCCCATTCCCACTGAAAAGGCATTTTCCTGCTGTACTGTTACAGCAAGTGATAATTTAAGCACTAAGAAAATGGATGTTAAGGGCATATTTGCTCTACAAAAGGTAGGTCTTGGGGGGCAGCATATAAATAAATAAATAAATAAATATGTATATATATATATACAACATATGCATATATATATATATATATATACATACATACAGACATATATATATATATACATACACACATATATATATACATACATAGACACATATATATATATAGATATATACATAAATATTTGCGCATATATATATAGTAAATACATATTATTATCATAATATACAATATTGAAAATTTGAAATATAATATTAATTGTATCAAATATGTAATATATAATATGAAATATATGATAGATTATTTTTAAAATATCATATGTTTTAGACATACATATATATATATATTATTATTCAAAAATGAAACA
>Ga0126342_10020673_pt1 | contig 11048 bp, 8 predicted proteins | sample Cyp1metagenome_FD_92528 | JGI IMG/M metagenome (GOLD analysis project Ga0126342, IMG submission 92528) | Coral microbial communities from Lord Howe Island, Old Settlement Bay, Australia - Cyphastrea 1 metagenome | ecosystem: Host-associated > Invertebrates > Cnidaria > Coral ...
AGTCGGCATCACATTTCGATTGAGGATAGGAAACATCATTTCATTGGTCATTTTGACCCTCTGGCTGAACCTTTGGTGTGATTTGAATTCATTGGAAACGCTCCCCAGTGCTACCAATTGCAGATTCCAAATAACCAACTCAAACCATCGGACAAACATGGCAATGAGACACACACTTGACACCCATGCTTCATGGAACAATAATCGTAATCATCTACCTGGAGTACCAATTCAAGGTAAAGCGGTTGATCAATCTGGTGATTAGCGAAGATGTAAATATCAAGCGTGACACAGCTTTGGCCTCATGTTGCTTGGTATGTGCGTCGTGTTTTGGGGTGCTTGTGTCTTGCATTTGGGTGTTTGGCACCTTCCGTCCTGTGCTGTGCACAGCGAACAAAACAACTAGTATGAATGGATACGTATAACCATTATATACCTATCATATCCTTTACGATCCTACAATCATCTAAAATAGTATGTAACAGGCTATCATCCTGAATACAGTCATTCTAAATGGATACCCTCTGGTTATTTAACATAATTATGGAAAATCACCATTTCTAATGGTTAAATCAACTATAAATGGCAATTTTCAATAGCTATGTTAGTTTTCCAGAGGGTACATTGGATACACGTTGGGAGATCTCGGGACATTGCCATCCCATCACTTTTCGCAACGAGCCGACCTGGCAAGCCCACATCGCCCTCGTTGAATTCCAGCCGATCCTCCAACTTCATCCCTGGCGCCGTCCCACAACGATGCAAAACGTTATATTCTTAAGGTGCTACTAAGACCCACTAAGCATGAACATGATGCAACATCATTAATATATATATACGCAATATATATATATATATATACACATAATATATATATATATACATACATAATATATATATATATATACATAATAAATATATATATATATATGGTTATGATCAAGAATATCATGATTTAACATGATAGAATCAAGTAGATTCGATATATATATATATTAAATATATATATATATATATATATTAATATGATATATATATATAGGCCAGGTTTTAGGATGATCAATCCACTGTTTTTGCCCCAGAAATGCTTCGCATCCCAGTTCGCAACTCATAACCCACCCTGGTGGGTAAACGTCAGCAACATGAAAAGAAACTTCCCCCATCATTGACGGTGACGTCGCAGCGAGGTCGTTACAATTTACAGTTGCCAATTTCTGTGTCAAGGTAGCGAAAACTCAGGTAGCGCAATTCGGGTAAGCGTTTTTTATTTTTTTATGAAACCCTATATTCTCTGTGCTGCTGGACTCAGGAAGGTAAGCAGTTTATGGAAACCCACCCCTATCAGCCTATCAGTTCACCAAATTTCACTATTCTGATTGGTTAGGGACCGGATTCTCAGATTTTCTCAGCGATAAAGGAGGATCATCCCCAATGATATCGAATCACTGTCAATGTACTTATATAACCCGGCATATGTTCAATTTGATTTATAAATCCCCTTAATGTCCGATAATCCTCAAGAATCCGTAATCATCATTAATGATGATCCCCAGCTGTGCCCTTCTCAGGTGGCCTTGCAAAAAGCGTGCCCAGCGCTTCGCCGAGATGCCTTCTAAGGTCGTGACCTGACGACTTGTCGAAGGACACGCGGCCACGCGAAAACACGTGGCCAAGCCAGCCATGGAAAAAAAAAAAATGTTATGGTCCTGTACCAGCTATAAATGACTTATAACCCCATGTATGGAATGAGAATACCGTTTATAATCATCTATAACTGGTAAAGGGCTTTAACTGCAGGAGATTATTGGATCCCCAATTCTTTTGAATATGATGACTGATATGAATCATTGGATAGAATGACTTGGATTTGCGTAAGGAACCCCAAAATAAACATATTCCCTTAATCGATTCCCTACTGTAAGTAGGAAATTATTGGGAAAACAACAAATCATCTTCAGCAAATCCAGGATGAGGAAGCGGGATATAGACACGAGTGCAGCCCAAAAGGTGGTCATGTTAAAACCATCCATTTTGAGAAGCTGCTCATTTTGATCCCTAGCTACTTACCAAAAGAACAAAACAAAATGCATGGGTAAAAGCTTAAGATCCAGGGCAACACATCTTGACTGGTCATTTCTATATACGAGGCATGAATGTTTGAGGACATTTGAGGACAGACATGATTTTCCAGCCATGTGAGAATACCAGAAAGTAGGTCCTAAAGTGCTTGGGGATGTGCCACAAACATGAGACTTCACGAAACCTCTGGGAAAGTCATCAAAAGTCATCTACAGGTAGTTCCAGAACGTTCTAGATATGAATGGTCTAGACTGGTTCAAAAGTCATCAAAAGATACTGGTTCCAGGATTGTATTGGTTCATTGCCCGCATCCAGACTTGGAAACCGCTGATGCTCTGGGGAATGGCAAGGCGAGGTTCTCAGGAGATCTTGGCAAAGCTTGGACCCTCAAGATGGGTAAGATCAAATATAAGTAGGCGAACTGTTTTATTTATGGTGATTATTTCTATAGGGGTTATAACATCTGTCAGCAACATCAACTAACAACTTCCTGGATATTGTATATATCTGGTTGGTGGTTTTAACCATCTTGAAAAATATGAGTTCGTCAATGGGAAGGATTATCCCATATATTATGGAAAATAGAAAATGTTTGAAACCACCAACCAGTATATTTATTTTGTTATTATATATATATATATTGTTTCCTGGCAAAATATCACACCTTGGATCTCACCATTTACCATATTTACCAATCATCAACGTCCTTTCTGCCTGGGACCATCCCATCCGTGTCCTTCACCATGATTTCACCCATACCCTGGTGACCGAGGTTTTGCAGTTTTGACCCGGCACCATGGAAAAATGCCCTCTGGTCATTTCACATGGGAAATGACCATTTATAGATGATGTACCTCCTGAAAGTTGTGATGTTCCATAGCTACCTTAATTAGTAGATAAGAACAATACCAATGCCCTTGCTGGCGTCAGTAAACGCTGAGGCATGCACAATCACTGACGCACGGTTTAATCTTGCATAGCCTGCAAATCGGGCAGCAGCACGTCAAGCAAATAGTACACTGGTACTTCTGCAACGCATTGTAGATCATTGTAGCATAGTTGGTGAATTCAACCCATCTGAAACATGTAGACCATGAGTAAACTGCGAAGATGTTTCCAAGTTGAGGTGCGTTCTCCATTCCAGACAGTCTTAGAAACAAATAAGTGTACCAGTTGAAAACCTGTAGCAGTTCAAGTTCCAAGTGTATTTATAACCGTACTTGGAAGGGTTATATCCCAACTTAGGTCAGAATCCCATGGTTACACCGTTACACCCATTCAGAACCCAACTACACCAACCAATGCAGTGCTTGGTGGCCGGAACATCGCCCATGTTTGCACAACACCATGTCATAATGTGATATTGATGGTTATATATTTTCACTATATATATATATACATACCAATAATTACACATACATTCTCAACACGTCCCCCATGCTTTTGCATGCTTTTGCTACAATTGTTGCCTTCATAGATTCATAGATGTCGTTGAATACACTCGCCGGCCCCGGGGAAGTGGCCTTGCATGTCGGTGTAGACGTGCTGATATGCTTGATTCAGCTGTGCCACCAGCAGGTTTACCAGGATAATGGACACGATCAACACGAAAATGATGATCACCTTGGTCGCTTCGAGCTTTTCTGGACAGGCAAAGAATGGCATAAACATAACTGGAATTCTGGTGGATATACAGATACAGTATCTATAGTTGGATGGGAAAACAGCATCTATAATCGCACCTTTTTGAGATTTTCTTGGGTGTTGATTCACTTCCCACAGATTCCACTGATGAGTTGATCTGTGCTGCCAGCAAGACACGACTAACAGGTTTGCCTCATGCTCAAAAAGCTGATAGTAGGCCTGCGCTTGCGCAGCCATCGGCAAAAAACAGCTGAACAAAAATAGTCGAGAAGCATAATTTTTATTGTCAGCTACAACCACAACACTGTGTGGTGTGCATACACATTATATGATATATATATATATATATGCAATATAAATAATTTATCATATATATATATATTATCAAAAATAATTCACATCTATGTATATACTGTATATATATATATTATAATATTATGTATATATATATGTATATACAAAGAAATAGAGAGACACATATTTGACTTGAATATAAACACCATTTCAAAACTGGGTCATGAACACACTTTCTCCACCCCTCCTCTGCACGCTTTCGCTTCCATGGTACACGTGTATTTTCAGACATGGGTGTGTCCGGAAATGGATAATGCAGACAAAAAAACAATCTTTATGTACCCTATTAGTAGTTGCCACATTATTGTTATATCTGCAATTTTCCAACACAGCTGCAATTGCATTTTATGGACTTTGGAGCTCAGAAAGATCACCTTTGGGGAGGTTCAGCACTAGCAAAAATCACCTTAAAAAGGGATCCATAGGTTTCAATACTCACATGGTCTAATTTTGAATGAACTCCTATTTTAGGAAACCTGCCTGGAAACCTTTGGTGAAGCCTGGCCTGGGGAAACATGGCCAAGGACATCTGCGTCAAGGAAAGGAACCACGTTCCAAAGTCCTCAGGTTCATCCCATCAAGGCCCCCAGAGATCTGCATTCTGTAGGTTTTTTACGTGAGGATATTGGGACACCAATCTTGGGTACCCTTCAATTTCTGAAGCTGATGAGCATCAATCCCCATGAATGAAAATGGCAAAGGATTAAAGTATACAGCTACCCCAAGAAGGCTTGCAATGGCTTACCAACAATCATGGTGCAACGGTGCAACACATTTCAAGGTGATTGAAAGTGATTGTCATCATTCATGATTTCGGGTCAACCAATTCCCTTCCGTCCGACCCAAAAACACAGCAAATGGACCCCAACATGGGCATGTCTGAGAGTGGAAAATCCTGCCAACTCACATTTTTCCATATTGTTGGACGAATTGCTATATTTCCCCAATTTTTTTTCCTTGAAGAAAAGGGCCCACCCAGGCCAGAAGGCGCACTGTGATCATCTCCAATTGGATGAACCTGCACCTCTCCGATTAACTAAACCATTAGCGGGACAGGTAAATGACACCGAGTTTTGCGCGGGGATTTTCGGTGTGTTTGCGAGGAAACGTACTCGCGATTGTCCAATGTATTCCGACAGCAGTTTCAGTACCGTGAGGTCGTTGTGAGGTTAGATTTCTCTGGGATACCATCATAGTTTTCAAGGTGCGTAATCATCTCCAAAATCCTTGCAACAACAATTGTTGTTTATTTCTGTGGGACCATACAATACCTCCAACAAAAGTCATCAAACAAAATGGGTCCCCTGGGGACTGTTCATCCTTTCCGATACCTAGCCCAACTTGGGAAATTGGGCCATCATCTTCCGTGGAAAAAAACAAAACCGGTTTTATTATTGGAAACAAAACTAAAACGATTGGTGAACGCATGATTTGGGGATTCACAACAAGATCAACAAGTGATTCCCGGAATGGTTGGGTGGTGATCGAACGGTGTATTTCACTGCGCCAGATTTTTTTTTACTTGAGGAAAACGTGATGATACTGACAGGGGTCTCACCGAACACTTCAGCAAATTCAATCAAACTCTGTGAGGTTTTGCAATATTTTTATCCTTACATTCACCCTCAAAAATCCTGTGATTTTTGCGGCCACATCATACAACAGCCCGCAGCAACTTCCAACCCCTTTGCTTAGTATATATATATACTGTAAGGTCCTCCAAATGTGGGACAATATGACCATACACGAAAATATTTGAAATGAACAGGGACCAAAACTAAGGGCCACAGAGGCGGTCATGAGCAACAGCTATCGGTGTCGCGAAATCGCTGTACATAGTTTCGTTGTCAAACAATGGATATATTAGATTTGGAAGTCCACTTCAGTTCATCTCCACATCAACAAGAGGGGCACTTCATGGTCAGCAGTCTGTTGTCCGCTGTTTTTCTTCAAAGTGCGGAAGGGTTTCCCTCAGAACAGTTTGGTTTTTGCACCGATACGCGCCTTCTGCTTCTGCAGATTCTGTTCGTCTCTTATGATAGGTTTTAAGGCCAGGCTGGACCAGGCCAAAGACTTGACGCGCAATTGAAATATGCCACTCCCGAGGATCGATTGGGTCTCTGGCAGCCCGGGGCCGCTTTTGGAAATTGTTGTTTATCGCTACGGTATCGATTTGGTTCTCGCTCATTTCATCTGATAAAATCAGGGAACATGTGAAAAATTGTTTCTCAAGCAAAACCTGTACTTTCCAACGCATGTGTCGTAACAGGTTTTGGCAGCAAGTTCTGTGGTCAGAAGTGCGTACTCTAGGCCTTTTGGGAGCATTTCTAAGCCTTTTGGGAACCTCACATGCGACGAATACTAAAACAATCTAAAACAATACACACGAGGTTCCTATACAATTTCAAATGGCTGCGAAAACATTTCAAATCAACCTCACCATCAAATCACGTTATCGCTTTAAGTACTTCACCGTATTGCTTTCTATGGTTTGCGACACATTTTCAATCATAGAAAAAAGGAACCTTTTACGTCTTTGCTCAAATATATCTGGGCAAATTAGTGTTATTTACAACTTGCGTTTTGCGTAAAACCAATTTTTGCATGGTTACCCTGACCATATAATTTAAAAGTGATGCGAGGTCATTAAAATTTCCCATATATATATAGTTATATATATATATATATCCCACCAGTCGGGGTACCTGAGTCTTGATTGCGGTTATCTATCGGGCCAACATTCATAGCTGCCAGGCGCATCAGTGTAACCTACCCCAATCACGATGCCCGGCCACTCGGTTCCCCTTTTCTGGCTGATTCAGCAGGGGAAAGAAAACACAACCAACTCAGCAAATTCATTAGCGACATATTTCATCATCATGGCAAAACATCTGAAGTAATGAAAACCTGCCATTCACCACTGGGCTTAGCCTGAAATCCTACATGGATCCAAAAGCACATCTCGAAATTCATATCCTAGTACCTAAGTGGGTGCATCTCGAAACGAGTTCAGAATGTAAACTATGGGCTGGAATGGGGGTTCCCGAGTTACAAGACCAAATATTCTCAACATGTTTTGTTTACACCAAACAAAAATCGTTTCATGAGAAATCCAACAAGAAAAAAAACCTTCCGAAATTGAACAGTTTGCTATGAACAATTGCCCATTCACTTGCATAATTTACTTAATTGTTTTCAAGGTTAATTTACCTAATTGATGGAAATGATCCCTACAACATAGCCAATAGTGCCACACAAGGCGGTGGCGGAAGTTTCAAAGATAGGAAACCTATGAGAGGTGAGTTGTTGTGATGCATGGATGGCAGAGCAAACCCACTGGCTGACCGAAAGGTGATTAAGGCTCTGATTCTCTCTCTCTCTATCTCTCTCTCTCTCTCTATCTCTCTCCATCCCTCGACTCTATCTATCTGTCTATCTATCTATCTATCTACCTATCTATTGATCTATCGATCTATCTATCTATCTGTCTGTCTGTCTGTCTGTCTGTCTATCTCTCTGTCTCTCTCTCTCTCTCTTTCTATCTCAGTCCTGTTGATATCCATCTCTCTTTCTTTCTATGTAGCTGTCTGTGCATCTATCTGTCTATCTAGCTATCTGAAACTTCCTGTCTATCTAGCTATTTATCTGTTTATCTGAAAGGAGCAGTTATGATGCGAGAGTTCCTTCAAAACTGGAAGTGGGCAGATCCAGAAAGTTGACAGCTCCACAGCGACGAAATTCTGCAAGGGGCTATAACGTCAAAAACGAAGCAATATGCAATTCTGCAAGACTTCCTTCAAAAAATGGACAGTTAAGAGCAGAGCTGACGGCCTCGTACCAATGTGTTTTGCGATTTTTCCACGCCATGTGTCTAAAGTACCGCGCCTGCAAAAAAGTGACGTCAGGTCATTACGGAGTGCTGCACCTTTCACGCAAAATAATTTCAGCAAACCTGCGGATCTGATGCTCACTCTCCAGAAAAATGCCACCCCTCCCAGGAGATCAGCGCCCTACCTCCCAACATCTCTGATGCAGATCTCTCTCGTGCTGCCCCTGCAGATCACGTTTTGCTCACTCTTGGCAAGGTGCAGAATCCATTGCGCTTGCCAGAGGACATGCCTGTTCAACATCCAAAAGTGGTCCGAACAAGTGGTGTTTTTGGCATGTTCACTTCGACATGTGCTTCGCGCCACAGCCGCATGCAATTGTTGACTTCTCATGCGACCAGATGGCTCCGCACCCGCCACTTTAGCGAGCCTACTTTTCGACCCTCCCGAGCTACAAAACATTGGAAAAAAAACAGTGTTTCGCAACGTTTCTACCTTTTCGCGCACTTTGATCTTCTTTCATTTCTTTCTACTGACTCTCTCTTCACTGACTCTTTCTCTTCTGACTCTTTCTCTTCTCTGACTGCTGCATCTGCCCAGAAGTCGAAAGCTTGACTTCTAAACTTCCTTGGATCAAACGTGGTGATTTTGTCCATTTTACAACGGTAAGGAGCAAGGACCTAACAATTTTGGGTATACATTTCTTTTTCCATGTGCCATGCCAAGATGTGGCGAGCATCTGCAAAGTCCACCAGTTCATGTTCCAGCGCCATGATGGCTGTTGAGAAGGAAATGATGAGGAAGACCAAGGCCATGATGAAGAGGGCCACCTCCATGACAAGTTGTGCCAGGAGCCAAAGATTTACAAAGCTGGGTGGAAGAAAAACAAATATGCAACTCCCAAACGCGTTGAAACTGTTTGGTTGCTCAGACCCTACTCGCCCTCGCTATAGCTGGCTAGCCGTGGCGATGGCCTGCGTCCTGAAACAAGTACCATATTCCTCCGCCCAACAAAACAACCCATCAACCTACCCGATAAACAAGAAAAAAAGGTGGAACAAACCAAAGAGGATCACTCATCCTTGCGGGCACAGTTCCATGTTCACTTTGTTTTATTTATCTGCTCCAAGTCAGGTTGCAAACCAAAAACAACTATACCTCTTCCAAAAACACGACGTACAAACGTGATTGAAGGTGATTACGTCTTTATACACGATAGAGGAACTACGGCTACAACTTTCTAAGGTAAACCTAGAATGGAAGTTTTTACAAACGCACATGGCCAAAACCGATACCCTGCTGTAAACTAACAGTTCGATCTGGAAAACCCAGCATTTGCAGATCATTTTCCACATTTCTGTTTACCCTAGGGCAATTGGTGTAAAGGCCCCGTCAGGTGTCCCTGCACGCTTGATCAACATGGATCAACCAGCATAACTGATCACAAATGATGATTACCCGGAGCCTCCAGTAGAGAAACAGAGCCAGAAAAGCCAGAAAAGCCAGAAAAGCCAGAAATCCAAGTCAGGGGTTGCTAAATGTCCTAACATCACCCAAATATTGGGGATATAATCTCCAACAGATACGTTTTCAAGTGATGTTCAAAATCCCCAAGCCATGGGACATTGACCCAGTCTATGATCAAATCATATCAAATCAACTGTCAACTGTCACTTGTCGCCATAAGCTGGTGCCGAAAAAATGAACGGCAGGGATTCACAGAGCTGGATGGGTTAAGTGCGACCTGCAAGAAGAGATCTGTCAAATGATTTGTGGGCATATTATCTATCACCTATAATGATCTATTAAGCATACTAGTAACTCACCCACTAGTATGATATCTTAAACACTAGTGAGTTACTAGTATGATATTTAAAGCCATCAAAATAATCAAGCATGTTTGCTGCAACCCTGACGTTGCGCCGCGTCTGACTTCAGGTGGCTATGTTTGATCCCTGAGTGATGAAGATAAAGTTGATGCTATTACCCAAATCAACATATTGTTCATAAGGGGGTGGCAAATTTTGATCCCTGATGAAGATAAAGTTGATGTTATTACCCCAACCAACATATTGTTCATAGGAGGTGGCAAATGTTGATCCCTCATGGAGACATAGTTGATGTTATTACCTCAATCAACATATTGTTCAGAGGGGGTGAATTTTAATGTGATGATGATCATGATGCGATGATGTGATGATGTGATGATGTGATGATGTGATGATGTGATGATGTGATGATGATCGATGATGATGATGATGATCATGACGATTGTAAGTGTGGAGCAACGCCCGGGTTGGGGCGAACATGTTTGTGTGCTGTTTGGATGACATTTCACTATTTGGATCTATTTGGGTGATATTTCACTGGGCAAAAAAATCAACCCATGATGGTTCATCCACTTTTCACCCCTCGGTCGAAGCGATGAACCGGTGGTCGACCACCGTTTCACCATCACCAGGCGCCTCTGACAAGACCCGACCAAAGACCAAGACGTATGCACTGATGTGCATAGAGAAAATGGAAAAGTCCAACCTCATGGTCAATCTTGGATGATACATTGATAATTCAAGCAACCAAAAGTAGGGGATGCTTGTGGGGCTAAGCCGCTAAGCTACAACCAATGACGGCAAATCTCTGAGACTTTCTCCGCCCAGGTGGGTGCAAAAACCACCTAATATACCTCGTTTTCAGACACGCTTAAATATCGTAGCAAATTCTACATCCCCAAATATATCCCATTAAGATATATTAGGTCCCTATTATTGATGGTTGACCCTCAATCATCTGCTACTCAAATGCTACCTATGGAGGTTAGGTATCGAGCCGATCAAGCTGAAAAAAACATTAAGATGTTCCTGGTCAAACATTATGATTTGATATGTTTCTATTTGATATCTATCGATCTATCTATGATCTATATCCATCTATCTATCCATCCATCTACCGATCTATCTACCTATCCTTCGCTCCATCTATCTATGTCCGCGTATTTACGCATTTCTGTATTTATGAATTACTTTATATATATATATATAATATAACTATAGTATACTATAGTTATGTACTTGTGTATTTATGAATGAATCTCTGCATGTAAATTGTTCATTCGGCTGCTGTTCAACAACGGACCCTGGGTCGGCC
>Ga0126342_10020674_pt1 | contig 11048 bp, 11 predicted proteins | sample Cyp1metagenome_FD_92528 | JGI IMG/M metagenome (GOLD analysis project Ga0126342, IMG submission 92528) | Coral microbial communities from Lord Howe Island, Old Settlement Bay, Australia - Cyphastrea 1 metagenome | ecosystem: Host-associated > Invertebrates > Cnidaria > Coral ...
ATATATATATATGTATATCATACATTATCATACTGTAATCATAGATGGTCTATATATCCATCTATGAAACTATGGAGTACTGTGTGTCGTGATATATCTACCATAACTCCCGGTTAGCCTAGGTATAAATCAACTTAGCCACAAAGCATCGGCCACAAGACCAATGTTTGGGGGTGGCATTAGCATTTGTGCCCCAAAAATAAGTTAGCTAAGTGAGTCTTGAAGGGACTTGACCGGGGTATTGTGGCGGATATGTACTAGGTTTATAAACCGATACCTGGGGGGCACCACTTTGCAAGGCCGGACTGATAGTCATTGAAAAAAAAGGAAATGCTTAACAACCAGTATGTGTTTGTCGCATCCTTTTCTCAAGCAGCCAGAGAGAAGTGAGTTCATTACCAACTCACAACGCTGGCGATCAGAAGAGTACAATTTGACAATATGGCACAACTTTGCTGATAGGCCTGATATACCTCCATCTGCTGGCACTCTTATGCCAATCATCCGCCATTTCAAGTAACTAGACTAGACCTTACATATCTTTTCTCTGCTTACGATGCTTTCTCTGCGCATGATGATATTGGTCTGCAAAAAAAGGGCCTTGGCAAAACCCAACAGCAGACCGTCGGATCCCGGGATTTGCTCAGCCGGTGTCCTCAGCTTTCGAAGCTGTGTCCTGCTTCACCATCCCAGTGTCATGTGTGGTGAGTTCCAACATTTGAGACCAAAATAGATGGAACACCGGCCCAAGCAGCCCTAATCCAGCTTTCACCACTATGTAATTATAAACACAAGTTATACCTATATGTTTATATACATATATATACACACATATATATATATATATAAAGATAAATAGAAACAACTAATAAATAAATAAATATGTATATATTACACGATTATGCACCGCTGAATTATCAAACGACAAAATCAATACATCAGCCTGTCCGGGGTTCCCGTTACTATTCATCCTCCGGTGAGGTAGCCCAGGTCCAATTTTCTGCCAGTGAAACCCGATACACATTTGCTGGTGAAGTCCCATTCTTGCTGCTTAGGTCGGATGAACTGGTTGGTGGTTGACCTACCCCTCTGAAAAATATGAAAATCACTTGGGATGATTATTCCCAGTATATGGAAAAATAAAATTTATGTTCCAAACCACCAACCAGATGAACATATGTGAAATCAATATGTTTGGATGTCAGATCACGTTGAATGCGACCCGCCGCGGGGCGCCTCCAGCCTTGTGCGCCACCATTCGGTGGACGCTGGTACGGAACGCTGCGGACAGTAGCGTGCCTTGAGAAATTATTCCCGGCCGGGAGTACTCCTTGGTAATTTTAACAGTTAGCGTTGGAAAATCACAATGTTTCATAGAGGTTTTAGTGGGAAAAACAATGTTTATTTAAATATATATATATATGTGTGTGTATTTAAAAATAACATATAGTATATATTATTATGGGAAAATATTTGGACATGCCCTAAACATGGAGGGTTTTAATGAGCTTATCATCTATATACTTACTAGTGACGACGATCCCAGGGCGTTTCCACAGCACACTGTTAGTTTTAACACGATGGAAAACATCCCATTCCATCCGACGACTCATGTCGGGTGGAAAACAGTACGTGGCCCGAAGACTCAGAATGAAGCCTGAATGTCGCTGCCAATCTTGGACATCCTGCAAACAGTATTTTGTTATATTTTGTTTGGATCTAAATATGTGTTCACAAATTGAGTGAATAGGTATGTATACTGTATGATATTGTATGTTTATCTCCAGCTATGGATTTAAGTACTATCGATCCAAGGGTTGACCGGTTGACCCAAATAACATCAAATAACAACCGTCGACGTCGCGCCTGTAAGCGCTGCAACGACTCCAAAACATCATGTGCGCGGGTCCTGCGCGCATGCTTCGGATTCCCGGTGATGATATACCACAGACCAAGTAGCCTCTCATCATGGGCTCCTGGGACCATAGCATTGATGATTCTATACATTCACCATCATTCCAACGTTCGGTCACGACGTTTTATGTCGTTATGATTTACCCAGATATATTGATAAGTCTCCCATCATAAATATGATCACCAATATTCCATTAGTATTCCAATAAATCATAATAAAACCAGGGACCATACCATGAACATTTCCAAAGTGCCCTACCTGACCCCTACCTGAGCCATGGCCTCTGTTCCTGGCTGGGGCATAGCAGCCCAGTCAGCGCCTTGCTAAGCATGGCAATGGCAAATTCCCGCATTTACGGGTGGCTTTCCAAATCAAAACCTCCATTTATAGGGATTTCATATTAATCATCAAATTTTGGATCGCGTATTCCCAATATTATTCAATATTGACTCCAAACCGGGGTATGTCAGTCCGTGGGGTAAACGGGGTTGGTGCCTCACCCTATCAAACCTATTCTGAATGCATTATAATCCATTCAGGTATGGGTCAAACCATGTCAAACCTATCTAAGACTCAAAATTGATGCTTGAATCAAATAATGTAAAAAAACCTATGGTGACTTGGGTATCTCCCAATATTCAGAAACATCTACAGGTGGGCCAGGGTTGTAATTGCCGCCAAACGACCAGTATGAGCCCGCCATTGTAGTGTTCTGCCTGGGCAGGAATCAGAGATGGCGAAAACATCAAAAAAGCATAAAAAATAACCATGTACAGCTGAATGCTAGTTGAATTAAAGATGATTATAGACAATTTTTATACCATGTATAGACAATTTATAGATGTTTCGGATGTTTTGGAGCCGACGATCGTATTGTCAATGACATTCCTTTCCGACTTTCCATGACATGGGAACTGCACATCATCCAGGCATCAAACTGATGTGGGCTAGGCTATGTATTGACTATGTCGAATCTATGTGTATGTGTATATCCGTCTATGCGGGGCATGGGGAAACACGGGGTTCCCCCATGTCCAACATTGTCCAACCATTCAAGATGCAGATCAGTGCGCCCCGATGGCCATGTCACATTGGAGATAGCTATGGCAATTTTGGTGGCCATGGCAAACTACCGATATCTACGAATGCCACATAACACCTCAAAATACAATCACTTCAGGACAATTTCTTGCAAATGTCATTATCGGATCACAGATTTGAACCTTTTAAGACTTCCAAGCTGGAGCTGCGGGGCATACTACAATCCACTGAAATGAGACCCATGGGACCTGCAGCAATGTTGATATCCAAGAATAACATAGAATAACATTCTATAACATTCTTTTAAAAAAATAAAAGCAAAACAACAACATACGTTCAAAACCCAGACTTGGGATTCATCAAAATCCATCAACGATCCCGTTCTACCTTAGTCCCAAGTGAGGTGTGCAGGGCAGCAGGGCAGCAGGGCAGCAGGGCAGCAGGGCCCCAGCTGCCGCCTGTTTTTCCAAAGCAGCGCGATCGAACTTGCCCTCAGAGATTCGAACAGCCAGGATGGCCAGGTTTCCTTCAGCCTGCCATTGTCGACTGATATTGATTCATGTGTAGTGGCCCAAACTGATCATTTCCACCACAAGGTGTTCTCATAGTTAGGTAAGTTGGCTTGCTGGTAGGTTAAGTAACAGTATAGAAACTATATCTATATGGATTTACCGCAGCTTCAATTAGATATAGTTATAGGTTAAGGATACCATGTGTTGCAGATACACCCGCAGATCATGGGGTTTACTTTTTATAAACCAACAACCCTCGGGGACAGCACCTTGGATGAACCACGGCTTCGCCTGATGAAAAGGTCGGTGGAGGCAAAGCATCTCATAGAGGATGCAGCCTCGGTTTGTTGGGATACGGACCATGGATATGGGGTGAGTTAAAATATGGGATTCTGATGTATCCGGAGAATGGGATTTTAATGGATTTTATAGTACTTTATAATTATTTATATATGTAATGGGATATTACTGGGATTTCAATGGAATAGTGGGATATACCCTCCGGGAATCAAACAGAAATTGCTGAAAAAATATCCCATTTTGTTCATGTTTTTCCCAATCAAACTTCCTTTTGTAACGGATTTCCACGTGGCCCGTGGCAATGGCAAATCCCCGAAAAAAATACGGTTTTAATATCTACAAGTAGTCTACAATCGGGGATTGTCCACTGCCATTTTTATACATATCAACTCACATGACTGGCCAGTTCTACAACATGGCCTGCCACCACTCATTTTTTGCAGGGGAATGTCAACACAGCTATCCCTTGGGAGACCCAGTTCGTGTATTTGCCCAGTGGTTTCATGACCCTTTTTAAATGTGATACCAATGGCCAATAATAAACTATAAAATGCCTATAAAATGCAACCCCTATGCACCAAATATCACCAAATTCTAGCATGCAGGGGAACTATACCGCTCTCTCTCTCTATCTCTCTCTCTCGGGGGTTCATTTCACATTGAAACTGATACCACATTCTGATTAATTATATAAGTTTCATAATCCAACAAATCCCCCAAATTTTGCTGGGTAAAACTTGAAAAACATCTTTCCCTGCTGAACCTACCAAACATTACATCAGTATGGTTGGTACTTGTTTGTTCCCAATGAGTCTATACCATGCAATTCCATAAGCCCCCTACTTTTCGGCAGGCTGGACCACCCAGTTTGGGAGTCAGTCCACCAACGATCAGGATTTTCGGATCTCGAAAATGGGTTATACCCCTTGCTATGGCCAATTTAAATCAACTTTAAACATAAAATATGGTGATTACTATGCTCCCAAATTCCCCAAATTTCACTAATTTCATCGGAATTATTACGAGATTATAACCCCCAAAATGCAATTTCATGTGTTTTTTGTTAAACCCCAACTGGCCAATACGGTGGTTTTTCATGTCACTTACCCGGTAGTCCTCTGGGCAGGACGTCTGGGTATCCGCAACCCAAGGCCCAAGCATCAGCGCCTCGTTGCGTACCGTGTACCACGATGTGGTGCTTCGCCGCCATGCAAACCAGGCCAGGAAAACATGTAGATCGTTACAGGTGCCATTCTATTGCATATACCCTCTGGTAATTTAACATAGCTATTGAACATGACCATTATTAGTGGATTTACCTAGTAAAAATGGTGATTTTCCATAGCTATGTTAAATTACCAGAGGGTAATTATGTATACACATTTGTGTAAAAATGATTAAACATGGGAAAAAAAAACTAAAACAATCGAATCACGACACGCAAGCTTTCGATTCATATTCCATATCGATCAGGTTCCCAAAAATTGCATCGATCAAAAGCCCGGCAGGTTACGTACTAAGCCCAGTTCGCTCATCATACTGCTCACCTCTGCACAACCTTAGCCAGGATTCAAGGATTTCAAGGGTGGGTCTGACCATCCAAGACTGCCCTTGGTAAACAATCAATAGTGTTTATAATATAACATATAATATATGATAACAATGGTTTTAACATGTTTTAACCATCTTGAAAAATATTAGTCAATGGGGAGGATTATCCCATATATTGTGGAAACTAAAAAATGTTTGAAACCACAAACCAGTTGTGGTGAATGAGATATAACATACACAATATAGTGGTGAATAATATACAAGCATATACCAGTATCCAACTACAATACAATACTGATACCACACATTTATACACATTTTATAATATATTGGTGAATGACTACCTGCCCTTGGTGAATATAATCATTATCAATTCTTTGGTAATCTTTGGTAGTCATATCATCAGTGTCAGCCCCAAGTCTGGTACATTCCGGTAGCCATGTTTTCACCAACAGCCTGGACATGTCTGGACTGTTTTTGTTCGATCAAACAAAAGCTACGTTCAAGGCATGCTGCGTTCATGGAAGTGAACAACAAGGATTGTTTAAAACAAACAAGCCTCCCTTGAGCCTACTCCTAGCAATGGACATTCGCCCCGTGCAATGGGATACATTGATACATACGCATGTACACATATGCACATATATACTCAATTGCATCTGCATATTGAATCAAAATGAATTATATATTCGTGGCGGACAAAATTACTTACTACCCGCAATGGACTTGGCAAAAGTGGGTGGTCCCCTATCGGTTGTGAAGGTTTGCATATTTTTGCTATGTGTAAAAGTAAGGTATCGGTAGGTGCGTGATCCCCTATCGGTTGTGAATGTTTTCGCACATATTTGAAGATCCCATGTCCATTAGTCTTCCGCTAATTCAATTTTGTCAGTTACTCATATTTAAATAAATATATAAATATATATATAAATATATAAATATATATATATAATGTATAATTATGGATATATAGATGCAATCAAAACCATCAGCGGAGGATTGTTCCATGTTCGTTTTCGCCAGGAGAAAGCATGGCACCGGGGCCGCGACTCGGGAGCAAAATAATGGGGGGTCCCAATGACCTGAGCTCACCATGGCCCAGGATGGCCCAGGCCGGTGGTGGTTTTCGCCGCGGATGTACCGCTATTGAAATGGTAACATAAACGGTAACGATATGATGGTCATTAAGCATTATATATAATATATACCATCATATATCATAATAGATCATGAGGTTTCATGATAATAATAATATCATTGTATGGAAAAACTTGGCCTTCGAGACAAAATGGTATGTTCACCGTTATGAGTATTGTACCTATTGTTACTACCATCATCTGATCTTTTTGATATGTTCATCTTCTCATGGATTCAGAATGAATGACTATAAACTCACAGGGAATCACGGTAAACACCATAGCATCAACTAACAACATGCCTATTAATAACCATGAATAGTTAATAACATTTCAAAATCCTGATCAAAAACAAATATAGTAATCATCAACCAATGTATGATCCTAATCCCTATATACCCTCTGGTAAACTAACATAGCCATGGAAAGATCCACCATGTTGATTAGGTAAATCCACGATTTCTATGACCATGTTCAATAGCTATGTTACTAATTACCAGAGGGTAATAACAATATAGAACATTTTTGTTCTATGATTATTAACAAATGTATGATACTAATCCCTATAAAATAACAATATAGAATATATAACCCTCATCCTTCATCCAAAAACTTCCTCGTCAACCGGGCTGCAGTGGCAGCCCCTGCCATGGAGTTCTCCAGTTCCAGGATTTTGGCCTCGAAAGAAACGCGAAGCGCGAGGGCCGCGAACGGGGAACACTATAACTTGGTGACCTAAAGATGTGTTGATTTAACAACACGGTTCTTAACACATGTGTGTTGATTTTTGATTTTGATATTGATGTTGATTTGTGTATTGATATCTATTATATTTGATTTGGTTATCAACACATGTTTGAATGAAGTTGGTTATCTAATGTTATCTACTGGTATAATTGTTGATATTGAATTAAATCAATTTGATTTAAATGATACAATAACCAAGCAAAATAAAGTGATCTGGACTTCATTTGGAATTGTGTAACAGTAACACTTCTTGAAATTAAGCATGTGATGTTGATATATGTTGATATATGTTGATATATGTTGATTTATGTTGATATATGTTGGTATATGTTGACATATGTTGATATATGTTGATATATGTTGATATATGTTGATATATGTTGATATATGTTGATGCATGCTCTTTCATGACTCCGTTTATTGGTGGGTAGATGAAAGAAAACACATCCATAGCAACCCACTGTTTAGTGGTCACAGCCTTGTTTTCATATCTGTTCTAATCTGGTGTAGGCACCTATCTGACCCTGACTCTGGTAAAGCTCGCCATGAAATCTGATGCATGCATCTAAAGTACGTATGGTGAAGTATGGTGAAAACGTGTTTTCCTAGCTTGCCTGGTCTTCCTTCTGGCCTCATGTCATGTATTGGGTCATGAAGGGATCCCAATCTTTTGCTGTTGCGTGGCAAAAAACAAACAAGGCCATGTAGAGCCATATTGTGTGGATATATGCAGGCAATAAACAAATGTTCCTTCTGAATCAGGCCATGTTCCTTCTGCTTCGTCAGAAACATCGATTATATAACCAGTCCACAGCTGTTACGCCATGCTTTGCCCAATGCAAAGCAGCTGCTGTTGCTGGCCATGTTGATACAGGAATCCTCAACTGTCAATCTTTTCACCAGGAAAACCAAACTTCGGAGGCTAATAGCACATAATCACAAACAATTTACCTTGAAAACTGGGGAAATATCATCGAACAAAAAAAAAGGTGCCGCACGTCGTACCAAAAAACTGGGTACTGGGTACTTAGATGGGCCATGGAGTTAGTTAACTAGTTAGTAACTGGGGATATAACCTCCTATATCCCAATTATATTCATTTTACTAACTAGTTAACTGACTCCATGGCCCATCTAAGTACCAGTGTAATTATAACTCTCTCTCTCCTCCACTGATGTCCCAGTGTAAAAGGATCCATTTCCATTTCATTTGACGTCTGCAAAAAACTGCGGATGGTTGCGAAACCCCCATCACCAGTTGGTAACTCTTGACTGTGAAACACTTAGTAAAGAATATTTTACAAATTTATACAATATATGTCAATATATAATATAATATAATATAATGTAATATGATATTATATAGGAACAATATATCATATATATATATATTATGATGGCGTAGACATTAAATAAACCATGGGATGTTCACCAGGTGATCCAACTGGGCCAACTGGCGATGCCGAAATCTGCCAGCTTGGCGCGGGGGATTACCTCCTGCCCGGTTGACGAGGAAATTTTTAGATTCTGAAGGATGAGGGTTATATATTCTATATTGTTATTGTTTAGGGATTAGTATCATACGTTTGTTAATAATCATAGAATATATGTTCTATATTGTTATTACCCTCTGGTAATGACTAACAGTTTGCTACTGAAAATGGTAATGTTCGTTGATTTACCCATGAAAAATTGTGATTTTCCATAGTTATGTTAGTTTACCAGAGGGTATGTAAACTACCAACATGAGGCCATACTATAATGATCTATAATGCATAATATGACAGGATATGATCCAGGCCCGTTATATTTTACACGAGCTTCTGGAATATCCGAAAATGATCGAAAATGAAGGGCGTACAGCACCTTTTCAACACCGCACCAATACCATGAGATTGCATATAGTTTTGTCCGTCGCCGAAATGTGGTGGTACTTTAACTTTGCAGCAGGAAATCTCAGGAAATTCCAATAAGGGAATTTGCACGTCAACCCTGCTAATCACTGAGATTCCTCAGTGCCGAATCCCAAATGGGCATTCCATCTGCTAGCCCTTCGCTAAAGATCCCATACTCAACCTGGGTTTCTGGAGAGGTGGCAAAGAAAATAAAGAACATATTTATCATGGGTACAACCTAATTTTTGATCCAAGCAAATTGTTTGCTTTTGATTCAGGTGGCCATTGCTTCCAATAACATCCAACATCATCCACTAAAATCATCCACCAACATGACGGTTTGCCTTCTGACAATGTAACCATGGCTATTGAACATGGCCCATCTATCTATAGTACTTTGAACCTCCTATTATTATTATCATTATTATGATTTTTTAACAGTATTAAATATGTTTAATATCTATGAATGATGACTTTGCATAACTATAAACTGAGCTGCCCCCAAGGAAAAAAACAACGTCTTTACCAACCATCCAACCCAGCTGCACCTCTTCGAAGAGAAGGATGTTCGCCGGTTTGATGTCGCGGTGGAGGATCTGCAGGTGCCGTGCGTTGCGCCGTGTTCTTTCTTTAGGAACATGGGACGGGGAGAATACGTCACCTAAAATGAGGACAGAATGGGTATATATAACTTTTATACATTTGGACAGTTATATATATATATTGTATATACACATAATGTGTATGTATGTATGCATGCATGCATGTATGTTTGTATGTTTGTATGTTTGTATGTTTGTAAGTTTGTCTGTCTGTCTGTCTGTCTGTCTGTCTGTCTGTCTGTCTGTCTGTGTGTGTGTGTCTGTGTGCATGTATGTACGTATGTACGTATGTACGTATATGTATGTGTATGTGCATGTGTATGTGTATATGTATATATGCAATAATATTATAATATAAATAACTAACCAATGGTGATCTGGCAATGTAACACTTAGCTATAGGGAAGCCATGGCCAGCTTAGATCGATTATTGACCTATGAAAAATGATAGATTTTCATAGATTCTCCATAGCGAACTGTGAGCAAAGACAAAGGGCTACATGTTTTTCTCGGGATTTGTAAATGGATTTTCCAAAAAACACTGCTGGAGTGAAGATCTGAAGATGCGGCATTGAGGGGCCCTTTTTGCATAGGATAGACTAGAAATTATGCTTTGAGACCTCCAATCCATTGGATGACTCTTCGGGAGACAGAAATGAACATGTGATGCCTTCCATGCAAGCCATCCAAACGACAAAACGCTCTTCATTGCCCCCCGGACAAAGAATCAGTCGTTTACGGCTAGAAAACAATCACAACACCAAAAATGGGACTGTGCCACAGATAAGGAACAACCACAGCAACCAAATGGTGTTGATCGTTTTGATATTACTTATATCATTCCTCTCATTTCATATCTGTACCTTCCGGAAGCAAACATGGCATTGAAAAAAACATCTTATTTTATTTATATGAATATAAAATTATGTAAAAATAATATATCGTCATATATCTGGGTAAATTAACATATTTCACTAACCTGAAATAAGGTCAGCTATGGGGATGAATACCCTCACTAACCATCATCTATGGTGAGGTCATAGTGAGGTCGTTATAATTTACCCAAATATATACATGTAAAAATCAATGGTGGTCATAAATATACATATATATATATATATATGTTTATTTATTTATAACACGCACATATATATATATATATCATATATATCATATACATACATACATACATACATACATACATACATACATACATACATTACATTACATTACATTACATTACATTAATACATACATACATACATACATACATACATACATACATACATACATTACATACATACATACATACATACATACATACATACATACATACATACATACATACAT
>Ga0126342_10020675_pt1 | contig 11048 bp, 10 predicted proteins | sample Cyp1metagenome_FD_92528 | JGI IMG/M metagenome (GOLD analysis project Ga0126342, IMG submission 92528) | Coral microbial communities from Lord Howe Island, Old Settlement Bay, Australia - Cyphastrea 1 metagenome | ecosystem: Host-associated > Invertebrates > Cnidaria > Coral ...
AAACATGTACAAGACTGTTCAAATAGACTATTGCAGAAAGGTATTGTGCGTGACTGCATAACCATGTGTTTTGACATCTGTACCATTAACATACGTGTGAGCATTCGGGTTCGTGGGCTTCATTTATGGGATCTAATGGGATTTAATGGGATCTAATGGGATTTATTAGGATATATGATGGTATACCCTCTGGTAATTTGTTACATAGCTATGGAACATGGCCCATAGAAATAGTTGATTTACCTATAAGAGATGGTGATTTCCCATAGCTATGTTAAATTACCAGAGGGTATTCCATAAGATATGTTATTATTTTTGATCGTCATGGGTTAGATAAACCATTACAATTGTGGCGGTTCAATAGATTGTTAATGATAATATTGTGGATGGGCCAGCGAAAACCTGCAGTTGAAAATGGTCGGTGGTTGCTGCATCCCAGGATTTTGGTGGGGTTGAAAAACCATCCAAAATTGCTGATGCAGGATTTCGCAACCACCGTAGGGAGTATTTAAAAAAAAAAACAAAAACAACCTACTGAGATTGGGACAAGAATAGGGAGTCTAATCTCATGGCACTGGTATGATCGTGGATTTAAGCAGCTTTTCATCAGCCAATTGATGATGGATTCGGTCAGCCAAAAGTCGGGCTTAAAAAAATTGGCATCAAACAGATGTGCAATTTTTAGCGATCATGATCATCATGGGCAATCCAATCCCACGATTATATACATCAGATACCCTCGAAATTTTGGGCGCTCAATTCGTTTTGATTGGTGGGTACTGAATATCCTTTAATGTCAGGGGAAGGAATTCTGAGTACTTTCAACACGGTTGGTAAATGGTTGGAAACTGTTCGGGAAAAAATGCTAAATGTGGGTTTCCTAAAATATGGCTACCCCAAACCATTGGTTTCCTCATTGATAATAACCAATTTTGAATGATTTTGGTTCAGACTTGTACCCCCAATTTAGGAATTCTTTTTTTATGATTGACAACAGATGACAAAGAGAAGGTGAATGCCTGGTAAATCGCGCAAGTGACCACCAACTGATACCATTGTTCCAAAACATGGATAAATAAATCATAAAATCCATTTTTGGATGAGCGTTTATTCTAAAACATAGGTGATTTTTATTTACATAAAACATGGATAAATAAATAAATAATCCAAAACGCGTTCATTCCAAAATCCACCATTCCACAATTTCAGATTGTGAGCATCTATCCGACCTGCAGAAATCATGTCATGATCGAATCTAACAATAGAGAAAAGAAATCTGGATGACCCAACAAAGGCCTTCTTGGGGTCACTTAAGTAAACAAAACTTGCCATAAAAATGGAGGTGTCCTAAGTCATGGACACCTACCCCCAGTCATCATCCATTTAACTTATTAATTTGTTTTTGGATTTTCCATGAAAACCATCCAGCTATTGGGGTACCATTTCAGGAAACCTCCATATATACTGGTCCACTTTGAAATCAAATGGAAGCTGATCAGGTCCATGGCCCCTCTGGTGGCTAGTTTCAGTCCGAAAAAAAAAACAAAAATCCGGAGATCGCTAGGGATTTTTCACAGGAAACAATCTGAAACCACCAACCAGAAATCCATCCTCTGGTTATTTGACGTCGTTATGGAATATCACCTTTATATAATAGGTAGATCATGGTAAATCATCATAAATCATCCAACAAAACAGGCCATTTCCCATAGCAAACTCTTCAATAGCCAGAAAATGAAATGTCAAAGCCATCGAGCGCCAGTCCTTCAGATATCCGCCTTCATACGAGCTCTCCAGTGTTTCCTGATGCGGCTCCGGGCTCCGCATCTTCTTTCGGTCAGTCCCCCGGTGAAGAAACGCCAAAAATGACTGGTATCTATGGATGTGGATCCCAAAAAAAATATGTTTGTCCTGTAAGTAATGGTTGACTGCTAGGATCTATCCAGAGCAATCCTACCAGTCAATGGTGCCTCTACCCCAATTTTTATCTTCCTGGCCTGGGAGGAGAAGAAAGGGGTTTTCCTTGGGATTTCTGCTTGTATTCAGAATAAGAACAGGTCTTTTACCCTCTGGTAAACTAACATAGCTATTGAAAATCACCATTTTTAATGGGAAAATCCACTATTAATGGTCAGTTTTCAATAGCTACGTTAAATTACCAGAGGGTAAGTGTGGAAAAAATCCTGCGAGCACTTGTTCTTTGCGAGCCATTTTTCATGACGCCACCACGACATATGATGTCATACAATAATGAGGCTATGTTTCACGGTTCATTGGCATATTGCTTCTCTGGGATTGCAGGATGCCAATCCAGAATTTACTTCAAAGTGCAGCCATCTGCCTTTTGTGTGTTTGTGTGTGTATGTGTCTATTCTATGATTCTATGTGCTTTAGCAGACTGTGCCAGATCGTGAAATAATGTCAAATATGTAGATTATCATAGGTTATCCATGATAGTCCTGTTTTTCTTGCTCGTGCTGAGGATATCTTGCAAGGCGGACGCACGCCTGATCGGTGATGGTCCAAATGAAGAAATCCTCAGGGATGAGCTTCCGGCAGTCTTAGAGATTCATCTGGCAATGGGAGGTTGCAATCTATGCATATATATATATACATATATTGTGTATATATATATGTATATATATATGTGTATATATATATATACATATACACACACACGTATTTATCATGGATGAAAATACTATGCAAGTAATCTTTTATTTACTACACATTATACGTATATTTGTTCGATTACCACAATTGTAATCAGACAGACCCACCTGAGAGATTTAAATCACGTGGCTTGGGACTGGCGCCTTCTCAGATTGAATCCAACAAGGATGTTCGTTTCTTCTCTCGCAAGAGGTTTGCCTCTAGCACTTGAGGGACCTTCAAAACCAATCGCAAATGGTCTTCCAGCAAGGGTTCCAGTTTCAATCTTTGCAGGTTTCCCATCTCTTCAGGTCGTGACAGGTCCGTTTACGGACTCTGGACACTGTAGCTTACCGTTCTTTACCCTCTGGTTATGTCAAAATAGCTATTGAACATGGCCCAGTCGAAATAGTGGATTTTCCCATTAATAGCATGGTGATTTTCCATAGCTATGTAAGCGTTTACCAGAGGGTACGTCAAGCATCAAATCTGGCTACAGTCCGTTGTTCATGGTTTCCGTAGAAGTACTTATCACATGCAGTGAGATTTTTCGAGCTCCCTATCAATTGTCTAGATAAATTGACCCAAATGGGGGGTTCCTGAAATAGGGGTACCCCCAAATCATCAATTGTGAATGGTATGTTCCATTATAAACCATCCATTTTCGGGGACCCATGACTATGGAAAACCCTCAAATATGGGTATGGGTCAAAACCCTATCCCCCTGGTGAACATCAAAATAGCTGGTAAATGGATGTTCATCCCCCTAAAAATGGTATTAATAAATTAATAGGTATTGATCCATACCCATATGTCTTGTCTTTGTGCGGAAGATGCCAAGACACTCTGGGATCTGCATATTGTCCGAAGAAACTGGGATCGTAGAAGAGCTGAGTCCGGGAGTAGCACCTGGCAACTTCACGGGGAACTTTCCGGAGAGACGAACCGATTGGCGGTTGGTGTTTCAATATGCTACACTTACCCTGCAGTAAACTAACAGTTTGCGAACTGGAAAATGGACCATTTATAGATGATTTACCTATAAAAAGTAGTGATTTTCCATAGCAAACTGTTAGTTTACCAGAGGGTAGATAGAAAACTCAGGGGAATCATATTCTGGCAATTTGCAGGCAAACGCTGGTAAAGACACCTGCAATACTTGCACATGGGACCTGGGACTTCCTTAGGCCTACCCTTCCTAACATGACACCGGCCCTGACAGGTAAGAACGCCACGGAGTTTTGATACAGATAGGTGGCAGCCTCCGAAAACCTACCTGAAACGGAAACTACTTGGTACTTTGCCCCCCGCGCGAACCATCGATGGTTAAGCATCGCCAAAGAAAAACATTCAATGAATCATCAAAATTCGGAGATTTTTCGGACCATAGAAAAGCCCAAAGTTGCAAACTGGTTGGTGGTATACCTACCCCTCTGAAAAATATGCCTTGGTCAGTTGGGATGATGACATTCCCAATATATGGAAAGTCATAAAAAATGTTCCAAACCACCAACCAGCAAGTTTGTAATCACCAAAATGATTTCTGGTTTTTGGACTTTGGGCACAACAGAACATTAAAACAAACTCAAGACACATGGGTTCCCTAAAGCACTTGGAAGATGGGCTGGATCCCGGTTTTTCACCGTTCAGCTGGATCCCCCAGCTGGGCCCCATGGATGATGATAGTCCCCCATATCTTGCATGGTAAGCGGATACTTTGACTCCCTACAATCATCACATAACATCCACCAACTACCCTCTGGTTCTGACTAACAGTTTGCCATGGAAGCCATGGCCCATAGAAATAGATGGTTTATCGTTCTTAATAGCATGGTGATTTTCCATGGCTATGTTAAAAAAACAAGATGGTATCATTTATGAATTATATCCCTAGATGCTTGATGGTTCACCCTCAGTGTAAATTGTACAAAAATACCCCCATTAACCTCTGGTAAACGTTTACATAACGAACTGGAAAATCACCATGCTATTCATGGGAGAAACAACTATTTCGACTGGGCCATGGCTTCCAGTTCGCAAACTGTTCAAATGACCCGAGGATAACCGGATAAGTTGTTGTATTCGCAGCCAAGGCACAAATCAATGAACATGACCTGCCGAATCGATGGTTTCTCAAAAAAAAAAAAAGCTGGACGAAATCCACCATTTTTAGGTGGACTATGTTGGTTCATGATTTGGATCAAACCGCGTCCTACCATCACACTGGTTGCGTGCATGATGGGTAATGATTCCAAATGCTGGCGAAAATTCGTCCACCGACGAATCATCCCTACCAGATCTCGTTGGCGATCCTTCAATCAGTATAGCTCGAGAAAAACCTTGAATACCTTTTGAGACCAAAAAAAAGGATGGTCTTAGCCTGAAAAAATGATCCAACATGATCAAATCATCAATTTTTGGAAAATACTTTTGAGCCATGGCCCAGTGTATTTCAAAAGCGGAGAGCTGAACACCAAACATAACCCTGGTTGGTGGTATACCTACCCCTCTGAAAAATATGAGTTCGTCAGTTGGGATTATGACATTCCTAATGTATGGAAAGTCATAAAATTCCATGGTTCCACCAACCAGGTATACTATCCAATGGGTTTATCCCCTATTAATGCTCGGTTGCTCGGATTTGCGGAGGAAACAGAACACCGACTTTTCAGTCCCCGTGTAGCGCTGAAAATTTCCCACGAAGAACATCCCTTACGTTCACCAGCATGTACGGGAACATCGTGGTGAGGTCCTGAAAAAAATGTACTCTTTTTTATCCATGAATTCAATTTTTCATATTCATAACTAATAAATACTAATCTGGTTGGTGGTTTTAACCATCTTGAAAAATATTAGTCAATGGGAAGGATTATCCCATATATTATGAAAAATAAAAAATGTTCCAAACCACCAACCAGTAATACTAACTAATTGGATCACTTTGAGATTATGTATCGATGATTTCACCCAGAACCATCAGCATCAACCCATAACCCTTGCAACTCCGCCAGGCTGCAACGCAGAGCGGCCCATACTGCAACCACTTCCCACGGATGGAGACCTGGCTTCAGTGCTGGACCGACCTTGCACCTGATGTGCCCCGAAAAGCCCTGTATGTTGGCAACCTGCAGCCTGTGAACCCAGCTGAGTCCAAGCGGCTTGAAAGAACTCTGGGCCCGGCAGATATCGACAGAGACCTCGCTGCTAAAACGCACACAGTTTGGAGCTGCAGTACCCTTTTCACACCAAAAATAGTTGGTAGTTATGGATGTTCATCCACCCAAAATCATGGACTGAAAATGTGTCCTGTGATTCCTGATCCTGGATCGGATGCCCGCCCCCCCAAGTTGGCTAGATGAATTTCCTACTAGCGGGGTGTTCCATTGCCTCGTGCATTCATCTCAAGTTGCTGCCAAGATGAGTGTGTCCAAAAAAACTGATAAGCGCAAGCTCTCTCACCCCGCAAGTTTTCAAACAGATTGGACCACATATTTTTTCAGATCTCCTCTGGCAAGCAAGCAAGCAAGTGATGCTGAAAGCTAGATTCGTGTGACACGCACTATGTAGGTGGTCTTACCACGCTTAACGTCAATTTTCCAAGCGTTGGTCAAAGAAAACCTTTGCTTTCACCAAGTCGAGACAAGAGAGGTTGATCGATATCCGGGATTTACTCTCCAGCAAAATAGTAATGTTGGCAAAACAATCACCATTTTTTATACTGTAGGTGGTATAGCTCCCATTCCCAAATGGGTGGTTCACAAAATTGCTTTACCCACGTTATACATAATCAACAAATAGGGGTTTTCATTGTAGTAGGGGTACCCCATTTCTCATCCATTTTGATAGGATTTGCCATTACTCTGGTAAACGTTCACATAACTATGTAAAATCACCATGCTATTAATAGGTAAATCAACTATTTCGACTGGGCCATTTTCAATAGCAAACTGTTTGTTTACCAGAGGGTATACCATCATATATCCTAATAAATCCCATTAGATCCCATTAAATCCCATTAAATCAATAGCTAAGTTTGTTTACCAGAGGGTAACCACATTAGTATCTATAGAAAGCCCCGGGGCTCCAAACCGTGCGAATCGTCCACGTGAGATTTTCAAGAGAATCCCAGCGTGGGCGAAGGCTTCGTTTGCCAGGCGGGGTTCGCATGTAGTTTCTTACTAAAGCTGTCATAATGGGATTCAATAGGATTCCATAGGATTTAATAGGATTTAATGGGATTTAATGGGATTTAATGGGATTCAATAGGATTTAATGGGATTCAATAGGATTTAATGGGATTCAATAGGATTAAATTTGATTTAATGGGATTTATATGAATTTATTATTAGGATATATGATGGTATACCCTCTGGTAAACTAACAGTTTGCGAACTGGAAAATGGCCATAGAAATTGTTGATTTACACATGAATAGCATGGTGATTTTCCATAGTTATGTAAACGTTTACCAGAGGGTATATCTCTGTTCGTGAGAATTGAGACATCTGATAATGCCACTATATGCCACTTCATAAATGAACATGGATGTCTTTATGATTCCTTACATCCTTTGATTCATATATGGGGGTGAGTCAAAACCATTCAAAATCAATGTGTGGGATGAACACCGAAAAAAATCCCAGCTCTGACTTGAGGTTCACTGGGTACCAGGCTGCCATGACCCATGGCGCCATACCTGATCTAATCAATCCCTACTGGCGTGTTACCGGAGAAAACCGAACAAAATCATGGCTGAGTCTCCAGGCGTTTCCAGCAACTGCAGGAGGGTTGAGGTATCCTGACGGAGTCAGCGCTACTGGAGGTAACAGGTTTATGGCTATGGATCAATACCTATAGACGTAGCATTTTGGCTACGGGATGAACATCCTCTTTGACACCGGCTATGGATCGATGTGAACTACCGTGAACTACAGGAGTTTTTCAGGTTTTGACCCATCCCCATATGTTGTAACATGGCTATAGATGTTATGATGATGTTATGATGTTGGCTATGTACGGCTATAAAGAACTAGAGTTTCAATAATATGTGTCTATAGTTGTTCACAAAGAGACAACCAAAATCGCCTTGCCGTGATTCCTGCGAAGATTGGACTAGTAGTATGCGTGAGCCACCCATGACACAATCCATAAATGGGCGAAATGATATATCCTTTCCTATATGGTGCCGTGACGGTGACCAACCCTACCAAGCCCAAAAAATGTTGCTTGTGGTGAGCCCAAGGTTTAGAGGAAATGACATCCTAAAATTTCATGCTTCATCATGCTTCATAGAAAAATTATACAAGTACACTAAAATATAGGGCGGATGGATCAAAACCTACAAACCCATATTTTTTGGGTGGATGAACATCCAGAACTACCAGCTATGAGAATGGATCAAAATTCAAACCCAGGGGACTACATTGGTTTCTGTATTTTCACGGTACCCTCTGGTAAACGTTTACATAACTATGGAAAATCACCATTTTGAATGGGAAAACTCACTATTTCGACTGGGCCATGTTCAATAGCAAACTGTTGACATAACCAGAGGGTAACCCCCAACCCGTTTGGGAATACCCAAAAATGACCAAACTGCCAGGGTGCAAAGCTAAGAACTTGGCCACGAATGTGATCCTCAGAGGCCGGAAACCTGGAAACCTGGAAGCCTTGAAGTCATGCGAAGTTCCATCGTAAGATTCTGTGCGTTTACTTGGCTAGTTACTATTGAACAAGTTGGGATTATCAAAAAGTATGCTAGTTGATTTATAATGTTCATCGTAACCCAAACTCAGAAAGTGGTTATTGTAGTTGTTTCTGCGACCTACATATATTTCTGATGGCCTGCTATTCCAGGTTCCGAATGGGTAGGCTACTGATATAGCCAACAATCAATCACTAGACCTTGTGCGTTTCTTTACCGTGCCAGCAGGGAAACAGCCATCCAGCTAGCCGCAAACCCATAGAATTGCAGATCATCTGTGGTGTATCACGGCAGCCCCCACTATTTTCCAGTGCTTCTTGCGAATTGGCACTCACTCATACACATATAATAGTATATCCAAGTAGATCACTATATCTCATTACATTCTCATGATATTTCCATGATATTCCAGTATATCCCCAAGTTTTATCCTCATGAAAATATGCAAGGGTCACCAAAAACCTGTGATCCTATGGACATGCAAGGCCTGGAAGCATGAAACCCGCTCAGGAGAGCTGGCTGTGCCAAGGCTCTTCAGCTTGTCACTACAAGTACCCAAGACTTTCGTTGGCACCTGCGTTCGGGAGATTTCGGGAGGCCCGGATCGGGATCCGAAAAATAGTGGGAATGATAGCATTTATCTATGTTCTTCTATTTTACTTATCTGGTTAGAGTCTAAGTTTCTGCTATGTTCCAGCCCCTTTCTGTGGGAATGGAAAAAAAGATGGGGACCATTTTAATGGGATGAAACGATGCCAAAAATCGTTAAGTCGGGACTCGCCCTTTGGCTCTTCAAGTTGACAAAAAATGCCATGATGAGTCAATTGGGATTACCCTCTGGTAAACTAACATAACTATGGAAAATCACCATTTTTAATGGGAAAATCCACTATAAATGGCCATTCTCAATAGCTATTTTGACATAACCAGAGGGTATCTTCACATGGAAGATGCCCGGGTGCATCACCATAGCTTTCAATACTAAACTGATCATCCATGGCGGATGAAAACCTCCACATGTTTGTGGTCGCTGCAGATGGGAACAGAGCTTTGGACCTGCCCCCCCCAAAAAAAACGTGGCTTCGTGGCTTCGAATTTGCACCGTGTTTACTACTGCGGTAAACCCAACGGTGTAAACACCATCGTACTACCATCAATGGATGGTACCCTCTGGTAAACATTCACAGTTTGCGAACTGGAAATGGCCCAGTCGAAATAGTGGATTTACCCAGCTACATAGCATGGTGATTTTCCATAGATTTTTGTAAACGTTTACCGGATGGTTTTTCAGATGTAAACTGATCATCCCCAATCATGGCAGTTCATTGGGATGATCTGGCAGGAAAAACTGAAGTTGGAACCCCACGAAACAACGTGTTCACTTCCGATGAAACGCAAGCGCAAGCGGAGTTCATCTTTGCCAGAAAATGTCCCCATGTTATGCCCTGATGATTCGTGACCAGGGATCCTTAGATTGAATTTTGATTGCAAGACTTCAATCAAAACTTAGAAAACTAGTAGCGCACATAAACAACAACCATAACCTGGTGATGTTTGATTGTTCAATACAAAATCGGTCTACGTATATCCCCAAAACAATTATTTCCACCATAGGCGGGATAATAGCAGACATGATCAGAAACGGCTGGGAACCAATCACAATCCATGTATTGCGTTTATCATAACGGACAGGTTAACCGTTACAAAGCATGACCTCCCGCCTTGTAATGTTGATAATAATGATAACAATAATAATCATATGTGTACAAATAATACATGTCTGATACATTATCTGATACATAATACATAGAATTCCTTCAATGAATGTGTTCTTATGTATTTTACCAGTCCAATTTGCGTATTTGTTGCATCTCCATTTATTGTTCATTACATCCCTATTTCATTGGTCATCCAAGATATCCCGCTCCTCAATGTTGATCCCCAATATAGAAAAATGTCGAAATCTTCAAACGATGGCATACAGCATACCCTAATCAGTTTCTAAATTTTTATTTTCAAAAAGATAAGTGGATGATAAAATTTAAGAAAATACTATACCCAACCAATTTACCACTTACTTACCTAAAATTGTTGTGGTATTTTGTTAGCCCCCGATCGTTGGACCTATCGCACCTTCGGTTTGTTTAATGCTAAACAATTTCCAAAATGTGTGGGCTGGTGGGTCTTCAAAAAATGTCAGCTCCTCATTGTTGAGAACAATCCCTCTCCAGCCTCCCCTTACTCTTGGTTGGCTAAAATCCTCATTTTTATTGGTTTCAAATATGGATAAACATTATAGGGTAAGAATTCTTGTTGCACTCATACAAAATGGTCTTATTGCAGGTTGAAATGATTTGTTTTTTCAAGTTGATACAAACAAATATGGAGAAATTATACCAATTCATCAACCTGCAACAAGACCAGTTCGGATGATTCCCCTAATCCCAACCAATTTCTAGCAGGGACGGAAGACGATGTGAGGACGTTACAATTTATCCAGGTGTATCCATATCTATCATATATATCATATGTATCATATATATATCATATATATATATCAAATATAGGATATATATATATGTGATATATATATATGATATATATATATATATATCATATGTATATATATCACATATATATATATATCATATAATATATATATATCAAATTTGTATATATATGACATTTATCAT
>Ga0126342_10020676_pt1 | contig 11048 bp, 11 predicted proteins | sample Cyp1metagenome_FD_92528 | JGI IMG/M metagenome (GOLD analysis project Ga0126342, IMG submission 92528) | Coral microbial communities from Lord Howe Island, Old Settlement Bay, Australia - Cyphastrea 1 metagenome | ecosystem: Host-associated > Invertebrates > Cnidaria > Coral ...
ACCAGCTTTAATTTTAGCAATTCAGAAAGACCCTTTTCTTGACCCCCTCGCGAAGTGGATTTTTCACATTTTGTGGGGGTTGCGCAAAATTTCCAAAAAGGATCCTGCTGCTGCTCGTGGAATTTTTCAGAAGGCTTACAGTACTCCTGTTCCCAAGTCTGGGGCTGTTAACGGGCACCACAGGATTCTCCGATTTGTTTTAGAAAAAAATCAGTGGAGCATCAGTGATCCTGCCGACTTGCGAATCCAAACGCCAGCTGGTAGTTTCAGGATCATCGATTTTAGTGATGCTTACTTTCGAGAATTGATTGGGGATGCGGTCAAGGCATGCAGTCCGACATGGGCTTTTCAGACTTATTGTCATATTGTCTTTGTTTGTTGGATTCCACATGCAACGGCTAGTCGGGCTGCATGCTGCTGTGCGTGCGTGCGCGCGCATGTGCTGAAATCAAAAAGCGAGTTTTGCCTGTGTATTCTGTTAGGGCTTGGAAACAATAACTTCATGCGAGCTTTGTTTGCGCAATCCTTATCTAAGCGCGCCTTCTTTGTTTCCGCACAAACCGACCGCGTACACACGAGTAAGGATGCACGGAGGTACGACATCATATTGGATGCACATATCTTCTTTGCGGTTGGGAACTTGTCGCAAATGGACATCAACCTGCCACACGTTGAGCAAGATTGCTGGACAGAGCCTACTGTAACAATGCGAAGGGGGACAACCGTCTCGCTGCTCGTGACAGACACATGCCTACAGAACAATGCAAGAAGTCTCAGCTCGTCAAAAAAAACTTTCAGATATGATGGAAGGAACGGAACAAAATTCCTGCCACGGTCAAAAAACAATCATGCACATGGTGTCCAAGAAGTCGGCGCCTAGGTCGAGTGTGGCAAAGGCTGGGCAATCCTGCCTTGGGAAAAAAAGCTCAAACAGAACAGCTACCATTGAAAAATCATTTCATGCACCCAAGCCGGTTTTCGTGTATCGGCGTATCGGCGTATCGGCGCGTGCCTGCGCTGAAACCGTTTTCGGTGCTTCGGTGTATCGGTGTATGGGTGCGCGCATGCGGCGAAACCTGTTTCAATGTATCGGTACATCGGCGCACGCACGGGCTGAAACCGGTTTCGGTGTGTCGGTGCATCAGTGCGCACGCGCTGATACCAGTTTCGGTGTATCGCTGTATCGGCGGGAAACGCACTTAGCGGACCTGAGTAACAAACCCTTTGAAAAAGTAGCCATCGTCTTGTTTGGAAATACCCCAGGCACGAAGCAAGTCCTGAGCGACGGGGGTCTTCTGCCAAACTTGACGGAGAGACCATGCGGCTGCGCCTTGGAACGAAGGCACTGACGCTCCTTTTTGCCAATTCCAGCACGCATGATGCGACACTTCACTTCACCCATGTGACAAGCTTGCCCCTAGCACATGCTCTTTCACTGGCAATTTATCCCAATCAAGAACGGCCTCATCCCCAGCAGTTTTTTCCTTCCACATCGTCATTCTAGGACCTCTCGAGGCCTCGTAACTGCCATAACAAAAAACGTTTGCAGCACTAACACCAGTTCCCTTGAACAACCTCCTCGACAACGAGCACAAATCTTAACAGTAGGATTCCATTATTCACCGCCTGTTTCCATCCAGGCCTATAAGGGCCAACGTTGAGGCTAACCAACTGATGCCAGGTGTCTTTCCGTGCATCTCTCAATTAAAGCGGAAGCTTGGCGAACCTTGTCGCTAAATCCCTTTTTCCTGTTGGTCCTTTCAAGACCTTGTTACACTCGTTTTTTCTGAGCCGTAGCACGAGCACAGCGAATAGCCGCGAAAGATTTATCCCAACGCGGACGCCTAGTCCTGTAATGATGAATGGCAGCATATTGGTGGGCAACGAGAGTAGGCAAACCACTCGCAGAAAAAGGCACACGTCCAGGCCCTAGACTGTTCAGTGGGGTCGGCAGTGACCTTAACAAGCAGGTCACGCCGTGGCCAGCGGCCTGTGGGCCGCAGGCATGATCAGCATTATCTTATCTTATCTTATCTTATCATCATCATCATCATCATCATCGCCGTCATCAGCTGCAAGGGAATTCTAGATAAACAAAGTTTTACATATGAGGATGTTCAAGATAAAGATAATGGTCCTATCGTAACCGGGCGGTCTACATTAACATACATGTCTAGCAAGAACGTTACATCAACGTAGCACAGCGTAGATATGCAAGCGCGCAAGAACGCTAAAGAACACTACATGAGCGTTATTACCCCACCCCACCCCACCCCACCCCGACAAGGACAAAAAAAGACAAAAAAAAACAAAAAAATAGCTTTCACACACAGGCCGCGCGCCACGGCGCCAGCAACAACCATCACAATTAATTTCTCTCATCCAATCATTTTTGTGATTTGTTTGAACCGGAGAAACAGTGGTTTCCAGCGCGCGGAAAGCTTTATTTCAACAAGGACGCGTCCAAATTGTTCGGAGAAATAGTGCGCACATCAAAATCAACGACATCTTCCAAACAGGCAAAATATTTAAAAGTGACCACACTGCCATGCCCCTGTTTGTTTTGAACAGCCGCAGTTCGTTTCATGTTGAGAGTTTTGCGGCCAAGCGACCTGGGCGAAGAACACCTTAAAAGACGGCACAGAAACCTTATGAGGCAGAGCCCTTAGCATCCAAACGACCATCAGACGAAGATCCAAGACCTGACTGCCGAGCAGCCGTAGTTCTAGCAGTGAATACAGCGAGCGATGGGGCAACCGAACCAAACCCTCCTTCCTGGAAAAGGTCTTCTTGGCAAGATTCAAACGAGCCTTAGACAAGCATGCAATTAAGCCGCCCAAAGAGGATGCGATACGGCCCTTCTAAGGCAAATTATTTTTTTCTTTGGTTTTGTGCATCTGATTTGTTGTTTGATTCTGGGCTGCTTTTTCGACATCCTTTTGAATTTTTTGTTGCTAGAGCTCACCCGAGCCCACCAGATTGCCAGATTACAAGGATGGTCAAAGCAAAAAGCCATGCAAAGCCAAACTGGATCACTGTCGCTGTCCGGTTATGCAATCGTCACTTCAGATGCTTGTGCAGCACATGGACGAATCGGCCATATGGATAAACAAGTCAGGAAAGGCAGGTTCCAACGCGGCACCGATAGGGTCATCTTGGCGCTGGCTGGAGCCCGCAATCGCGAGACACTGACAATAAGATTGCTTAAAATATACGCGAAGGAAGTTTAGAAGTCAATCTTCCGACAATATGGACAGATGAAAAAGCAGAGGTGGGAAGAGCCAGGGAAGAGAAGAGAAGAAGAAAGAAGATCAGAGAAGAGAAAGAGTCAGAAGAAAGAAGATGCAGGTGCGCGAAAAGGTAGCAACATCACGAAACACTGTGTTTTTCCGTTGGTTTGTGGCTCCGGAGGGTCGAAAAGTATGCTCTCTAAAGCGGCGGGTGCGGAGCCATCTGGCCAGATGAGAGATGAAAAGTTGCACACCTTTGTGGCGCGAAGCACGTTTCCAAGTCAAAATGTACAAAACACCTCAGCTTCGGAACACTTTTAGGACTTGAGATGTCGAAAAAGTGCACGCCGTTGTGGCGGGAAGCACATGTCAAACTCAAAATGTACAAAACACCCCAGGGCGCACTTTTGGAAGTTGAGATGTTCAAAAAGTGCAAGCCGCTGTGGCGCGAAGCACTTTTCGAAGTCAGAGTGTGCAAAACACACCAGCATCGGAGCACTTTTGGAAGTTGAGATGTTCAAAAAGTGCACGCCGTTGTGGCGCGAAGCACATTTCGAAGCCAAAAGTGTTGAAAAGTGGCGATCTCGGAGCACTTTTTCAGGTTAGGTGGTTTTGCGTAGCAGGCGCTACTAGTTCCGGAACAGAGGATTTCAGCGAGACATCACTCAATTTTCGAAGTTGGCAACATCAAAAACAAAGCAATTCTGCGAGACTTCTTTCAATAATGGAAAGTTGAGTGCAGAGATGACGGCCTCGTACCAACGGGTTTTGCGATTTTTCCAGCCCATGTGTCCAAAGTACTGCGCCTGCCACGAAAAAGTGAGGCCAGGTCACACGAAGTGCTGCAACTGTCAAGCAAAATCATCTTAGCAAACCTGAAGATCTGATGCTCCAAAATGCCACCCGTCTCAGAAATCAGCGCTCTGACCTCCTAACATCTCTGATGACCATGTCTCTTGTACTGCGCCTGCCACGCGAAATGCATCTTCGCACATCCTCTTCAAATGCCCCACGCCCGATAGATAGAAAGATAGATAGCTAGCTAGATGGATGGATAGATAGGTAGGTACATATGTCGATGGACAGATAGACAGATAGGAGAGATAGAAAGCCAAACGGATAGCTAGATAGATGGGTAGATGCATCGAGCGCAAACAGATAGCTAGATACATGGGTAGATGGATAGAGAGCATGACAGTTGGTAGATAGAACAACAGACCAACAGACAGACAGACAGACAGACAGACAGACAGATAGATAGATAGATAGATGAGACCTAGGATGAATGAGAGAAAGAAAGCGAGAGGCAAGAGATAGATCCATACATGCATACATACATACATAGATAGATAGATGGATAGATAGCCAGATAGTTAGATAGATAGCTAGCTAGAGAGCTAGATAGCTAGATAGCTAGATAGATACATAGATACAAAGATAGATAGGCGGGTAGATAAATAGTTAGATAGAAAGACAGATAGAAAGACAGACAGATAGACAGATAAATAGATAGAAAGACAGATAGGTAGACAGATAAATAGATAGACTGACAAATCTCGAGAGAGAAATGGATTGAAAGATAGATGAACAGATAGACAAATGGACAGATAGACAGATGGAAAGAACGATAGACAGAACGATTGATAGATCGATAGATAGATGGATAGATAGATAGATGGATAGATGGATAGGTGGATAGATGGATAGATGCATAGATAGATAGATGGATAGATAGATAGATAGATGGATAGATGGATAGATAGATAGATAGGTAGATAGATAGATAGATCAAAAGATAGGTAGATAGACGGACAGATGGGTCGATCGATCGATAGATCGATAGATCGACAGATAGATAGATGGATAGATGGATACCGTAGATGGATAGGTGGATAGATGGATAGACGGATAAACGGATAATTGAAAAGATGGATAGATGGATAGGTGGATCGATGGATGGATAGATGGAAACATGGATGGATGGAAACATGGAAACATGGATGTATGGATGGATGGATGGATGGATGGATGGATGGATGGATGGATGGATGAGATAGATCAATAGATAGATAGAAAGACAGATAGAAAGACAGACAGATAGACAGATAAATGGATAGAAAGACAGACAGATAGACAGATCAATAGATAGACAGATCAATAGATAGATCGACAAAGCTCGAGAGAGACAAATGGATAGAAAGATAGACAAACAGAAAGACAAATGGACAGATAGACAGACGGACAGTTAGATAGTTAGATAGATAAATAGATAGATAGATTAGATAGATATAGATAGGTAGATAGATAGATCGATAGATAGTTAGATCGATCGATAGAGAGATAGATGGATAGATGGATAGATGGACAGATGGATAGATGGATAAGTGGATAAATGGATGGATGGATAGATGGATATATGGATGGATGAATAGACGGATAGATGGATAAATGGATGGATGGACCTGGATGGATAGATGGATAGATTGATATATGGATGGATGGATAGATGGATAGATTGATATATGGATGGATGGATAGATGGATGAATAGAGACATGGATAGAGACATGGATAGATAGGAGGCTGGGCAAACCATTTGTCGATGCAGCAGTGGAGTCACTCTGCCATCTTTGATTCACAACAGCCAAGCTCTCTTATAGGTTTACTGTTTTTGAAACTTCCGCCACCGCCTTGTGCGGTACTACTGGTATGGAGCAGACCATGACTGTAATCTTGGAAGAAGCAACCGTCTACGTACCTGATTCATCCTGATTCGACATACTGACTGCGAAACAATGCCGGCGGCACTAACTTCACCAGCATACCGGCCAAGATACACTGGACATATGCTCAGTTTGCAGACAAATTGCCCCACATCGCAGACTAATTGCCCGACAAAATTCATTGCAACTCCAACAGCAGAAAGTCCCACACACCTTTCCCACAGATCATGGAAGTGGGACGCAAGAAGACATACAAGCTACGAAGACTGCTTCATGAACCACGCAAATGTCGCAAATCTTTAGCACAGATCATGACAGTGGGACTTCAGAAGTCTCAGCGATTTATATCCCACCACTCAATATGTTTTATGTCTATACAAAGTGCTTGGAACTCAAGTAGCCAAAACTACCTTTGTGAATACATGTCCAAGGCTGTGAAAGGGCGGCATCAGAGACCTATAGGAAATTTCCTTCCGGCTCGGAGGGGGACATACTGGAACTGACCCTAATCAGTGGGGACTGAACTGTGAATCAGAAACTGGTTCCTCTTCAAAAAAACATTTCGACTAAATCTCACTCTCTTGCAGTTGCTTTTGTTCTCTCGGTAAACTCAATACAAGGACAGCAGATTCCCTTGTAGCCCAAAGCATTGCACAGTCCTGTCGCAGTAACTGAAGCATTCCTTGGTAGGATCCGGATTCTTCAATTACCAAACCCTCTCGCAATGCATCATGCCTTCACATGTCCCATTCGGACGAGATTCCAGTGTTGTAGAACGTCGGACTGAACGTGGTAGGTTTTTGCGGTTGATGCGAAGAAAAAGTATTGAGTCTTGAGTGAAAAACGTTCGAAATTGTTATCTGCCAAAGGAATGCAATGTATCTTCAATTGGTGGCACCACTCATATTTCGTTAGATGTGGCAGTTTCATGTATTTCTCAGTAAGATTGCTTTTGCGCTGCGCCTCACACTGTCATCCAATGTTTTTTTTTTGACATGGGTAAGACCTGTAACATACGCCAAGTTTGGCGCAATAGCCACAATCCTTAAAGGTATCTTCGAAAGTGTATACTTCAGAACTTCCAACAACATTTCTCCCCGCGCCCACGGTTGCCATGTCCATTGGGTTCAAGATACTCGCAACAATGTGGAGGGCAGTCTCACAGCCTCGACCTACTGCATTCACGTCAGCTCCTCACAAGGCATTAACCATGAACATCATTCAGTTAGCTCAGTTAGCTCCTCTCAGGTTTCTGTCTCTTGATTTGATAAATTGGTGAAGCTGTTCTCGCATCCGTCACATCAGTCACCAGTCTGGCTCCTGCCCAGAGTAGAGCGTCAAGACGCCCAGTTGCACCGCTTGCACTGTGGCATCTCTTTGTGGAACATTCCAATGCAGCACGACAGCTAGCGCGAGCCTCAAAACAGCCAACAAAACAATCCAAAGAGGAAGCATTCTAGTGCATTCGAGTGTCACTGCTTTCCCTTGATGGACTTCAATCTTTGATTCGTGGAGTTTTCAAGGGAGTGGTGTTTAATCACTCGCGCTCATTGATGGTGTCTCAAACCAGGTTAGAGTTAGTTCCATATATACAATGTGTTGCGTGTTGCGTCTGCTCATGCGCGTGAGATCGGTAGATAAGATAAAGACAAAAAGACCTTGGCCTTGGCCACTACCGTAGCTGGTTTTCAGCATCAGAATGAAACGAATTCCTAGTTCTCGGTCCCCTGCCGAAACTGTGAGCCTGAAAAAAAGGCCCAGACAAACTGTAGAATCCGCGGCAAGGCTCCAGTCCGAACTCTTCCAATCCAAGGAGCCCAAGTGACCACTACTGGCTCTGGCAGCCAAACATTGAGGTGCTCGCAGCAGGTCGCCAGCAAATCCACAGTCTGAGCTGTCAAGTTCAAAAACACACACTTCTGATATTGATGAAATAAATCATCATTCGGCTACGGGTTAAAACTCAATGTACGAAATTGGACTCTACGGCTTTGACCCCGGCACATTTTGCAAATCAGCACCAACACTTTTCTGGTATGCCCTTCCCTCTTTTTTCACCTGCTTTCTTTCCTTATATTTTCCCCCATTTTCTCCCATATGTTTTTCCTCTAGTTTATTCTCTATGCATTGCTTCCCCGGTTTCTATCCTGAGATCTTCCCTCGTTTCTCCCCCATGTTCTTCCCTATTTTCTTCCCGATTTCTTCCTTTATGTTCTCTCCTATGTTGTTCCATGCCATATATGTTTCCTCTATTTTCTGTCCTTTTTCGTCCCTGTTTTCATCCTTATTTTTTTCCCTATGTGTTCCTTTGTTTTCCTTCCAAGTCCCCCAAAAAAATGGGAAAGAGATGGTTCTGTGCCAGTTTATGTTGTATGTTGCCTTATTTGTTTTTATGTTGGGGTTCAACATTTCTTCGTAGGTGTTGATGTTTTTTTGCTGTTGTGGTTTCTAGGTCATTTAGTAAAAAGTGTTCATAGGTTCCTTGATGTTACTATTGTTGGGGTTGTATTTTATTCCGATGGAAAATAAGGAAAGTTGTCATTGAAATATTCTATTGTTAATTGATGTCTTATTTGTTCCTTCTTCTTTTCTTCCGCTTGTTGTTGTTCTCTTTGTTGTTTAGTTTGTTTGAGGTTGTTGGGATTGTTGAGATTGTCTATGTGCCTTTTTGTTTTCTCGTTGTCTGTCTTGTTGTATTTCTTTATCATTACCTTACATATCGGACATTCTATCTAAATTGCTCTATATGCTTTTTTGTCTTCTTGGTGTGTTTCATACTGTTTTCTATCCCATTCTTTGTGTTTGTCTTTGTTATTGTGATAGTATTCGTGTCTCTTATCTATACATTCATTACACTGTCTTCTGTCATTGTCATAGTCGGTTAAGACCTTATCTTTTTTACATCTTGAACATTGTTTAGTTTCCATTTATGATACTGTATATAAGGGTGCTATGTCTTTAAGGGGTTTCTAGGTAAAAGGGGTTATATCTTTAAAATTGTGTTAGAGGGTGATTACTTCATAATATATTTTATTAAAATATTATAAACTAATCATTTTATGCTTTCCAGTTTCCTATTCCATCCCACCAGTGTTCAATCAACCGTGTTAATGATAATATAATCATGCTATCATATTTGTCATTATTTCCTTTGTTATAGTTGTAATTGATTATTTCATCCAAGAGGTTATGACATCTTATCATATCTTTCATTCCATCCTTTGAGTAAGGAAAACGACCACACTCTCTGATAATATGTTCCTCTAATATGTTTTCATACATCTTTTTCAAGGTTCTATAGTCATAACTACTAATAACAACAAACGAACTATTTGATTTCTTACTGATGTTGAACATAATTTGTGTAAATTCATCTAGGTTTGGAAATGGATTATTTTTAATAAAATCTAATGTCATTTCTTTTTCCTCTTGCATTTTTCTTTCTTAATATAATAAAAGGATATAAAAGGTATGTTTTCTTTAAGTAATTGTGGGGTCTCTTTCAGTCTTCGGGCTTGGGTTTATGTTTAAGTTTCATTTTGCTCTCTTAAATATTCTTCACATTGTTCTTCACTCATTTTATCGTATTCTTCTCTCGCCCTTGAAATCCATTTCAAGGGTTGCCATTTTTGACCCTTGAAATCCATTTCAAGGGTTGCCATTTTTGACCCTTGAAATCCATTTCAAGGGTTTTTTAAAGACATATTTAGTATTCCAGAGGGTTTTTGGGCACCACCCTTGAAATCCATTTCAAGGGTTTTTTGCATACCCATTTTGAGGACATCATTGAACGATGCGAACATGCTAAGAACTACTTGTTGATGGTGATGATGAAAGCCTACAGGGATTTCTTGGGAGACACCACCAACGGCAAGTCCAAACACAAAAAGTTTGAGAAGCTGGTGAAGGCTCAAATGTTAGGTCACTCTCTTGATGACGTTGAGATGGAGGGCTGAAATCTTTGTATAGACTTGTTCTTTGGACCGTCGTTGTCAGACAGGACAACCGTTCATTAAAAACCGCATTGCATCGCGCAAGATTAATGTGAAAAAAAGTTGAAGGAAACTTGAGAAGATTAGCATGGTTGAAGTTGCAACGGATGACACGCACATGTCAAGAAATGTAGTTGGTAATGGATGACACGCACAAATCATGCCGAGGTTGGAATCTCTGAAAATTTTTACCGTTTCACCTTTTAGGTTCGGTTAGGGTTTTAGTTTCACCTTCGTTTCACCTACGTTTCACCTTCGTTTCACCTACGTTTCACCTACGTTTCACTCTAGTCTCACCCCTTTCGTTTCACTTCATTTGTTTCACTTGTAATTAGGTAGTTGTACGTAGTTGTAGGTGTATATAGTTGTATATAGATAGGAGTACGACGGGAACGGGACAACCGAAGAACCCGAAGAACAATAAATAATGCAGAGGGGACGCAACAACCCCAAGGAAAAAAAATAGAGCGGAGGGGACGCAAGAACCCCAAGGGTGTTGTTTTGCTTCTTTTGGAAAAAGAGTTGAGCGATGAGGATGACTGATGATGGATGATGATGATGACGACGACGATGACGAGGACTGACGACGACAACATCAGGTGGCACGAGCCTTTCGTTTGGAGCTGGTGGAGAGGGATGGATGGGAAGGGGATAATATACTATTTTATATATGATATGATATAATATAATATGAAATATATATATTGATATTGATATTTTTAGCGAACAACCCCAAAATCACTTAAAGAAATACCGCCTTATTGAAATGAAAAAATGACCTGCTATTTGTCAAAGGAAGTTTAGGGGGAGAAACTTCCGTGTTACGGACTTTTAGAATGTCAGGGAAAGAGTTAGTCAAAGAAAGAGTTAGCAAAGAAAGGGTTCGTCAGGGAAAGAGTTAGTCAAAGAAAGAGTTAGTGAGGGAAAGAGTTAGTCAAAGAAAGAGTTAGTCAAAGAAAAAGTTAGGCAAAGAAAGAGTTGGTGAGGGAAAGAGTTAGTCAAAGAAAGAGTTAGTCAAAGAAAGAGTTAGTCAAAGAAAGAGTTAGCAAAGAAAGAGTTCGTCAAAGAAAGAGTTAGTGAGGGAAAGAGTTAGTCAAAGAAAGA
>Ga0126342_10020677_pt1 | contig 11047 bp, 10 predicted proteins | sample Cyp1metagenome_FD_92528 | JGI IMG/M metagenome (GOLD analysis project Ga0126342, IMG submission 92528) | Coral microbial communities from Lord Howe Island, Old Settlement Bay, Australia - Cyphastrea 1 metagenome | ecosystem: Host-associated > Invertebrates > Cnidaria > Coral ...
ATTTGATATCATTTGATTCCATTGGCACGTTCATAGTGGAGTTTCACGTATTTGTTGACATACCTGAGGAAGGTCTTACCCACAACATGTCGGATACCGGATAAAAATTAATGAAGCATTTAGAACTGCTGTCGTTTGGGTTTCAAGGTGGCCGGGGTTTATAGAGTGATCAAAATGTTCAGTTTGAGTTGTACTGCTACATTGGGGTTTGGAATTGCAATAACATTGCCATGTTGGGATCGATCTAGGTGTATGCAGCACATGTTTTGCTCGTTTAGTCCATGGTAGTTTCAGCTGTGAAGAATGTCAAGTCAAAACATGTTGGTGACGGTTCGCCAATTAGAGAATAATACGCCGTAAACTGGTGGATCTTCCAAAGCCCAGAATGCTTCCATTGCTGAGGACCAAGATGCCTTCAACTGGGGCTATGATCCCGTGTTGTTCGGAGTCCCTCGATTTGGTCAACCCAGCTAACATATGCTAAAATGGTCAAGATATGTCAAGATGAACAGATATGAACAGCGTTTTGCACTGTTAGTTCTGAGTGAAACACTAAATAACGCTAATATAGACAGCTGATGCAGTTGATTCCATCAACTCATCTGAATCTAGACGGCCAGAGGGGTGGGAACCCGGCCGGTGATAGGGGGTGTTGGTTCCGGTTCCGGGCACGACCCCTTGTGGAACTTGAGGTTGTTGGCCTTCTGTTCGGTCTGTTTATGCATGTTCATGTATGCAATTTTTAGATGTGTCCAGAAAAAGAATGAAAAAGATATCCTAGAGTGGTTGCATCCAAACAAAGGTTGAAAAAAAATACCTTGAAATCGACTTGGTGGCTTCCAATGTTTCTATTGAAATCTTTGTTTCAAATGCAGAAAGTTTGTTATGCAATGGGACTGGTGATTTTCATGTTTGAATCCGGTCGGCCAGGTGCCAGAGGGATCCTACGCTACGGATCCGGATGGCCTGTGCAGGGTGTCGGAACATCGCCGAATGGTCACAGGTGCCGATCTGCAGGTGGCCTTTGGACCCAAAACAACGCATCGTCAAATCTTATAGATTTAGCCACCGTCACATGAGGCCCGGCAGAGGACCACGTGATTGATCAAATAAAGACAGTTGCAATGCCAGGCGTTGATTTGTTTTGACTTGTTTTTGATATGTGTTAAGACAACGTCCAGCTGACGCGCACAAGACCAAGAACAAGATCCAGGGTTGTACGACGAGGTTCATGGAGGTTACACGTGCGCGCAATCAGGATGTTGCTCTAGCTGAAAATAGCGTGCAGTAGAGAGGTGTGGATGTCATGACAATTTGCAGTTGGTGGCTGAAATACTCCCTGGAGTGGTTGCAGTACCAGGTACAAGCCCTTGCAGCTATGGTGTGTATCATTGTGTATGCTTTCATGCCAAGACTACGCGCTGCTTGGGTATCCCCTTGTAATGGTGGCACAGTGACGTGCCGTTGAGTCCAATCCATTTGACAGGCACTATATCATACTGTACACGAACCTTTTGTTTTCATGTATACTTGCCAAACTGTATCATCTAGAATTTCAATATCCAAAGAAATGGCACCATTTAGAAGTATTTAGAACTTGGGGTTGGGGACATCATGTGTATGTCAAACATTGTCAAACCATCTCCAGGCCTTCATCGGAAGGGTCTCCGAGTGGTAGCGGATGTAGTCTTCAACCATGTGGCCTGGCGCGGCTGGGTTTGTCTGAGCATTTCGAATGGGGGAAAATGATGATAAACCATAGCTGGGTTTGTCTATGGTCCATCGGATTTTGGTATATATAATTATATATATATGCATAATTATATATGTATACACATATACACACATATGCATACATATACACACATATACACACATATACACACATACATATATATATATATATACATACATACATACATACATGCATATACATGCATATACATGCATATACGTGCATATACATGCATATACATGCATATACACATACACATACACATACGCATACGCATACACATACACATACACATACACACATACATACATACATATACACATACATACACACATACACACACACATATACATATACACATATACACATACCCACACACACATACATATACGCATACATACACACATACATGCACACATACACACGTACACACATACACACATACACACATGCATGCATTGCATTGCATTGCATTGCATTGCATTACATTACATTACATACTTTACATACATTACATACATGGCATACACTACATACACTACATACACTACATACACTACATACACTACATACACTACATACATTACATGCATTACATACATTACATACATTACATACATTACCTATATACATGCATATAGCCATATAATTATATATACATATATATATATATATACATACAGCTGTGTGTGTATTGTTCCTGGAAGAGGCTTGGGTGCCTGCCGGAACCCTTCGATGCTTTCCACCAACAGTATGTTGAGTCATGGTTCAGGAATTCATTTTTCTGGCGCGCGGGTGTGGCCCCAGGTGTTTGGTAGTGGTCCTGTTGGCCCACACAGCGTCCTGGACAAGTGCGTGCCGGGCTACTACCTGCGCAGAAGTGACTCTGTCGAACTGGGATCGGGATGGGTTGGCAAGGGTTGGCATCAGGGATGCTTCCAGGGATAGTCACTTGTAGCATTCTGGATCTCAGGTGAAGATGGGCACGTGGAGAATTCCACCTGTATGCACCTTGGCGCCAAACTGGCCGGCAAGGCAAGAGAAGATGACCGGCTGGAGAGCATATTCTGAAAATTTCTGATCAGAGTCACTTTGGTTTCGCCAGTAAAGACCTGCAGGACCTACAAGGTTTCAATCGAAGTGATACCTTCCCTGGCCCATTTTGGTGCCGAAGAGTTCAGGTGGTTTCAAGGAATTGTTCGACGATTAGGACTTACCAAAATGGGTCAGAGGATGATGACTTGCTTATTATTCATGATTATCATTACTACTATTGAGATCCTGAATATCTCTAAAGAATACTTACTATTTACTATCATGATTGTTCCCTTGTAAGGATGGGGATGAGGATGAAGGGCGCTGGTGGCACTGAGACTGGTAGCTGGTAGCTGTATGTCCACTCCCAAAGGAACAACACCGCCACCGAGCGATACATGATGGAACGCCACGTGGTGGACATGGTGCGCTTCTGGGCTGTGAACCATCGAATCTCGGTGTGATTGTTGATGTCATTAGCTGGCTTCTGACTAAACAAACTGCTATCAGGCTATCAAATTGTACGTTAGGATCATTGCTTGATATTGCTTGTTAGTATTCATTGGTCGCGATAGTGTATTGTATGATATTCTATTATCTTCTATGGTTGTACACGGTCTAAACTAAATAGGGCCCCAAACTCCACTCAAAAAATGAAAGGGGTTGTCTTAGGACTTGCTGCAGGAATTCGCCGATTTGTCTGCTGTGCAGCAAATGAAAAATGCGATTCCGGAACCGATTCTTGTGATATGTATCCTATCCATCCTATCCCTATCCCAAGATTCTGACCGTCCTGGCCTGATTCCATCTGAGCTGTAAGGAGTGGATGGTTTCCGCTTTGATCTCATGGGACATTTGACTTTGAAATGCATCAAGTGCCTTAGCAAGTGACTGGAGGAGCCAGGAGATAATTCGGTGAAATGCAGAAAAAAGTATGGGACGTTCTGGGAGTGTAAGACCATTGTAAGACCATTGAGTCTGGGAGCCATCCGAAGCGTGGAACTCCTGAGGCGATGCCGTGCGGCATTGGACGAACTCTCATTGGACGAACATGGCATCGATGGACCCAGGCTGGAGCGGTTGAAGTGGATCGAAGCTGTCAAGATCCAGTTGGGCAATGCTGAATGGATTTGAATGGATTTGAATGGATTCATGCTGTGGATGCTGTTGATGCTTGGGCATGATCTAGTGAGATTTAGCGAGGTGATCAGTATCCCAGCACAGGCGATGTCACTGACATATCAATTTTATTTCAATTTGTATTATATAATTTATTTTATTGTAGCTTCATTGAGTATGTTTTATTGGAGCCTCCTTAAGTATGGGCGACTGCCAGTTGGAATTGCTGTTGCTACATTGCGTTTCGTTTTGTTTGTCAGATTTTGTCAGGTTGCTGATGTATGGTGAGGGCTGGGAGTTTGGAGAGATCGCCAAGTGGCTTGGTGGTGATTGACATTGGGAAGCCCCGAGCTCCAAGAGGAAATTCGAGGGAAATGAATGGCGCATCGACATGAAACCGGGAGGAAAGCAGTTGCTCATGATCTTATGGGTGTTGCAAATGGTCACTTTACACTATTTATCAAGCTACAGGAAGTTTGCGGGCTGTGCAAGGGTTCTTTCCTTCCAATTGAAAGATCATCAAAAAAATCAAGAGGTCATTATATGAGGTCATTACCAGGTCATTCATCTTTCCATATCTTTCCATATCTTTCCTACCAGGTCCAATCGATGCCACGTCCCAGGAACGCCCGCGGCACCACGGCCTGCCAACGGCACCTGGCGGGCAGCAGCATCGGCAGTTTCAACGACGGCTTGCGCAGCGCGGCGCTGGGCGGAAGCGCCTTCGAAGATCCGCAACTCCAAGGTGAACAACGGGAAGCCACGGGTGGTTTCAAAGTGGAAAAATGTGGAATAATGTGGAATATAACTATGAATAACTATGAATAACTATGAATAACTATGAATAACTATGAATATCTGTAACTATTGGACTACTTTTGACTGAAAGGGGGAAATGGTTGAAATGAGAAGATGGTCAAAGATGGTCAAAGTATGAGGTAATGCCATGAATTTGGATGAATTTGGTGGTTGGTGTTTCATCAGCACTGTCGGTGACAGCATAGTCTGCATGAAAATCTGGTGCCTGGGCGCTCCAATCCATTCCAATCCCATAGTGCAGACAGCAGACCCCACTACAGGCCTATCTCAGGTCTACATATGATGTCATGAGATTGTACAAGTTGACATTCAACCTGTCTTAGATTCTTAGATCCACTTAAACACTGAATCATTAGAGTATATTAGAGTCATATTGTGATTATATCTTCTGACACTGTATTTCGGTGCTATCACTGATATATTATGTGTGTGTATATCGAGAGAGAGAGAGAGAGAGACACTATAATATGCAAACGGACATGATATCTATCTATCTATATATATATATAATTAAGTGAAATCCAATTATTTGTTTATTGTGCTCTGAAAAATGGCGGAACAGGTTGCTGGGATTCCCATCTTGCCAGGCTTCACCACCGGCCTCGGTCTACGGGATTCTGCGGCAGAGGAGCTGCAGATTGAGAACAAGAAACTCACCTAGAAATGTCGGTATTGTCGCGGATTGGTCCATACTTTATTGTAGTGGCAAAGGGGAACAAATAGAACATGATAGAACTAGGTGTAATTGGAATAATTATAGTACATAAGTTACATAAGTATATGTTATATGACTTCATATGACTGGATCTAGTTGAGAAACATGGGTATACGATTAGCATTGACTACGCCAAGTTGGTGCCCAGGATACCTGGAGTATCCAATCTTGAGGAATCATGCATGGTGCAACAACCGAGTGCGACCTAGGAAGCAGATGGAACTTCTCCGAATTGCAGCAGACAACATCAGGCAGGGTCCATGACCATCCATGAATATCCATGACCTGGTAGCTTGTTGCAGCCGAAAATCCTCAAAGCAGGAATTTCACATGATTTTACTATACCATACTATACCCAATTCCTGAGAAGATGGTAGAGGTCACTCCACCCATTGGTCCCAGTGTTGTAGCTGTACCATGAGCCTTGCAGTAAATGGGAAAAGGTTGAGCCCCAAGAGTTGGACGCTTGGTCAAGGTTTGGACGCTGGAACATCCACAGTCCGATGTAGTCCCTTAGAAAAAACTCCCAGAAACCTGCGTTCAGTGTTGCAACTGCTCAGTTTGGGATCTTATAGGGGAGATCGCATGAATGTTTGCAAGGTGGCAAACCATCTGTCTCCATCCACACACCACGCGTTCCTTGCGAGGCTTTGCATGGCCGGCGGATTGAAGGACTACAAGTGCCCTGGATGCGACGTGCGGGCCGGGTGGATGACCTGAGAGGATCGGAGTTCCGGCGCAGAGCATATTGTCAATTTGTCACACATAGACAATTATGACAATTATGACAATTATGACAATTGATGGAGAAAAACTTCTCGCCCCATCTCGCCCCAAACACTTGTTCCAGCTGTGCGGGTCTCAAAGCCTGTGCTGTGTGCCGGTTGCAAAGGCTTTCCCGAAAACTGCTATTGCAGATCATTCGGAGGGCGTCAGCTTTTAGAGAATTTCCTGTTATGGCCATCCTTACAAAAGCTAATCCATTGCATTGGGTGTCGCCTTTGCCTCATCGTTTCTTATGGTCAGGTTGGAACAAGACTGCTTCGGCCGCAAGGGTTTGCCCGCGGGCCAACTGCATGGGGGGCATGCGGCCTATGTGTCAGCGCCAGATGCTTGGTCAGAGATGGCTCTCGACTCCGATCATGAAATTTATTGAAGGGCCACATTCTTCATTTTTCCGCGGGCAGTCTTGGGAAACCAATCAGTGTCAAATCATGCTTTCCAGCTTTAGACACACATGGTTTTGTTGGGTATTTGAAAAGTTTCTTGATGAAATCATTGTTCTCGGTGAAAATCCTTGCGTTTTCAAGGGAAGCAAAGGACATCATTTCGTCCCTCTTTATACCGATGCACTGGTGTTTCTTTAAATCGGGCAAGTTGAAGTCAATTGATGTTGCAATGTGCTTGTCTTCTTTCCGAACTTCGACAAAGTCATAAGTTCATGGAGCAACACGGAGCAACATGGAGCTTTATATCTCCGTGGTGGGAATTTCGGTGTCAGCCAATCAGCAGTTGGTACAGCTTTTGGTCCCAGGAAGAAGTGGTGAATTTCATTTGCGTCCATGACAATGAGACTCTCTACGACAGCGCCTTTGTCAAGTGTTGGAATCTGGTGGCCTAAACTTGAATCTGGTGGCCTAAGCTTAAGAGAGACTGAACTGATTTTGTCAAGACACACTAGAATGTGCAGCAGGCAGTCTTGCAATGAGAGGCGATGTGATGACTAGAAAGTTAAGATATGTTAAGATAGACTTTTTTGGAGGGCAGATGTGTTTTGCAGATGACACCATCCAGTCACATCGATGTGTTTGGACCTGCATACCTGTCGATGCCGCGAATCTTCATGCAAGACCATCAGAATCCATTGGTAAGTAGTAAAAATGGTATAGCATGGTATAGCATGGATATAGCCCCAGTTCCACGCATAAGTTCCATGCATTGACTTGTTGGTAAGTATATCTTTCAAGTGATACAGGTTTCCTTCTGTCCTCAAGGAGTACCACCCTCCGCATAAGTCTAGCTTGCCACCCCAAACTCACAGCCATTTTGCTCCTTCGCACGACTTGGGTTTTCCTTTGGAACCTGCGTTTTGACTGCTGGGTATTTGAGTCATTAATGTTTGATTCTCGAACTTTGGCGCCGAACCCCCCGTTGCCAAGGCACCGTTTGGAAGATGCCACCGTCAATCAGCAGCGTTGAAGATCGGCTGCGAGCCAACTGGCTCTGCACTGTCGCCTGGCTGTAGCCTTGTCAATAGACTTACATCATCTTACATCCTGATCAAAAATTGCTAACACTTGATCACTTAACAGATCAGAAACTAAATAAGTTAAGTCATGACATTGCAATGATAGATCATAGGTGATCAGAAATGGTCTGGGCCCGGAGATCCTTGAGATATCATCAACAAGTTTGGTTGCTGAACTGCTGAAGGCCATTTTGGCGCTGAGTCATGGCGTTCCACTCTTCCATGCAGGACAGGAGCTGGAAGTGGGCGATCGGGGGACCGGGTCAGGAAAACCACCTGGAAAGTGGGAGGGGACTTTAAAGTCTTTAAAAATGTGCAGGGCAGAAGTCATCCTCAAACTGCAGGGCGGATTCTGCACTGACTATTTCATGTGTATATTGTTCAATTCATAAGACGAGACCAGATCAGATTAGATTGCTTAAATTAGATTTAGCTGTGATTTGATCGACAAAGATAGAGAACTAGACGTGTTACAACAGCTCCATTTGATTCCATGTGTATTAAGTACATATTTATATATATATATATAATACATATATATATATACGTATATATCTATATATACGTATATGGTTAAATTTCCCAGTTTGTTCTTTGCAGGTGATGAAGTGCTGAGATCAAAGTCATTGGATCGCGACAGCCGCTGGGTGTGGATGGCAGGATGCAGCATTCAGCGCAGGAACATCAGTTGAGTGTGTCCCAAAAAGTGGTGTCCCATGGAGTCGCAAGTATCCAAATCTTGTGGTCTAGTTTAGATATACAATATATCGGTTCATTATATCTATCCAATCTAGTCTAGTCTAGCCTAGCCTAGCCTAGACTAGACTAGACTAGTCTATCTATCTATCTACCTACCTATCTATCTTTCTATCTACCTATCTATCTATCTACTATGTTAAATTTATATGCGAAACTCTAAGGTTGGAGCTGGGGCTTTTACAAAAAATCTCAGTGACCCGTTCCATGTGCCACCTACTGTTGGAAGAATCCGTAGGCAGTTTATGCTAGCGGGTGGAAAACCACACATGTAGTCGTGCCACTTTTTGAAAATGGGGTTTGGGTCGGGTGGGGTGAGGCAATAACGTTCATGCTACTTGCAACCTCAACTGATGCTACGCTAGGGCTACGTCATGGCTTGGGGTTTGGGCCGGGTGGGGTGAGGCAATAACGTTCATGCTACTTGCAACCTCAACTGATGCTACGCTAGGGCTACGTCATGGCTTGGGGCTTGGGTCGGGTGGGGTGAAGCAATAACGTTCATGCTACTTGCAACCTCAACTGATGCTACGCTAGGGCTACGTCATGGCTTGGGGTTTGGGTCGGGTTGGGTGAGGCAATAACGTTCATGCTACTTGCAATCTCAACTGATGCTACGCTAGGGCTACGTCATGGCTTGGGGATTGGGCGGGGTGGGGTGAGGCAATAACGTTCATGTTACTTGCAATCTCAACTGATGCTACGCTAGGGCTACGTCATGGCTTGGGGCTTGGGCGGGGTGGGGTGGGGCAATAACGTGCATGTTACTTGCAATCTCAAGTGATGCTACGCTAGGGCTACGTCATGGCTTGGGGCTTGGGCGGGTGGGGTGGGGCAATAACGTGCATGTTACCGTCAATCTCAAGTCAATGGCTTAGCGGCTAAGCAAACGCTTGGCAGACTGAAGCGACTTGCTCAGAAGTAAAAAACGACCATCATCCCAAAGCCACAAAACCCTGTAGATACCATGAAATCACTTCAACATTACTCGATTTTCCCCGGGAGAAATCATAGAAACATGACTTATAACACGCACGGCGCCACACTGCCAGACCTTTTTTTTCAAAACATGTTCAACCGCTAGCGCGGTTTCCCACCCGCCGGGCAGTTTATGTTTTCAAGTTCCGGAAAGCGGTAGTAAGCAACCCTTTCAGGCGCTCCTTATCTCAATGATATCCCATATCCCATATCACACGTGCATTTGCCGTACCTTGGTGATGGTTGAACCGAAGCCTCATACGAGTCATACAAGTTCAAGTTCCAATCTGTTTTGAAGAAAGATTGACAAGAACCCCCTAAACACACAGATCACACAGGTGGTTCCTATACATCGCCTTGCTCTTCCCAGCTCACTGTGACATGAGGCTACAACAGCGGCGATTGGTTTAACCGGTTTCTTGGCCGCTTTCGAACATGGTTCCGCTCGGGAATTTGGCTCATAGTTTAACAATGTTGAATACATGGATGAAATGGGTGAAATGAATCCAAGTTGATGAAATGAATCCAAATGGGACCAACGAGGGCACCACCAAAAAAAATTGCATAGGATCGTACAGAATCTAACAACATGAAAATAAAATGAGCTGATATGAAATTCTCAACAGCTGGGTGCACCTCTAAAACCTTCCAACCCACGGAGCCACAGAGTTCCCTCAAAAAATCTTCCCGGGAAGTTCATAAAAAAAGATCACCGGGAAGTTCCGTGAGAAACTTCCCGAGGGGTTCTTTAGGGCATCAAATTGTCTAGGGATTTGGGGGGACACTTTGCCAGGTGGAATGTTTAATAATGTTTAGGGAACTTTCTGTGGCAAGTCCCCTGAAGAATCCCCAGACCTTGAAAAACCCTGGTACTCTGAATGCTGCAGCAGCTTTGATCCTTTGAACTTTGCAGCTCTGCAACGTTGAAACCGTGCACTTCTTATCCCTGGAACCTGGAAACTACGGAGGGTTTTGAAACTCTGGAACCTTGGAAGATCGAAACCCTGTGAATCTGTGCCTTAACCAGTAGAAATGTGGAGAACCTGGATAACCTTTGAAACTTCAAACTCTTCAACTGGACCACGACTCTGGAACCTGTTTCATGACCTATAATGACCTATAGGGACTAAGACCCCCAAGCATAGTTGCGGGGGAATGACTACTTGATACTACTTGTAGTTGTTTCCGACAATACTAATCATGAAATATAGTAGAGAAGGATTGCAACAAAAGATGACGAATGGATACGAATGGTAATATATAATGTTGGCAATAAAATGACAATGATCATGATCATCAATGATCGTCTACAAATGATAATCAATGGTAAACCAAAAGCCAAAATGGAACATGAAAGATCATAAAAATGCTCTACTTCTAGGCTGGACTTCACGGGCGAGCGCTCAGCCTTCGGTACTGGCCTCCCACCCTGGGGCAAGAACCACGCCAAATGGGAGCCTCGGTGTGGGTGCCATGGTGTTTGAATGGTCATGTTGATCATCTTACACGTTTTGACTCTTATTCGAAGGAAGTTTAGACGTCAAACTTCCGACAATATGGACAGATGGAAAAGCAGAGGTGGGAAGAGTCAGAGAAGAGAAGAGAAGAGAAGAAGAGAGAAGATCAGAGAAGAGAAAGAGTC
>Ga0126342_10020678_pt1:0-10000 | contig 11047 bp, 15 predicted proteins | sample Cyp1metagenome_FD_92528 | JGI IMG/M metagenome (GOLD analysis project Ga0126342, IMG submission 92528) | Coral microbial communities from Lord Howe Island, Old Settlement Bay, Australia - Cyphastrea 1 metagenome | ecosystem: Host-associated > Invertebrates > Cnidaria > Coral ...
CAAGGGCCGCATCCCGCCTCGACGAGGCATTGTGACGCTGCAAGCACCAAGCACGCCAAGCATCCCGGACAATGTGTTGACTGGCACCAGCATCGCCAGCAACAGACAAGTCCAAGAAGTGACAAGTCCAAGAAGTGACAACCTGGGTGTAAAAAAAAAATGATGTGAACTGCCCCCAAGTAGACAGCGCACAGGCGAAGGGCAGCCGCGGCAGCGGCAGCAGCAGCAGCAGCAGCAGCCCACGCAAACACACCAAGGAAACAAAAGGCCCAACAGACGCCCAAAACCTCAACCAACCCCAAACAAAGGAAAAACCGAACAAAAAGCACCGGCCAGCCCGAAAGAGGCGCAGATGCAGCAACCGCACCCCCAAAGGGCCAGGCAAAATGAAGCTCGAACGAAGGCACCGCGCTCCACAATGCCAGGAGGACAGGCAAGCCGGACAAGCTGGGCATAAACAACCAACAATCAATTGGAATGCACATGCGACCAAACCGTCATTTGCACATGCACAAGCCCAGTCACCATGTCAACCCGAGAGTTAGACACAACCCACCCAGAACGAGACGATAAGAACTCGCCAGGCTTGGGCGGTATTTCAACTGGGGCGACACAGGCAAGACCAAGCGATGTGATCAAACTCATAACCAGGCCAAATGCAAGTCTCAGCCACACCGTCAACACGACCCCCATGCAAGCGCGTGCGTGAGCGAGTGAGCGAGCGAGCGAGTAAGTGAGTGTGCATGAATGATGAGCGAGTGCGCGAGTCAGCGAGTCAGCGAGTGAGCGGGTGAACGAGTGAGCGAGTGAGCGATTGAGCGAGCGAGCGAGCGAGCGAGTGAGCGAGCGAGCGAGCCGAGTGAGTGAGCGACTGTGAGCGAGTGAGCGAGTGCTGAGACACTGTGAGATAGTGAGACAGTGAGACCGTGAGATCGACAGTGAGGCAATGTGAAGAGTGAGATAGTGAGCGAGGGGGCGAGGGAGCGAGTGACGGCGAGCGACAGCGAGGGAGAGCGAGGGAGCGCGAGTGAGCGCGAGGGAGCCCGAGTGAGCGTGAGCGCGAGCATGAGCGTGAGCGAGCGCAAGCGTGAGAGTGAGCGTGAGAGTGAGCGTGAGTTAGCGTGTGAGAGCGCGTGAGAGCGTGTGAGAGCGTGTGAGAGCGTGTGAGAGTGTGTGAGAGCGTGTGAGAGCGTGTGAGAGCGTAGTGTGAGAGCGTGTATATAAGAGCGTGTGAGAGTGGAGTGGAGTGGAATGGAGTGGAGTGGAGTGGAATGGAGTGGAGTGGAGTGGGAGTGGGAGTGGGAGTGGGAGTGTGGAGTGTAGAGTGTGAGTGGAGTAGAGTGGAGTAGAGTGGAGTGGAGTGGAGTGGAGTGGGGTGGAGCGGAGCGGAGCGGAGCGGAGTGGAGTGGAGTGGAGTGAGTGAGTGAGTGATCATGAGTGGTCATGATTGGTGATGAGCGTTGGTGAATTCTGCAGCACGTAAAAACTTCCAGGGCAAAAAGCCCGCAGCGGTTGCCATCCTTTTTTCCTACCCCTATGACCACTGCGAGCCGAAGTTCGCACCTGCAAGCCGATTTCACTCTTGTCTTTCCGGCTGTTCTGTTGTTGGTTTGTGTTGGGGCGCAAGCTGATGTTACCTCTCCTACATGGTCATCATCAGATCGCTTTCTTGGTGCGCTTGATCCCTGTGCCTTGATCATGCTCACCTTGACTCAAAGTGGCTCTCAGGTTCATTGCAAAAAACGCGTTGTTAGTGGGCGCGCTTCCGAGGGCCCACTTTGCCTTGCTATGTGTTCTCTTTCAACTGATCCCGTCGCAAGCCACAGAATATGCAAGTTTAAGGAAAAGTTTAAGTGCAAAGCTCAAATGAACTTTGCATCTCACCCTCACAGCCAGGAGGAATAGCACAAGGTTGCAAACGTGAAGGCCCACGCAGCGTCGCTAGATTGGTGTTCCTCCACAAATATAGAAAACCGCACAGAACCACCAAACTTACCCCCATGCACTGGTTGAAGGTCATTCTTGCATGGAACCGCGTCCACCAACCTGTCCAAAAAGTCGCCCCAACTTCTTCGTCGATTGTAAACACAGCATGAGAGGATTACAAACACCATTCTTGATTTCCACTAACCTCCCAAGAGCCAGCGATCCAGCATCACGAAAGAAAGGGCAAAGCAACAATAAAACCCTGCAAACACACGCCAACTGAAGCAAAAACTGCATGTTAGCCAAAAGATTACCTCCCCCATCATCACATAGTGAACGCAAAGTGTTGCCATTTTCTCTCCACACTTCCCCCCAACACAAGATGTTGGGCCAAGCAACGTTGAGGACCTGAGATACGAGCTCCGAGATGATGGATACATTACTCATTATGACATCCAGTAGCACTGGGACATCTTCAGTCGCTTCGTCTGAAATGTTGCAGGAAAAATGAGAAATACCTTCTTTGTACCCTTCCCATGATGAAACAAGATCGGAAATGTGGCCTCGGGATTTATGCCTCAAAAGTCTCAAATTAATGTGGCAGTGCAGAAATCATTATTTGACTGGGGTTCAACCCGCAAGAACAAAAATTCAACAATAAAATGTTCGTGCCCAATCAACCGAAACGGGGTGCGTATGCCCCAAATAGGCTCTTGAAATTTCCTGGCGCACACACACACGCACAGTCCTTTGTGTACTCGTGTGCGGTTCAAATACCTTCGGGACTATGGCCAAGGCGTCGCAAAATAGGTGAAGGCGATGAAAAATAAGTAGACAAAGACCTCAATGCATCATGAGTCAAAAACCCGTAAAAACCCATGATCACACCAGAGTACTAAGCATCATTGGGTGAAGCTTTGATTGTGTGGATACGAAGTTGTCCATTACTCAAACCACCTGTTGACATAAGATGTATAGCTTCACTTTTTGCTGTCCAGTTGCTTGTAGGGTTGTCCACTTTGGCCCCGGCATTGCCAGGATGACACGCAGTGAAGCTGCTCGGATCTACCATTATGGCTCAAGTCAAAACAGGTTGCAGCTGAGCGCGCTGCAATCATACCAACCTCATAATTCATAACCCAAGGTTATGAGCCCAAGCCTCGTTGCTACTGTGTGAGCCATGTCGATGTTGCAGCGCCGACGAGCTGGGCAGCAGGAGACGGCCGATGAGACTTTGGATCGGAGGATAGCTGAAGTTCAACGTGAAGGGGATTGAAGAGCAGGAGCGCAGTATGTTCTTCCTCTACAAGAGCTCGCTCAGTGCCTCGACAGTTGGAAGCTGGAATTCGTAGACTGGAGCTCGGGCCGCCTGCTGAACCTGAACGACGCGATAAATTAAACATGTGAAGCAAGGGCTCAAGGAACTCAAGCTGGTCGACCTGTTCTTCAAGGTGATGGAGGACAGATGGGTCAACAGTCCGATGTGAGGCAGCAGATGACGATGCGGGATGTGACAGCCATGAGGCCTGCTGCTGATCAGTTTCTGTGGGGTGCCGTGCAAGATGCTGCCGGCGCTGTGGGAGCGGTTGGCACACAGCTTCAAGCGCTTGGTGGAGCGACACTTCAACCTGGAGACCGAGACCACTGTCAACTACCTCAAGGGGATCCTGTCGTACCACGTCCTGTACATGGTCTACCTGCTGAACCTTGCAGAGGCAACGATCCGGGAGGTGCTGAACGGGATGGAAGACGTCCTATAGTAGAGGGCAGACCGGTGGTTTGTTAAAACCGCTTCTGGAGCCGTCGATGATGCTGGCACCGAGGGCCTTGGAGGAGACCTACCAGCAGATGGGGAATGAGATGACCTCGCCACCGGTGAATGCTTTCTGGAGTCAAACCGTTCAACGTGAAGCGCGTGGAGAAGTGGCGGTAAGCCAATTATTAGGGCCAAGAAGTCCGAGCCAACCAGTGGCAACTCCGGTCCGTGAAGTTCAAGCTCAAGAGATGCGGTGAGCCAGGTTCCCGCTCACGCAATAAACCAGGTTCCCGTGGCAGCTGCTGGGGTTGGTGGGATTCCTACGGGCCTCTGCCGGCCTTGCAGTGATTCCCCAGAAATGGCTGACCCAACTGCATCGGCAGTGGGGGGAAATTTGAAAACTTAAACGTGTCATGAGAGAAGCGGGGGAAGCATTTGCCAGGGATCAAAGGCTTCAAGGGGCTTCGGAAGAGGCACAACCAACAGTTAAGGGTGAACGGTGCACGTTTGCACATGAATGGGGATCCTTGGGGAAACATTCCAGGTGTTTTGCCTGCTCATCCCCACCGGAAGGTCCAACTCTGAAGAGCCAGTCAGAAGGCTCGAATGGAGAGAAAGATAAGAAGATCTCAAGCTGAAGGATTCCCCAAAAGGAAAGAGCTCAGCTGAAAAGAAAGGGTCTTCGCCGGCTCAGGAAAGTGCCAAGAAACCTGAAGCGGAAGCCGCAAAAGGCAGCTGTAGGGGAAGCTCAGGAGGAGCAGAATCAACAGAAACCAACTGGAGAGCCGAATCCGTCTGGTTCAGGATTTGACCGGACTAGTGAAATCCCAAACAACGATGAAACCCCTGTATGTGAAATCGGTTAAGGCCGATGGGGAAAGCGGGATTGAATTAGCCTTGCTCGACGGCGGTGCGACTCACGCACTGAGGCACAATTGACACGTCAGCCAATTCTAAGGAGGACCCGCACAGTCCAACTGTGTGGTCAGAACAGTGAGCCGAATGCGGCACCAGCACCCAGGACCCAAGCCGCTCCGAGGCAGAGGCAGCTTGAGGTTCCGCTTGGAAGATGTAGGAGAAAGATATCTTCTGCGAGTGAATGGCGACACAGCACTGTATCTGAAGGCTTTGGGCCTGTATGACAAATGGCCGAGTGCCAAAATGGCCGAGTCGAGAGGAACGGGGGAGTGCACCGGCACAAGCCGTAGAAGTGCCTCGAGAAGGTAATCCTCCAGCAGATGCTGTGGAAGGTCTACCGGAAAGTAGTCCTCCAGCGGATGCTGAGGCTGGGCTACTGGAAGGGGGTTGAGAGAAAAAGATCCAAGATAACATAGCTGAGGGCTGAGTAAAGGACTCTGTTCAATCGCCTTTGTAAAAAGAAGGGCAGACCGCGTTACAACCTCTTGGAAAGGTGGTGACGTGCACAGTGAGCAACCGAGCGACATCGAGTACGCCGAGCCTTGGGTTCCCAGAAGTTGCACCCGATGATGAAAAAGATCCAAGCAGTGCCACAGTGGGTACACCAGCAGTTGAACCAGCGAGCACATCAGTGGCTGAACCGAAGAGTTGCCATGGGAGCCCGCCGGCCGCTGAACCAAAAAGTGCAGATGCACCAGTGAATCTATCAGAAGGAGCAACTGCAGCATCGCTGTCACTATGCCTCCAGAGCCTGAGAATCCTCCAGCAGAAGATGCTGAGGTGATCGCTGGGCTACAAGCCTTGCGTGAAGAGTATGCTCAAAACGCCGTCGGCTACACGTGGTCTGTGCGGTCTGCAGGGTACACTTCTGATGTGGGAGTGACTCTGATGAGTGAGATGTCCAAAGCTGAATATGACCTGTTGGTGGCCAGGTACCAGAGGGGAGAGGAAGAATCAGGTGGTGAAGGGCAGGAACCTTAAGGGGAAATTGGACCATCCGAACCTTCTGGACCAAGCAGATCAACAGGGGTAGCGGCAGCTCACAATATCTGATGGGATGGTCCAGCCGACACAGTGGCGCAGATGCGAGAACGACAGCGGGCTCGCATGCATGCTATTGTGGCTGGAGGTGCGACTGATGATGACGAGTGCCAAAAAAGTGGTCGAGGGTCCAGCAGATGAACCTCGTGACCTACCCGAGCCGTGACCCGCCTGATGATGGACCAGATGGTGGAGCGTCAGGAGCTGTACCCGCAGTAAAGGCTTTGCAAGCTTCCATGGCTCCGCGAGCTTCTATGGCAACTCGGCAATCCGAAGAAGCTCCACGTGGTGGCTCTCAACCATGGACAGCGGCAGAGTACCAGGTCCCACCGTCCCATGGTAAGGACCGTTTGGTACTCAACCAGCTCACTGACGGTTGGTTGATCCGCAGCCACAGGCAACAGCGGAAGCGTCTGTTTCATCCTTTGCACAAGGGTGCACCAGTCCAGGGTGAGAATCTGAAATCGGACCGCGTTGTGTTAGAGGATCGTTGGACGGCTGCTGTAAAAGATCCCCAGAAAGACCCAGAAAGACCAGTGGAATGGTTGGACGTTCTTCCGGGTTAAATCCTTCAATGTGCCTGGAGCTACCGGAGATGACCAGAGTTCGAGGTGATCCTTCTGGATTCTGAACAAGTTCGAGGCGATCTTTCCGAACAAGTTATGAAAGGGGGACTGCAGCCCGGTGACTCTGGTATGGCCGTGGTACGGCAAGCGACCATGCCCGCACAGTGGCTGATGACTTGGAACGTTGGGGGGTCGTTGGTGGTGAAGATGCCGATGATGATGCTTGGAGCCACGTAACCGGCGTCTGAGGAGCTGCTGCCGGAAAAATAGTTTTGAGATTTTCTTCATAGGTGGCTGGTCAAGAATGACCAGGAGGGAGTGTGGATACGAAGTTGTCCATTACTCAAACCACCTGTTGACATAAGATTTATAGCTTCACTTTTTTGCTGTCCAGTTGCTTGTAGGGTTGTCCACTTTGGCCCCGGCATTGCCAGGATGACACGCAGTGAAGCTGCTCGGATCTACCATTATGGCTCAAGTCAAAATAGGTTGCAGCTGAGCGCGCTGCAATCATACCAACCTCATAACCCAAGGTTAAATATGTTTGGTACGGGGTACTAGAAGCTCTAAGTACCCACAAACTGATAGTAGCAAATGGTCTGTATTACTACTTGCATCTAATTACCCCATTCCCGTTTCCACACATCGCAGATGGCTTGACTGTGGGGAGGCCAAGTGGCGGCTTGGTCTCAGGATGGGGATATGAAGTGGATCTCAAAGCAGGAAAAATGGGAGCATCTTGTCCCAAAAAACTTGAATTGACCGTTGAATTTTCGGATATAGCTACCAACAAACGAGAATACCACCAACTTTTTGTGTGATTGAAGCATATGGAACCAAGACTATCACAAGCAAGAATGGACCTGACAAACTGGGGATTCCACTACCCGCCACAGCAACCACTGCCAGGTCACCCAAGCCAAAGAAATCGTCTTCAAGGGCCCCAAAACATTTTCCCAGTTGACGCCGGCCGAAATGCTCATGAATAAGGTCCTCAGTTGAGGGTAAGGTCCTGAAAATATGGAGTAAAAGTATGCACCACATTCGTATGGTAAAATGATCAGCACGCATCTCCTATCTAGGTTAGAGATTTGGAAATCCATGTTATCACACCAAACTTGAGTCGGACACTTTGGATGTCCATTCTATCAAGATTCTAACTATGTTTGGAACACGGCGGGGAAGCTTGCTGACCCGAATTCCAATCATACAACTTGAAAACAACTAGTTTCATGTGGTAAACCCAAATGAGACCATTTGTATTAACCGATTTGGAAAAATGAAAAGCTACTCCGCAAATGGTGGCAGGTTTCAGCATCGTGTTTTGCACTGATCCAAAATACTTTACTGCAGCCGCTTCATCATCAATTCCCAGTGGGTTGCTTTCCCCTGGATCAACCATATGATCATTCACCACCTGTGCCAGGAGCACGGCAAAGGCGTAAATGATCAGGACCTCGGTGCTGTGGTGCACATCCCGAGGATGAGATGTTCTGGCACATCTTCAGACCCAGCCCATCTTGTTGTGCCTGTTGAGTTAGCAGGCCCCGAGTCCCCCAGCACGGGCAGATAGTGGTTTGTGAGTGAGGTTTCATCTCATTTTCTTATCCTCCACCTTTGGCAAATGGATTCGGACCAGCAGCCAGTGGCCGATTAATTCCGATGTTCCCTTGGGAAAAGCTGTCTAATCCAGGTTTTGATCACACAGCTGCGCACATCGCATCAAACATGCAGATGGTTTGGAAGGGAATAGCCGACCCACAGAACCCACATCAGAAAAACTCCACTCTCAATCTTTGTCTACGTTCAAAAGGTCCAGATCAGACAACGTCACACCGTTTAGCCTCTCAAAAACTGCACTTCTTGCAAGCAAATGTTCATAAGGGTAGGTCCATTCAAGAGCCTCCAAGCCATCATGTGAAGCGCAGCTGTTTAATATTAACTTCCGACAATAAAGACTGATGGAATAAGATGGAAAAGGAGAGGTGGGAAGAGTCAGAGAAGAGAAAGGGGTGTAGAATAGTTTTTGGATTTTTTTGGCCTCAGGTTTTGGATTTTTTTTTGCTTTCTTTCCCGGCACCATTTGCCTTGTATTTGCAACAGTTTGGAACTAGAACCTGTCGTTTTGCACAGTATTTGCTACATTTTGGCATGGTCACTTTGCATTTTGCATGGTATTTGCTACATTTGGCCATGTTTGCCTTCCATTTTGAATGGTATTTGTCACATCTTGGCATTTCAGCCTCTCATTTCCATTATATTTTCTTCATTTTGGTGCTTCAAACGTTCATGTGGGTCTCTTGAGGGTTCTTTAGGCTTTCATTTAGGGTTTCATTTACTGTTTCATTTTGGGTTTCATTTATAGGGTTTCATTAAGGGTTTCATTTTTAGAGTTTCATTTAAGGTTTTTTCCGGTTTCATGTAGGGTCTCTTATCAGGAATTCCTATCAGGAGTTCCAAACGTTCAAATGGGTTTCTTTAGTGTTTCTTTAGGGTTTCATTTAGGGTTTCTTTAGGGTTTCTTTAGGGTTTCGTTTAAGGTTTCATTTAGGGTTTACTTAGGGTTTCAATTTTGGTTTCATTTAGGGTCTCATTAAAGGTTTCTTCAGCGTTTCATTTAGAGTTTCTTTAGGGCTTCTCTAGGGTTTCATTTAGGGTTTCATTGAGGGTTTCTTTGGGGTTTCATTTAGGGTTTTAGCGTTTCTTTAGGGTTTCATTTAAGCTTTCTTTAGGGTTTCATTCCAGGGTTTCTTATCAGGATTTCTTTTCACGGTTCAAGTGGGTTCCTTTAGGGTTTCATTTAGGGTGTCGTTTAGGGTTTCTTTAGGGTTTCGTTACGGGTTTCATTTAAGGTTTCTTTAGGGCTTCAGTTTGGGTTTCATTTAGGGTGTCATTTAAAGTTTCTGTAGGGTTTCATGTCGAGTTTGTTTAGAGTTTAAAGTTTAGGGTTTCAATTTAGGGTTTCATTCAGGAGTTCATTTAAGCTTTCTTTAGGGTTTCATTCCAGGGTTTCTTATCAGGGTTTTTTCACGATTTCTAAAACGTTCAAGTGGGTTTCTTTAGGGTTCCTTTAGGGTTTCATTTAGGGTGTCATTTAGGGTTTCTTTAGGGTTTCATTTAGGGTTTCTTTAGGGTTTCATGTCGGGTTTCAATTTAAGCTTTCATTTAGGGTTTCTTAGGGTGACAATTTAGGGTGTCATTTAAAGTTTCTTTAGGGTTTCATGTATGGTTTCTTTAGGATTAATTTATAGTTTCTTCAGGGTTCATTTATGGTTTCTTTAGGATTAATTTATGGTTTCTTCAGGGTTCATTTGTGGTTTCTTTAGGGTTCATTTAGGTTTTCATGTAGGGTTTCTTATCAGGATTTCTTTAGGGTTTCTTTGGGTTTCACCTAGATACAAACAGAACAGAATAAAGCACAAGAAATTGAAAACAAAGAGACAGTAAAGACAGGAAGCAAGGAAGCAAAGGAGCTGGAAGTAGAGCAGCAAAAACACATGACTGAAGAAAAGAAAAAGTAGAATAGTAGAGGTAGAAAGGCACAGAAGTACAAAAGCAGAGAAGCAGGGAAAACAGAGAAGCAGAAAAGCAGAGAAGCAGGAAAAGCAAAAAGCAGAAAAGCAGAAAAGCAGAGAAGCAGGAAAAGCAGAGAAGCAGGGAAAGCAAAAGCAGAGAAGCAGAAAAGCAGAGAAGCAGGTAAAGCAGAGAAGCAGAAAAGCAGGAAAAGCAGAGAAGCAGAAAAGCAGAGAAGCAAAAAAGCAGAAAATCAGAGAAACAGGAAAGCATAGAACCA
>Ga0126342_10020679_pt1 | contig 11047 bp, 9 predicted proteins | sample Cyp1metagenome_FD_92528 | JGI IMG/M metagenome (GOLD analysis project Ga0126342, IMG submission 92528) | Coral microbial communities from Lord Howe Island, Old Settlement Bay, Australia - Cyphastrea 1 metagenome | ecosystem: Host-associated > Invertebrates > Cnidaria > Coral ...
CCACTATTGGCCATGCCCTCTGGACAAGGTCTGAACATGACTCTTTTGGCAATACTAAAAGTAAATGGAGCTAATTGACTTTTAGTATTGGAGAAAAAATTGGAGTTGGGAAAAAAGTTTCTACTATTGACGAGACATCACTATTGGCTAGACAACATTATATTGATGATTATATTATGTATATGTATCTATCTATCTATCTATCTGTTTGTCTGTCTGTCTGTCTATCTATCTATCTATCTATCTGTCTATCTATCTATCTATCTATCTGTTTGTCTGTCTGTCTGTCTATCTATCTATCTGTTTGTCTGTCTGTCTATCTATCTATCTATCTATCTATCTGTTTGTCTGTCTGTCTATCTATCTATCTGTTTGTCTGTCTGTCTGTCTGTCTATCTATCTATCTGTTTGTCTGTCTGTCTATCTATCTATCTATCTGTTTGTCTGTCTGTCTATCTATCTATCTATCTATCTGTTTGTCTGTCTGTCTGTCTATCTATCTATCTATCTATCTGTATATGGTCCCGGCCAGCGGCCGGCAACCCCCTTCCCCCATGGTATCCACCCCCCCATACCAGTGTTCATGCTGGTGGCCTGGCCACAGACCACCATCCATGTGCTATAGTTACATGCTGGCCTCATGCCACCTATACACTACCCAAATGATACATCCGTGCAGGGTTCACGGTACACTGCCTATACCATACAGCCCATACAATCTATTTACAATCTATTACAGCCCATACAGTATCTTTATAGTAGCCATGTACTAGCTACTGTCAAGATCTCATCTGCTATCCATACATGCTAGGCATGTACTACTACATACACTATCTACACGATACCTGCAGGGTTCAGTACCTGTATGCCCATGCAATCTATTTACAACCTTTTGCTGTATATACAGTACGTGTATTGTAGCCACGTACTAGCTACTCTGAAGATCTCATATTCTATACATACGTGCTAGCCATGTGCTACCTATACACTATCTACATGGTACCTCTATAACACCCCGCCCATCCCCCAAGCGTGGCGTGGAGCATGCTAGCCACATACTACCGACTTTTTGCCTTACATGCTAGTGACATACTACCTAGCCCAGTGGGGCGGGGTGTGTAAACTATATCCTACATAGAGCTTCCTACAGAAGCATATAGAAGCATGACCACGACGTGGGGGGGAGGGGTCTTTGCTGGCCTGGGCCATATATAGGCTAGAGTAGTTCATTTAATCTAGCTACTTTGGCTATATAGCTATAGGGTTTGTGACATTCAGGATATATCAAGGCCCGACAGATGCCAAAAAGGCTGCCTTGGTGGTTTCCATCAACGGGGCTACCCTGGATGCTTATTCGCTGGAAAATCCCAACAAAAAACATCACCTAGCGCCGATTGCCAACACCAAGGAATCTTAGCGTTGGGAAATCGGAGAGCCACTCGGCCTGGGACAGTAACTTGTTCTTTCTGGCCGCGCAAGCGGTAGATCGTACCAAGTTTTGTTCAATGAAATGCCTATCTGTTGCCTAGGTTGCATATAGTTTACATTTCAGTTACCCTCTGGTTATTTAACATAGCCATGGAAGCCATGGCCCATAGAAATAGATGATTTTACCAGCTAGAAACCTCCATTTATTTTGGGGATTTTCCATGGCTATGTTAATCATAACCAGATGGTAATTCATTACCCTTTTTATTTTGTTCATCGTAAATTCACCCCATTTTTAAGCGAGATATCCCCACCAGAACAACCACCATTGATTGGCTCGAAATGTCCGTCGCCGATAAACGGCCGGGCACTCCGCACGGTAAAGGTTTGTGATCTGAATAGGTGAGGCCCATGATTAAGTTGCTGAACATAACTAGCTTTAACTATTTATGGTTTTAACTATATGGTTTCTGGGTGAATTATAACGACCTCACTGCGACCTCACTGGAACCATGGTTAGTAAGGGAAAACATCCCCAAATGGCCTTAATTCAGGTTAGTGAAATATTATAATTTACCCAGATTTATGGTTTTAACTATAATTATGGTCTATGGCATGGTCGATTTTTCTATTGAGTTCATATATTTGTGAATAGTCCCCAATTTGTGGGTTATTATCGAATCTATAACTGGCTTTTAACTATGTTTATTCACCACTTACCCACTATAAATAATCACTCACCCATTACTATAGATATGTTTACCATATAATTTCATGATTTTTACATGATCATTTGCTATAATTTACCACTTACCTATGATAATCCCATGATTAAACAAACGTCAAATCGCCGTTGCTTCACCTTGGTTGGTTGGCTTCTCCCAGGAAGCCTCTCCGGAACCGTCTCCGGCCGTGGCGGCTCCAGTACCACCGTGACGCCGGACTGGAGCCAACCGAGCCCGAGCCGGGCCAAGTCATTTCACCTGCAGTTATGGCCCGAGTTATACCAGTTATAAGTACTAACAAAACCACATTTATAGAATGTACCCTCTGGTTATTTAACATAGCCATGGAAAATGGCCCATTTATGGATGATGTTCCCATTAAAACCTCCATTTTTAAGTGATTTTCCATGGCTATGTTAAATAACCAGATGGTATAATCCCATAGAAATAACCAGTTATAAGTAATAGCCATGGCCTTAACTGTGGACGTCTGTGGATTCAGTGGAAAATTGTTCGGTGATTTTAGTTGAGATTTTGAGGTATTGTTTGGTTCAACATTAGGAACATCTCAATGGGATTGATTTAATGATATTTCATTGGATTTGAATCAATAGGGGAGAATGGGGATGTGTTTGGGAATGCATCTTGTACACCCAAAGATCATCCGTAAGAACTTGAAATGAATAGACACGAAGCAGATTCAAACCACTGCTTTTCAACCGGGGGTTGGATTGAACAGGGACGAAATTCGTTGGGAAACCGCGCCGCATGAGTTTCCTAAGCTATGGCATGAATTATGTATTGTTACGGGATGCTGTGGGTCAAACCCGATACCTGACTCGAAGAACAAAATTGGTGATCACCAAATACAAAACTCATTTTTTTCACATCTTAAGAAGTACTTCAACTTCTTTTTACCCAAAAGTTCTCATATCCAATGAGAAACTCCGGATCCCATTCTTGCAGTTGTGGCCCGAAATACCAGTTATAAGTACTAACAAGTCACCCCATTTATAGAATTTATCATCCCATTTTTAATTAACCAGTTATTTCACTAATAGCCATGGCCTTACCTGTGGGGTTCCATTGTAATTTAAGAGCTGTCGACTCTGTAGACACCCTACACGCAGCTTCTCCTTCGTGTTGGCGTATGCGGGGCTGCGCAGACACACACTCTTTGCCTGTTTGCGGGTTTTTTACCTATCCACAATGATATGATTGGAATGTAATGGGAACATGTAACTATGTAAATTGGAATATACATGTGTATATATATAAATGTACAGTATATATATATGACCAATGAGGGAGGTGGACAAAAACATTGCAGGCAAGCATCAACATGTTGGATTTGACACAACAAAGAGGTGGAATTTAATCAATCATGAAAAACTGAGGATTATAGGGATTCTCGTAAATTGTTTTCAAGAAATTATGCTACATGGTGCCCCCACTTGGCTAAGCTGGTGGAAGTAAGTCGGTTAGGAGGTCGGTTAGTTAAGATTGATCTACAGTTGGGTTGGTTTGTAAGACGTGGGCGTGTCTGACAATTGGGGGACCTCAAATTCATCCAAATGAGTTGTAGCGCTAAAATAGGGAAACCAAGGTGTGCCCCAATGTCGACAAATACTCATTGATGTGGGTTATGTGGTGCTCATGGGACTAGTACCGGGGGTGATATGAATGATGTGAACTATGATGGCATCACTGGAGGACATCAGGATGTAAGTGTTGGTATATCTCGAGGGTGAATGATCAGCGAGAATGCCAAGGTTTTCAGTTCAGGACTCATAGATTCATTAAAAATGACCTCCCGATTCACATTCACGGGATTTCCCATAACCCTTCACTTTCCGCACCGGCAAGAAAGGCTATCCTCTTTAAAAGGTGATCCCAAAAACATGTGGGTTCCCAGCGCCCTGACTGGGGCCCTGACATTTCATGACCTTTTTGTCTTTTGGTCTTACATTATGCAGGTGGTGATGTAAACCTGATATTCTCTAAACAATACTATATTTAATATATTATATTATATTATATGATATGATATTATATGATATGATATTTTATTATATGATATGATATTATATTATATGATATTATATTTTATTATATTATATTATATTATATGATATTATATTATATTATATTATATTATATGATATGATATTATATTATATTATATTATTTGATATGATATTATATGATATGATATGATATGATATTATATTATATTATATGACATGATATGATATTATATGATATGATATGATATGATATGATATTATATTATATATATGCATATATCATATATATATTATATACTGTCTAGTAATATAGATTTTAAAATCTACAAATTCACCATGGGATTGAAGTTCCTGAAGGTTTATTACGACGGTCATCCTCGTTAATCACATTTCAAAATACAGTAATACAGTAATACCTAGTCTATGAATCCGGAAGTACGGTCAGGTCTTGACCGTGGTTTTCCATGCAGTTTTTCGTTCTAAGGCCATGTGAGCGAAATGATGACACCGAGATGAAAAACGAAGATGGCACGACACTGGCGCTTGAGTTCAGTGTCCGTCCCCAAGTTCCACAACCAAAGGTAACAGGGTAACACCCCCCGAATGCAGCTGGGCATCAGTCAAATGATTTCAAGGCAGGTTTCACCAGCATCAACATCTGTACTACAGAGCATTCTCTACGTAGTATTTATATATATATATATATATATATATTATGTATATATTATCATACATTGATGTAATATATATATATATATATATCATTTAATTACATACTATATGTGTATAGATAATCATATATCATATACTGTATATATAATATCATCATACATAATAACATGGATCCCTTGCTGGGTCAGCTTTTCAGGTGGTAGCGGTTCCCATTACTCTTCCGATTCCTTGACGCTCGATGACACTCCCCAGAGTTTTTTGGCCCTTAACAGTTAGAACCAGCTTATACAGTTAAGGCCATTTATTAGTCAGAACTGGTTAATTATAACTGGAATGATACATTCTATAAATGGTGTTATAAGTACTTATAACTGGTCTTCAGAGTATCCCAACATTTTGGCCCAGCCTTTCTCTTCGTGGAAGTTTCAGGCCTTCTATAAACTCAAGCGTAACAAAGTAGTTTTGTCCACCAACTTAGCCATCATCAACATAACCATGCAATCCCCATAAAAGCACTACTTTACCTGGTCTTTTTCGCGACCTCAAATCGTTCTCCCGGAAATTAGTCACCGGAGCCGAGGAGAGGCAAGGTCTACACCAACTTCTGGCGTCTCTTCCGCGTCCCCTTCGCGAAATCAACTCGTTCACCATCGGTCTCACCCCTGGACGTCGACGATTCGCGTGATCCGCGATCCGTGCTTCCAAGGTCATGAGACCGTGGGCGTGAACGGTGAAGCTATGGCTGGGGCCCTACAGTTGTGGCCCGAAATACCAGTTATAAGTACTTACAACCCCATTTATAGAATTTATCATCCCAGTTATAACCAGTTATAACTAATAAATGGCCTTAACTGTATAAATATATTCGCCATCGCCTCCAATGCCATTGTTTGACACATCAGCTCAGCCACGGCAGCTTCTTTGCTAGCATTTCGCAGGGCTAGTTCGCAGGATTCCTTTGGAACATATTCTTCTGTACACCTGCAGTGCTTGGAGGACTGTTTGAAGTCCTGGTTGTGTGTGAAAACGTAGCAACGACGTAACATCAATGTAGCAAACCCTCCCTGACAACGTAGCAACCATCTAGCATCAACGTAGCAACCCTTCTCTGAAAATGCAGCAAAGATCTAGCACCAATGCAGCAACCCCTTCCTGACAACGTAGCAACAATCTAGCATCAATGTAGCAACTGTAACGATCTAGCATCAACGTAGCAACGCTACCCTGAAAATGTATAGTAACCACAGCACCAATCGATAGCCAGCCCACCCTAACGACGCAATGGCTCAGGACAGCCTCTTGGAACGTTATTGCGCTCCACCCCAAACCCACCACAACATTGTCGATAACAGCGACGGCGAACCAGGCGGCCTGAGGATAAATAAATAAATACATAGATAAATAAATAAATATGTATATATATATATGATAATAATATATACATAATACATAGACCTACTCATTTTTTAAAAGTTCTTAATCTAGTATTTTGTAGCGATTTGTCAAACTCCCAACTCTTTGGCGAAAGATTGAATTTGCGGTAATAAGATGAATTCCACCATGACTGGGAATCTACATGGAAGATTTGTTAATTCGTAAAAGCGCCCCTTAAGCAAAATAGTTCAATATGATCCCCATTACATTTCCATTGGGTGCAGTTGTTTGATGGTTATATCATATCCCTCATAGTATGTGTTTTCTCATTATATTATCATTTATAGATGATTTTCCTGTGGTGTCCCATGGACATTTAACCATTATCCACTGGTGTCTTCCCATGTTTTCCCTTTTTGATTTTCCCATGAAAACCGCATGATCTTCCAATGATTTTCCATTAAGAAAAATGCAATCCTTGGTGATTTCGCCCGAAATAGCAGTTATAAGTACTAAGTCACCCCTTTTATGGAATGTATCATCCGATTTATAACCAATTATAACCCATTTATAATTGGTAAACTGCCATAACTGTAGCCCTAGTTCAGTCCTGAAGCTTCACGACTTTACGGCCAGCGCCGTTTTTCACGACTGGTTGTCTCGAAACGACCGACAAGCCTTTCCAGCGCTGCAGCCATGGCTGGGTTCATGGAACCAACAAAATTCACGACGAGACGAGTCGACGGAAATTGTTTCGGAAGATCATTGGAAAATAAAGGGAACATCCCCGACTTTAAATAGAACATGATTTAAGTAATAATATTACCCATAGGATCCATGCATGCTATATATGGTAACATGGATCCCATCAATATACCCCCAGTGTTAGCTTATTTACCAGTACCATGGATCCTATGGGTTATGGTATATATATATATATAGATATGATGTTATATTAATGATTCTTTAAAATGGGGATGATCCCCTCACGCGCAATTTTAGTAACAGAGCTGTGAACATCCATCATGTTTATCATCGAACTAAATGGGCCATGGCTTCCATAGCTGCTAAATAACAAGAGGATAAATACAATTAAAATGGATTTTGTATGGTTTTGTCATGTTGGATGGAATAGGGCAAGCTATTTTTGAACCCACACAGTGATGGGTCAATACATATGAAGATCCATCCACAGTCCAAACTGTTCCAAGTTGTTTTGTTCATTCACCCTTTCATCATAAATCCAAAATGCAGTATCGTAATTAAAGCCAACACTCAGTTTTTTCTATTTAATCCCTATACCCCATATGCTCCATGTATAGTATATTTACCTACATGACTGGGTGATTTTTAGGGCAAATGTTAGTAAATATTCCATACATGGAGCATTTGGGTACCTTTGTGAGAGTGTTTTTTCTCGATTTTGGTGATGTTTTTCCAAGTCGAACGTCGAGTCGATCACTTTGAAACCGAGGAATGTTCAGGACTTAGGTTCCGGTGTGCAGGACTGAAACAAGATGTCATGTACAGGAACTCCATAGTAGTAAACCCAAGAAGCCATCCCAAAAATCACCAGGGTTTTACAAACCCTCCCCAGATGGTAGGCTTATTATTTGGTTTCCCACCTTTTATATACATTTATTCGTAGATTGTGTCTATACATGTGTATGTTTAAATGTATACAGTTGTGCTCTACTGATTATACTGAGTTTTCGGGTAAGACACAATATTTCCAATGGACGTCAAGGACAAGAATACATGCACCTCAATTAGGAGTGCTAGAATTGACGCATGGCATCCGAAAACTGGACTTACCATCTGGTTATTTAACAGTTTGCCATGAAAAATCACATTTTCTAATAGGTAAACAATCTATAAATGGGCCATTTTCCATGGCTATGTTAAATAACCAGAGGGTACATGACATGATTCATGGCATCTGCTAGGCCTGCGTGGCCCACTGCCCAAGCCGACACTTCGGTGACCAGAAACACATGTGGAACGGCGAAGATATCACACTTCGAACACCATATAACCGCAAAAACTCAAGCGCCAAAATGGTCGGAAATTAAAATTTCAATCCTAGTCAAGGTTGTTAGATTTGTTTATTTTTCTAAGGCGTAATTACTAGACCCATAGCCCTCAAATTCCCCAGGCAGATCAAGAGTTGGTGGCTAAATATGTTCGTCCCGGAGAAGTTCTTGGAGTGTGAATAGATACAAAACCCATATGCGAACCATGGAGGTTTACTAACGGGAAATATATGGAAAATATGGTGATTTATATATTGGAAATATATGGGAAATATGGTGATTTATGCATGTTTACCCTCTGGTAAACGTTTACATAACTGTGTAAAATCACCATGCTATTAATGGGTAAATCAAAAATTCCTATGGCAATTTTCAATAGCAAACTGTTAGTCATTACCAGGCCGGGTACAACAACATTTGCCCTTGTCCAAAATCACCCATTCATGTAGGTAAATAATGGTACCCTCTGGATATTTAACAGTTTGCCATGGAAAATCACCATTTTTAACAGGTAAACCATCTATGAATGGGCCATTTTCCATGGCTATGTTAAATAACCAGATGGTAAATATACCAGCACCATGGTTCGCATATGGGATATGGCTCCATTGGTTACAACGATATGACGCTGTCTATAGGCGGCTGGTGATTTTTAACGAACTCGACCCGAATCGAGTTCTTGTTGTAGCGGGGGATTTGTTTTTTGAACCTTCTCAAAAATTTCACATTGGTGTTTATTGAATCGGTATTTTCAAACAAATCATCATGTTATTGCAGGATGGGGCCCCATAGTTATAAGTTGGCTTCTAAACAATTATAATTCCCAATAACTAGTTCGTTATATCTACCATAAACCATAGTTAAGCCATGCACTTATAAGGCAACTTAGCTATCTTGGGGGCCCCATCCTGTGGTAATAAACAATATTTTTCATCATATTCACCACCTTCTTTTAAGGTAGCTATATGGAAAATGGAGGAACATTGCCCATATCTTAGATGTTTTATGTTTGTTTTTTGATGATTGATCTATTTTACCAGTAGTTGTTCCACTTTTTGTTAAATGAGGTGTTCTGTTTTTTTTTGTGATTTTTATAATGTTTTGTAATAATGGTGTTTGATCTTTTGCCTATTTTACATAGTGATGTGAACAATTCACCAGGCAGAGATTTTGCTGACTACCAGTCATTCCTTCAAGGTGGTGCCCAGTGATGTTTTCATGTTGGCTTAGCCAATATATATTTTAGCCATTTTGCCCTATGAACTATAGTATAATTATATCCTCCATAAAAACGCATTTCAAGTTATTGTACCACCTTCCAGTTAGCTCTGGGACAGGTAACCACTTCTTTTTACCTACAAAGGTTACCAGGAAGGCTCCACATGTTTTTCTCGCTGCAACTGCGGCGTGTTTCACGGTTTCAAGCCATCCACGCCGATGCGAAGAGCTACTCATGGTGATGATCATGGGATTTCCCCAAGAAATATCTAGAAATTCAAGTTTTAATTGGCCAAAATGTGAGAACATCAGCCATATGGTGATTTTCCATGGTTTTTTTGTTGAGATGGTCATGTTTGGTTTATTTTCCCACCATGTTCTTGGACTTGGATGGTTGACACATCCATTTTTTTCTTGGGAAAAAAAGGAGTGGTTTTCCCTTGAACCAAGCTCCTTCGTAGGGCTATCCCATCTATAGTTTTTCATTGCACATTGTACTGTAAAAAAAAGCAACAACCAGTAGGATGCAAATCCATGCAAATCCAACTATATAATTCCTTCCTGCATAATGCAAGTAATCCCTTCTTCCTAATTCAATACCTCCAGAAGCCTGGTGGAATGTAGGGGGGATCCTGCGTTTTTTTTTCTACCCGTGAAGGGACTATTGGGATTATCATAATTTAAACCGGGAATCGCGTTTGTTTAAATAAGGACAGAGAATATATATAGTAATTTTATACATGTATATGATTATATATGTATATGTCACACAGCTCAATTGAGGAATTGTTTTTTTCAGGTTGGCCTTCCAGAAAGCAATTCTACCCACATGAAAATTGCCTTTAAAATAGCTCCAATGTTGCGTCCCACCAATTTGTAAGTTGGATTAGAACCTCATCTAATAGAATCATCTAACTATCATCTAACTATCCATACATTTACACATATTACACATACATACATGTATTTCCTCATAAACCCTATAATTATTATGAGTATTGTAGTCAGCAACCAACTTAGATACTTCGGGATAAACCCAAGTGTTAACCCCCTTTTGGCCGATGACGAAGGCCCGAAGGCCCTGGGTATTTTTCATGGGGTGATTTTCGGGATTTGACCCACCAAAATGGGGATAGCAATGGACATGGCCCTCTGGTAAACGTTTGCAGTTCGCTGGGGAAAATAGATAAACATGCACATTTGGTTCGTTGATTCACCTATTCAGATGGTGATTCTCCAGTTCGCAAGCTGTAAACGTTTACCAAACGGTGCCACTCTGCAGTTCTTAGATTGGTGGATTTCTTGATGATATGGATGTGGTTGATATATAGGGGTCTACCCCCAAAAAGATCCGAAAAAATGGCACTCTCAATTTGAAATTGATGTTAAACCATCCCTTCTCCCATATCTGGGGAACCACAGTTTTGGCGCTTTACCAGTTATAATTCTCGAAGGAAGTTTAGAAGTCAAACTTCCGACAATATGGACAGATGAAAAGCAGAGCAGGGAAGAGGCAGAGAGAAGAGAAAGATTAGAAGAAAGAAGAGTAGAAGAGAAAGAGTAAGAAGAA
>Ga0126342_10020680_pt1 | contig 11047 bp, 8 predicted proteins | sample Cyp1metagenome_FD_92528 | JGI IMG/M metagenome (GOLD analysis project Ga0126342, IMG submission 92528) | Coral microbial communities from Lord Howe Island, Old Settlement Bay, Australia - Cyphastrea 1 metagenome | ecosystem: Host-associated > Invertebrates > Cnidaria > Coral ...
CCTAAAATGGAGGTACTGTACCATATAAGGCCATATTTTGGGGGGATATCCCCTTACATAGCCCTTATATAGGCCTTATATATGGTAGGTACCTCCATTTTAGGATCCTGAAATTCCCATTGATTGCTATGTTTGATTGCCGGAGGTACATCATCCACATTATATCCACCAAAAATTTCATCCTCACGAGGATTGCATCGCTTTTTTTTGGCTGCTTGAAATCATGTTTTTCTGAAAGAAACACCATGTCTATGGCTGAATCGGCCTTTCTGTTGGTGAAAAAACCAGCTTGTTGCTTGTGGTCGAGCCCCCCAAGTGTTGTGAGTGAACCTTGGACACAAGAAAAGAACGCACAGGGTCCAAAGATTAAAACCCTGGCTTTAGGGTAGATCAACTATGAACCCTAAATCCCAAAGAACACACATTCCCATATTTTTTTTCTGAGCCTCCCCCAGCATTTCCTCAGTTTCTGGCGGATTCTGGCGGTGTCCCCCTAGGACTGGGGCATGCGAGCCATCAAGAGTGTGCTGGTGGTGGCCGGCGGCTTCAAGCGTCCCTGGTTTCACAAGAAAGAATTGCGTCCCTGTATCATATATTGGCATATCCCAATATGGTGGTTTCCTAAACTAGGGGTACCCCCAAATCATCCATGCTAATTTCGGATTTTACAGTGGAACCATCCATGTTGGGGTACCTTTATTTTAGGAAACCTCCATAGAACTAGGGGGAGTACCATAGTGGAATTGCCTGGGGATTTCATCTTGGAAAATGGATTTATAGAGGCTACGGGACCCATAAAAATGGACCCAACTTATGATTTCATCAACTGGGAATAGCAGCACTAAGTGAACAGGGGAACTCTCAGAGCATATTTGGATAAGTAATATGGATCGAAGACATATTGACAACCAGGGCCAAAAATGAAGGGTAATATCGATTGGAAAGCAGCAAATTGAGGCCTAAAATCAGGATGAGACTTCATATCTTTTTATTTGTTATACTGTATTTTTCCGGATTCCCTGCGCCAAATGAAAATAGACATGGAAAGCTCATCGTTTTCCAAAGAACATGCGAGCCGCAAATGCAAAGCTCATCTATGTCATTTTGCTTGAGGGTACCCTCCGGTCTCATCAATCCTAAATCATCTAATTATACCATAGCTATACTGGTTGGTGGTTTGGAACATTTTTTAATTTTCCCCAATAGTTGGGATGATGATCCAATCTGACTTTCATATTTTTCAGAGGATTGAAACCACCAAGCAGTTTATGTTAAATATTGTAAAATAACCAAAGGGTAAATGAGAAAAATCAATGACAAGAAATCCCCCGACAACCTTCTGACACTTTGATGATTGGAACAATCGAGAGCAGACCCCCTCCATGTTTTTTTTTACACTAGAACCACTCAGTTTCAGCTGCAAATTTCCAACAAAACCAACCCAGTGAAACCTCTCAGCCACCATGTTTTACATGTTTTTCCACTAAATTCTCATACATGGCAAATCTCCATGTTTGATGCTCAAACCATCGCACAACATCTCAAAACCCCAATGTTTTCAGGGTTCCATCCACCATTTTCCATGGTGAACCATGGTGAAACCATGATTTTTCCCGGTGAAACCACCATGTTTCCTGCTAAAACCCATGGATTTTCATCGCTTTAGGGTGTCCTCTTGAGGTGCCGATGCCAGTCTGTCGGAGCAGGCGGTCCTGATGCGGTCCCTGCGCGACACCAACGTGGCGAAGATCGAAGGCGACGACCTGCGAATCTTCATGGCTCTGCTGGGCGATCTCTTCCCAGGCTGCCGATGTTGATGAAAAAAAATGCGGGGGGATCAAGCGGGCTGCCAGCATGTGGTGGATTTATATTGATTTATAGATGATCTATAGTTGATGAAATGTGGTGATGTTTTTTTTTCAGGTGAGATGATTTGTGAGGGTGATCTCTCTATTTTCCAGAGGATTTCATCAGCAAAAATGATGGAACCTGGGAATGGAGGAGGAAATTTGCAGGCGGGGATGGGTGCACAACAAAGAATTATGGAACATGTGAATATAAGAGAGAACAACTGTGATTTCAAGTCGATCATAGTTGACTTTTGATGGACATTTTGCATTTTTTTTAGTATTAAATGGTTCTATTACAGTCCCCAACTAGACAGAACAGTTATTTAACACAATTTTTGTGGGACTTTACTTTTCGTTGGGTTATGGCAGATATTTCTTTAGTCAATGGAGGATACTCCAAATTTGCCATTCTAAGAGTGGGGAGGGTTGACCATCAGACATAGGCTATGATGAGGGATGTTCATATCATATCTATACAATGTGGGGCCCCCAAGATAGCTAAGTTGGTTTATAACTCCAATAACTATGGTTTATGGTACTTATAGCTATAGTTAATGGGGTTTATAAACCAACTTATAACTGGGGGGCCCCACATTGTAGTTAGATGGGTTTTGAAGTAGACCGATTTACCTTATTTTTGGGTCCCCACATTGTAGTTGGTGTGGGGGATTGGTGGATAATGGTGAAGATTATCAAATTATCATTGTGTTATTATTATTATTATTCTGGGTAAATTATAACGACCTCACTGCGACCTCACTGGAATCATAGTTGATAAGGGAAATCATCCCCAAATGGCCTTACTTCAGGTTAGTGAAATATTATGATTTACCCAGATTATTGTTATTACCAGTACCATTATTACTGAACACATCTAAACACATTGTTTTTTTGCTGGATTGATGTAATGGGCTGATTCTGATTTTATCAACAAAACAAGGGGGAGTTAAGGGGTGGACAGAGCCGGAGAAGCTTTAAAGTGCAGGTCACTGGGTTCGTTTTGTGGCAGATAGAGAAATACGTTGTGTCCCAGAATGGCGGTTCTTGGGCCCCAGCCCCAGTTTCAGCAAAGCCTACTGTTACAGTACTCAGTCCCAAAATGTAGCCTATTTATAGTTCCAATAACCTTTTAGGTTTCTGGCTTATGGTAAATTTATACTGAACCAGTTCATGGGGGGTTATTTTTGGGGGTTGTCAACAGGCATAACTGGGCAGGTACCGCCTTGTGCTATCCCAGACATGGGAGTGGCAAGTAATTTTTGGGGAACAACATCGACTAGTTTGTTCTATTCTAGATCCCCAAAAAAACACAACATAGTTCATCATCCCAGTTGGGGTACACAGTTTTGATTTATATATATATATACATATATATATACATATATATATATATACAAATATATATATATATATATATACAAATATATATATATATATACACATGTAATATACATGTATATATTTATACTGTGTTCCCATTAAAGGTGCCCCAAATGGTCGACAGGCATTGATGTGCCCCGAGCCCGCGATTACGAGATGGAGGTGCGGATGGTTTGAACCACTTTGAAAAGGCCCCAAAAAATTCTGGGCATAATCCCTGAAATTTAGCATCTGGTTATGACTCACATAGCCATGGAAAATCACCAGTTTTAATAGGTAAACCCAGGTAAACCATCTATAAATGGGCCATTTTCCATGGCTATGTTAAATTACCAGAGGGTAGCTCTAAAAAATACGCCATATATGTCGGTAGCTCCAGTTCCTGAAATGGCCATTCCTGTGGAAAAAACTGTCCAAGTTCTCTCAGTTTCAAAAAAACTTCCCCAGCTTCATATACGCAGCTTGATCCACCATTCTAAGTGATGTTCATCATCCATTATGTTCTCTTCTCCGAAATCATGTTTTGATCAGAATCGAACAGCATCCGGTGGCTAGAAGGCAGCTAGGCGACTATCGGCACCGCTTTGCTCAAAAAATGGGGAGCCCAGAGCAATGAATTGAGTGTCCCAACCAATATTAGAACACATTGATGATAGTGAATGATGATAGTGAAGTGACATTTAATGGTGGTTGGTGATGGTCGGTCATCTGATAGCTCATGGCAAAACCATGATTCTTACATATTCTTACCACACACTAACCATATTGTAGGAATTTGTAGGATATGTTCACCAAAATGGTGGAGTAAAACCGGTGAAATCGGCCATTTCAACAGAACTCCCTTTGTTGCCAGAACCATCGGCCGGGAATCGGCCGGCTGTAGGAAGTGCTGGTGGATGTGATGCAAACGGACTACGGCTACACCCACGACCCCGATGGCTATCTTCTCTTGAAGATCACCCAGCTGATTGAGCTGCTGGGTATCCGACACTGCGTGCCTTGGCGTGGCGGTAGTGATCTTTCCATGTGGTGAAAAAACAATGCCACCCTTACCATGCCCCAGTCATCACCATTTTTATAGGTGGTATGTAAACCATTCCCAGTCATGGATGGTTTATGCTGGTTGGTGGTGACTGGAACCATGGAATTTCATGACTTTCCATTCACTTGGGAATTTCATCATCCCCCACTGACTTTCACTCCATCATTGGGTTGGTTGGAACCACCAACCCGGGCTGGTAAACATGGCATTGTCAGACGGATCCCAAATGATCCCATCGCGATGTTCACGGTGGAAATTTTCGAGCCTCCGAGGGTGACGTTTTTGAGGTTCGGTTCATCCCCTTTTTTCAGTGCGCAATACAACCCATCATTCGATCATATACTATCCCCATGATTTCCGATTGATGCCCATTTTGGGTTGGTTCTCTACAGTACCTGTTGTCTCAATGTGTTATTCTTTACTTATCTAGACTTATATGATTGGTACATCCCTTTTTCATGAATAGGAACATCGGAACTTAGACATCTAGACATCCCAATGTGTTTTTGAACACAAAAATATTTTTGGTACATCTAAAGATTTATATCCCCGGTTTGGGTTTGAACATCGACCTTAAGTTATCCCAAGAATGGTTCGTGTTGGTCAACCTAGGTCTTCTTGATGGGCAACCCGGGCAGCTTCAAGTCCGCCATGTGGATGCTTTGCCGAGCACTTAAACGGGAGGGTGAAAATTGCTGGGATTAATGCTGATACTAATGGCTGGTTAATAGTGGTTAATAGTGGTTTAAGTTAATAATGGCTAAAAATGGCTAATGATATAAAGCCTGGTTGGTGGTCTGGACCATTTTTTATTCTTCCATTCAGTTGGGAAGAATGATCCCAACTGACGAACTCATATTTTTCAGAGGGGTAGGTCAACCACCAACCAGGTTAAATAGAAAAGAAGGATAATCAACTAATATAACATGCATAGCCAACATGATTGGCTAAACGGTGATTTATAACATGTATAATCATTGTTGGTTTAAACGGTGATTTATAAGATGTATAATCATTGTTGGCTTAAACGGTGATTTATAAGATGTACAACCAACAAGAATAGTGACATGTTATGTTACAAATGGGTGAATACGGGCTTTAATTGTGCGGGTGTCTTTTTAAGCGAGGGATACCCATGGGTAAACATGATAAGCCATGGGATTTGGGTGTACATGATTTTAGGCAACCCCTTCCAGCCACATTTCTTGACTGATAGATTCAAGTAAACAGCCATCAACATGGCAACTTTATGCAACTTATTTATTTATAGCCTTGTGTCTTTTGCGGGCCATTGTAGGCGTTCATTCATCCTTTTTCGTTTCTCTGTCTTGGCTTATCACCAAAATTACTTGCCCAGGGACCTTTTTAAAAGCCAGCAATCTATCAGGATGTGTGTTTCCTAAAATGCATGTTGGTCCCTTTTTTGGATGATTTGGGAATCATGTTGATAATGCACAAACTGATCCCCAGAACGATGAGAAAACGAGCGGGTGAGCTTGGGAGTTGTCGCACGGGGAATCGAAACTAAAGCATCTCAGCAATGGATGGTGAAATTCTACTGGTTTCCTGCCCAAAGCATGGATGAAAAAACCGTTGAACCACCAATGTGGTAGGCCCACCAATATGAAGCGCATGTTTCAAGATCTATGCGGTTTACGTCAACAACACATTTTCGAAGTCAAAAAAAACAATATATTGCTTGGTGATTATAGGAGTTATACTACATTATAGTACCCAATCTGGTTAGTGGTTTGGACCATTTTTTATTTTTCCATATATTGGGAATTTCATCATCCCAACTGACGCACTCATATTTTTCAGAGGGGTAGGTATACCACCAAGCAGTTGGGGATTTGCACTAAACCGATTCTGCGAATCATCCGTTCTACCAACCGATTCCATGCTGAAAAGGATGGAATGACAGAGGTAACACTAGACATATGGACATATCAGCATGGTCTATGATGGAATGGGATTACCTGGTATCATCATCACCTATATATATATTATAGATACAACTTCATTGATATTTTTCATACCATCATATGATATCATATTACAGTGAAAATTAGATTATAGCCATAAACCAAAGCATATCTATGAAACAGTTTACCCGTTTACCCTCAGTTTTCCTAAGTTTTTTTTTTTTTTGCGAGGAAAGTCTTGAAGAACGCCAAGACACGAAGGGGTGAGAAGACGACCACAGTGGATTTCAGTCCCAAGGCAGGGGGTTGCTGCGTCCCATCTCTGAATCCAGCGGGGGTTTCCATATGGCTACAATAGCTGGATGGTTTTACTGAACAAAAATCCGAAGAGATCCGAAAGTAAAATGGATGATAACTGGGGCACCCCCAGTTTAGGAAACCACCATATCAACTTTGAATATGTTTTTTATATGTGTTTTATATGTTTTTTTTTCATTTTTCATTCTTGTTAGCCACCTTAAGATCCTGAAGCAAGGCAGTCAGACTGGGACAGTGAGGAATGGTGAAAAGCATACTGAGCTAACTGTTGGCTTTATGGTAGATTAATATATTAAGATCTAGGTCAGGGGGGTAAGTAAAGCCACAAACATCAGCTGGGGGTAAGTAAAGCCTTGTGAAAATGGGGAAGTTCGCCAAATATAAAAAGCAGGTAAAAAGGCGAACAAGTGACGGTTTAACCAGCAGAAATCAGGACTTGACCACTGAATTCTCGAAATGGTATTGTCTTAGAAAGGGGGATACCATATACATTTCCCATGAAGTTGGAAAACTTGTGAGAAAGGACTGGTTCTTGCATAACTTGCTTCAGACAAATCCATACTTGAAACATCCATCATCGATGATGGTGTTACTACCCTCAACAAACCCACTTGTAACTGGCATGAGCCACTTCTAGTATTCCATGAGAATACCCTAATAGGTTATTTAACTATATTAAAAATCACATTTTTTACATTTTTTACAAGGTAAATCCTACATTTATAGGATAAATCAGCTATAGATCAGCTATAAATGGGCCATAAATGGGACCCTTAGGGTGTAGCCCTGGCCCATCCTCAGTCGCTCCATTCCAGTAGTAACTTAGTAATTAATATACATATATTAATAGATATAGATGTAGTCCTTGTTGATAGCAAAATCATGGAAATCATTAGTAAAAACTGGTTGGTGGTTTGGAACATGACTTTTATTTTCCATTTCATATATGGGATGTCATCCTTCCCATTGACGAACTCCATCATTTTTCAGAGGGGTAGGTCAACCACCAACCAGACATAGATATGCTGTGATATGCTCGATGTCTAGTCTGTCTCGTAAGCTAACGCCTACATTTTTATGGCTTTGTTTTGTAAATGTTGGCACATGTTCTACCCTCTGGTAAACTAACATAACTATGGAAAATCACCATTTTCGATGGGAAAATCCACTATAAATGGTCATTTTCAATAGCTACGTTAAATTACCAGAGGGTATACTACGGAGCATTGGGGTAAAAACAAGATGTGCAACCACCATTTCGATCATTTTCCAAGGGATTTTCATGTTTAGTCCCGGGTAAATCCCATCGTAAATCTCTTGAAATTCCCAACCAATCCCTGAAAAAATCCCTCCCCCCAAAAAAAACTATACAATCCCCTGAAATCCTAGAAAATCCGGCAGACGCCTGTTCAAAATACAGCCATGTTTTCATCCCCTTGGTTTACCCCAGTGGGTAGCCTTCCTTCGTTGCTTCAGGCCATCTCTACGAACGAGCTCTATGGCTTCGTTAACATGCAGACGCGCGAGTGGAAGGATGGTATCATCTCCAAGGTGCTCCGCGGTTTTTGTTCGCCTTTTTCGATGGGAAGATTTTGAAGCAAATGGCTGATCATCAATATACATTATTAGGTAAAGAAATCATGCATTTCGTGAATTATATGGAATACGATTATTCTATATATATATGAATAAATATTGTTTCTTTGATGTTTAATATATATATATACACGTTGTTGTGGTAAACCCACGGATTCAGGGATTTTCACATCTTTCCCACGGCAACACCAGAAAAATGCAGGCTTGAAACGCAATGATGGCCAACGGCCCGAAGGGCTGGTTGCAGAACTCACCTGGGTGTTCCCCCATTCCATCCATAGATGTGGGTAAAACAATAATACCCCATCCCCCAAATCATTCCCAAATGGGTGGTTTACTATTGTTTTACCCACATTATAATTATGATACCCTCTGGTTATTTAACAGTTCGCCATGGTATAGATGTCCTATTTATAGATTGTTACCTATTAATAGCATGGTGGATCTTTCCATGGCGAACTGTTAGTCATAACCAGATAGTAGATGGTTTTTCCCAATGAAAACTTATGGTAATTACATTAATCATCATATTAGTCATCCATCAATCACCATTATTAACCAATATTAACCAATATTATTGGCTGATTACCCATGAAAACTCCCAGCATTTCAAGGATGGAAAAACCCCCATGGTTTTACGTTGCCAGCCAGTGTTTTGTCGGAGAGGTGATGCGAGACTTGGGTCAAATCCCAGATACCCACCCCAAGTGGATCATGTTGGACGGCCACTTGGCAGAGATTGTGATCTGCTTGGATCATATGGCGATGACTCCCATATGCTCCATGCCCAAATGTAGGTAAATATTACATCCATGGAGCATACGGGTATATGGTTTAAATATGGATTTATAGATGGGATAATAGATGGGATGACAATAGAAAATAGATCTATTAGAGTAATTCTATATTTTCTGGATGTCCTTGTTTTACTGATTGGTTGATTTGGGGTTTGAATGAAGCGTCCCAACATTCTATAACCAAACCGGCGCCTCTTTTTTTCCCTGAAAAGGACGTGATATTGCTTGAGAAAGCTACTGTATAACCCATAGGATCCATGTATGGTATATATGCTAACATTGGGGGTATATTGATGGTAAATGTTACCATATATAGCATACATGGATCCTATGGGTAAGGTGGATGGTATGTGTGAGAAGTTATCCAACAAACCCACAGATTGACTGGTCATGTGAAACATGTTTTTTCACATTGCCATTGTTGCGGGCCATTGATGGCTCAACAACGAGCTCAGAGTTGTCGGCGAGTCACTTTGGAATCCGTGGTGCCAAAAATCATTTGCAGGGCCATGTTTGCAATCTTTAGTGCAGGCCAATATTCTGTTAGTCTTACATTTGCCGACTCTCATCAGCTATGAACAATTATTATCAAAGTATCATACTACCTTTCTGCGATCTATTCGGTTCATCTCAGAAACACGTATTTCGTGGGAAAATCTCTGGTTGCCTGAAGATTCGTCCTTAAATTCAATTTCTTTACTAAGCACATATCTAAATGTTTGATGATTTTTGATAAAGTATATATCATTGTAAACTGTTAACACCGGCATGTTTGATTGTCAAACAGCAGTTTTTGTTGACTTTGTGTCAATGGTTTTGTGGATGGTGAGGCCGTCCATGCTGCCATATGCTGCGAAAAATCATAGCACCATTTGATCGTCACCTTCCCATGTACTGTGGTATGAGTTTTCAATAGTTTTGACAACCCATCAGGTTTCATTCATTCATTCATTTATTCATTCATTCATTCATCCATTCATTCATCCTTCCATCCATTCATTCATTCATTCATTCATCCATTCATTCGATCATTCATTTATTCATGCATTAATTCATGCATTCATGCACCATATCATTTTTCAATGAATGATGAATGCATGTTTTCATACCTACACAAAAAGTTTGTTCAACAGGAAGCACTACTACAACATGACCATATGACCCACTGGCTACCTAGCTGAAGGGCGAAACTCGCTAGGTTGGAAGTGCAATTCCAGTGAACTATCAGTGGATATATAATATATATATAACTATAGAGTTTTTTTGGGGGGTTATCTTGTCCCAACAAACTTTGAAAAGGCCTTGCTAAATTCTGGTTTTGGGGTTAATAAGATAGCCTTGATAAATTCGGTTATTTCGTTCACCATACGAAATTCCACCCAGTTACTAACCTGGCCGCCGCCTGGCCTTTGAGGCGATTTGGACGCCAATTGGATCGAATCCATGAACAGCGTCATGGACGACAACCGACTGCTGACCTTGCCCTCCAACGAACGTATCCCCCTGAAGGTCTGCCGGCTGAAACAAAACCCCCGCGTGGGTTTTTCTGAGGCTTTGTAGATGTTTAAATATGGTTTTAACAACCTGAAAGTTCAGGGGGTTATATATGGATTTATGCATTATAAACACAATTTGTGGTCATAATTCCTTTGAGGTTTATACTGTAAGTCAAACACAGAAAACATGCGGTTTGTGAGTTTGTGGTTGTGTTCTTTACCAAGAACCCCCAATGGTAAGCAAGTATAAAAGCAAGTCAGGTAAGGACATATTTTTTATGGCTGAACCAGCATCTTTTCCCGCGCCCTCGAGGTGCACATGAAGATGATCTTCGAAATCCGAGATCTGAACTATGCCACCCCGGCCACTGCCACGCGCGCGGGCATCGTTTGCCACTTGGTGGCATGGGTGTTTTCTCGCATCACTGCGCCTTCAACTACCATGTGGGGAGCGGAGGGAGCGTGAAGGGAGCTAGGGTTAATATATATATATATACATATATATAATGTACATTTAATGATATATATATATATATTGCCTATGAGATGGAGTTTCCCAAGCATATCGTCAAGCTGCAAATCAAGATGAGAGATTCCACCAAGAATTTGTTTCACAAGCCGAGAGTCCTCTTGTAAAATTGCC
>Ga0126342_10020681_pt1 | contig 11046 bp, 9 predicted proteins | sample Cyp1metagenome_FD_92528 | JGI IMG/M metagenome (GOLD analysis project Ga0126342, IMG submission 92528) | Coral microbial communities from Lord Howe Island, Old Settlement Bay, Australia - Cyphastrea 1 metagenome | ecosystem: Host-associated > Invertebrates > Cnidaria > Coral ...
AATTCAGTTATCCAAACTGATCGGAAGAGCATTTTATATTGTAAATTACAGGTGATTGTGACTCTCCTGGAAGCAACCAATCAAAACGCTCGCGCGGTTTCCCTTCCGCCGGGATGTATATAACATATATATATATAATAATATATATTATATCATATACATACACATTCGATTTCCATATTTTCATTGCTACCCAGCTAGCTCACCCCTTCATAAATTGCTACCCGTTTCAGGCGCCAGCTCTCCGCAGCTCTTTGGCTCCACGGTGACCAAACGCTGCTGGGCAGAAACAGAAATCGCTGTTGTAGCGGGCAGATGGAGTGGCTATATATTATATATATGTGTCTATGTATATATATAGATATATACATAAGATACATACAATAGTAAATAATCCATAAACATTTTTCACGAACTACAACTGATGTATAACCAATAAACCCAAGGTGCTGTAACTAATCAAACATGGGGTGATGTGGCTGTTCTTGTGGTTGGGACTGCATTATTCTTCCAAGCACCTTGGATTATTGAGGAAAGTTAGTTTTCTTGTTTAAACACAAAAACCGGGATTTTCTCAACATATCTTAACAGCATCATCTTTAACTTGTGGGCTTTTCACCAGCACCTCGAAACGGGATTCGGACGCCTGTATAGATGATGAACAGATCATTCGAAAACTTGGACAACCTGCTGGAACATTTGGGGAGTGTATACAATTATAATCAATTCTACTTTGTTTTGATTTTCATTTCTTTGACATTTTTTGAAGATGATACATTTGACAGTGTAGATTCTAAATACATGTGTACAAAATGGGCACATTCCCCTGCCATCTTTCACCATGGGGTCGAAAAATCCGGTGAACGACTTGGATCCAGTTTTTCTTTGGATGCCCAAAAAATCATGTGGCAAAAAAGGTTGGTCAATTTATTGGGTACCCCAAGAAATAGATGGTTAATAGATGGTTAATAGATGGTTAATAGATGGTTAATAGATGGTTAATAGATGGTTAATACATGTTAATACTATCTTTACATAGAAAAATACGCATACTAAACACATGGTTTTAATAAATTAATAGTGCACTTTGTCATATGTCAAACAATCCAGAACATCTGCATGACCCTTGGCGTGGACCTCCCCAGGCCCTACAAGCATGGACAACGAGTTCAAGGGGAAGGTGGCTGGGGCCATGGGGGGCAATGGGGGCGGGGCCAACAATCTCCTGATGCGAAGCTGGACTTCGCAACGTTGGGCAATTTCTCCAGGATTTCAAAACATGAGAATTATACAATTCATGTTTATCAATGCTTTGGTTAGTTTGATATTACAATGGCCACAATGGCTGATTCTCATGTTTGACTGGGATTGTGACAATCAAAGTCGGATATTTTTTAGCAGCTCTGCCCCTCGCAAGGCCGCAGGGACATTTTTGTTAGGTACGACGGGCCATGACAAAACTATGCACAAATCATCACACATCATTTCTCATCCCCAATAAACATCAACCCCTACGAATAGCCAATCGTCAGAGGAAAGTAGTCTTCCGAGCCCTAACTCATCGCAGGGTCTATGTTGGTTAGGGCGGTTAGGGGGATGGTACGCCCCAATGAAGGAAGACAAGCTGATCTACCAGCATGCTATCCTGCCATCCACAGATGCAGATGGGGAGGCCTTTTTCAAAGGTTCTCGTTGAGTGGGGAAAAGTTTCAGGGTTGAGAGAAAGTTTCAGGGTTGAGAGCTTGGGAAGGGTCAACGAGTCAACCTGCTACAGGTTCATGGGTTTTCAGTTTTGTCCTATGTTTTTTGCATCCATGAGTTTAATTTGACTTGTTTTTATCATTTTTTATCCATAGGTTTTGATGGTTCAGTACCCCTTCACAAGGCCTTACTGTTGGGGCTGTGACCCTGGGGGCTACCTCCTAAGAAACAAGTTTCTGGGAGCGAAAACAGAGCGCACATATATAATCTATGCATATATAATCATATATTATATATATATGTAAAGTTCGGATGATTACAGTACATATATATATATTATAAAACACATATTATATACATAAGATAAAGCCATGAGATTTATGAGATTTGGGGGTTGCCTCTTCAGACAGATCCATTTGGTCGTTTGAATTCAACCGTCCCAGTCTTGGGTGAGTTGACATTGGCTCGGCCACGACCTGTCCTGTTATCCTTATCGGTACTCAAACATGGCAATGAATGATCTTTCAATTCGGAAACTCATCTATAATATTAGTATTCCCAGTATAATAGCCCAGTATTAATATTAAATATGGATATTGATGTTATATACTGGGATGTGTATGATTCACTGTCATTTTATGTGCCATGGGTCATGTAGGATGATCCCACTTTTTTTTTTCTGAAAACATGGTACTCCCCAAATTTATGGTTATTCAACATATTCCCCATGGAAATTTCATGGGCAATATCTTGATACGACAAATCCACCATTTTCAGTCAGACCCATATATCATATTAAGTTGATTACATTGTAATTATGATGAAACATGTCATTTTTTTTCTTGGTTTTGTACTAAGGTAAATCCCTAAATCCATTGGTCCATCCCAGATGAAATCACGAGGATCTCAGGGTCAGATCTCAACCCGATGTTCATCTCCCGCACGGAGGACCGTGCGGAGCCTCCCCTCGTGCTGCCACGAGTCACAGTGCCCAACTGCCGTGCGGAGCTTGATCCATGGACTCGGTGACTCCCAAAAGAGTTGGGTCCGCCACGGTGACGACATCGTCCCATATGGACATAGGATACATAGGTGTGTTATATATAGAGGTTTCCTAAAACAGGGCTACCCCCAAATCATCAATTTTTTCCGAGGATTTTCCATAAACCATCCAGCTATTGGGGTATCCCCATTTATGGACACCCCCATATATATGAAGAATATAGTTGGCATATGTTGGCACATTTTTGCAGAATCCATCTGTTCGATATTTTGGGGACTCTGAGACAGAAGCATCAACAAATGTTGGTTAGCAAGCTGGAACCCATTCCATGCCGCCAGATATCGAATAAGATGTGCTGAAACCTAGGAAATATATGAACACGAGTCTTAAGATATGGGGATGGATCAACACCTATACTATATTTTGGGTGGATGAACGCTCATACCAGCTATTTTGGTGTTCACCAGGCACCAGGTACAACGCTTTTGATCCACAACCATATCTTATCCCTCAGCTATCTTCACCAAGTGGGACTGTGCAAAGACATATTTTGAAAATTGGGTTGGTCATTTTAATTTCTGAGAACCTCCATTGATGATTACAGAGTGTCAATACTATCCAATATATTCCAATATAATATAGTGGGGTTCTCTGAACTTGGAACCCCCATTCAGAAAGAAAGACGGTTTTTTGTTTGCATCGGTTTCTGTCTCTTTCAATTTCAAAGTAGTGTTGTGGGGTGTCACCTGCCACCGGAAGAAAATCTATCCCTAAGCGTAACATGTAACCTGAACACCGGGGTCAGATAACTTTCAACAGTCTGTTGGGCTCCATGTTGAAGTACATTTTTTAGGCGCAGTTCCACTTAAGACAAGTTTTTTCTATTTTTTCCGGCGATATATAGCTGTAGTTAAAAGTGGCTACATCCCAACTTATGGGGGTTGCCATTTTTTTAAAGCATAGTTAGCATAGTGATACTTTTATACTTTTTCAGAGCCTCAATCTCAGCTGCAAGCCCCAATCAATAGGGTTAGCACGCGAGCTTTTCGTGCTCAGAAAGCCGGGCGCGAGCTTTTCGGGCTCCCAAGTCGTGTCCGCCATGGACTCTCCGGTGATCCAGGCAATGAAACTTGGGAGACCATGATGAGGTAGCTGGTCCATGTGGGTATCCTGGCTCATAGCCATCAGCATTTGTGAATCAACAAGGATGGCAAGACATGAAACTGCATGTTGTGAAATTTTTGAGGCCTTTGGGTTGAGGGATAGAACTGGCAAACGGAATTGTCTGAATCCTGCGAGATGCATGAACATATTTCCACTTGCCCTAGAAAAAAACCTGCCAGAAAGACTCACAAAAGAGTGTTTAAGGTTGATCAATCCACTTGAGCGTCTCGACGTATAAAATCCTGATCAGATACCCCCAACCATTCGTTGCCCCATTGGATGACTTGAAAATCTTCGTAAAGCGCGTTGCATCGCGTTGCCAGATCTCGGAAAGCCAAGCAGTTCTGTACAACAAGATTGGACTGCAAGGTGTCGATTTCGGGGAATTTCGGGTGCAGGTCGATAGGTCGATCTGTCCCGAAGGGCGGATGATCGTCTGGGAATGGCGGAGCTTGGGCTTTTTACACCCCAGAGGTTTGGAGTCTTTGACTAATGCCATTGGAAATGCCATGAAAAGTATCTTTTTAAAATTTTGGGTTCCAATGTCAGTTGAAAAGTGGAAGCTATCCTGACAGGTAACTGGATATATCCTCCCCACATTTCGCAACCAACAGCGAAGCCATCTCGATTTGAAAGATCTCTACATTTCAAGGGTCGTCCCTTTAGCAGAAAGGATATCAGGGTGTGGACATGTTTCATTCATGTGCTGGAACTCAAGTTTATCTGTCCCAATTGTGTAGGCCTATTTGAAGCCCTCCACTGAATCCGCATGCATTTTCAAAATTTTGAGCTGGGGAGCCTCTGCTTGGCTCTGGTAGCAATCTAACTTACTTGTTTGTGTGGGTGTTGCTCATTTCCAAGACTTGGAACTTAAGAAACAAACTACAAACCATCATTGAATCATCAATGTACCATACCCTCTGGTAATTTAACATTGACCATTTATAGTGGATTTACCCATTGAAAATGGTGGATCTTTCCATAGTTTTTTGTTAACGTTTACCAGAGGGTAACATGCCAAGCTATGACCTGCTGCAGGAACTCCCGCTTGGCCTGATACTCCCACCCTCGTGTCGTGGCCGGAAAATCCCTTCGTGCCGTGCTTGATGGTTGTATGGGGTTACCCTCTGGTAATTTAACATAGCGAACTGGAAAATCACCATTTTTTAAAAGGGAAAATCCACTATTTCTATGGTCATTTTCAATAGCTATGTTAAATTACCAGAGAGTATGCTTATCCTATCCCCTACCATCCGGTTTCATCAAACTTGGCTGGGAAATTTTGGAACATCCCGGAACTAAATCCGATTGGAGGTTTGCTGGGAGAAACATCGGTCACTAAATGGGGAATTTTCAATTGCCAGGTTGATGAAACCGGAGGGCAATTCAAATCACATACTATACCGACTATATATATATATATATGTATATATATATACCTACCCTAGAAACCCTCCTATTAGGGCCATTATGAATAGCAATCCATTCCACAAGTGGAACACCGCTATGATAATGGCGCGTGACTGGACCCCCGAAACATACGCATCCATGTGCTTATGATGCGCATCATGAGAAATCATTGTTACAGCTATAATCTACAACTGATAAAGATATAAAGGTACATGTTTGAATTCAAAAACCTTTCACGGTGATGAATCCATGAAAAAACATCAAGCACAAGAACATTTCAGCATCATGGTTAAGTACGTAACTACTGCAGTATACATTTCATGAACCACAATGACCCCGTATTTTTTGTATAGCAACGAATAGTCTGCCGGGGCAGACTATAGTTGGTACGTTTCAACTTTTTGTCCATTTGATTGAAGGGAGCTAGAAACCACCACAGTTCAAATATTGTTGAAGGATGATAGACTTTGACTAAATTGTGTCAGAAGAAGGTTTACCAGTGAGGCGAATAGACTTTGACTAAATTGTGCCTCTGATCGATCTATTTCGGCCTTGAAGGCCGCAATTCGAATCTCAGAGTTTTTTTGTCCAGGAATGTGCTGCCATTTGGATTTTTACATGTCAAAATAGCCTAGCATGGCTATATGCATCCTAGGTGCCTCCTTAGGAGGCTGGAGCGCATGCAGCAACCAGGCGCTCAATAGCACCACTCCGGCCTGGGCCTAGTGTGTGTGAGGAAAAGCTTTGAAGATAGCTGTGCGAGCCTTTCTCTCTTGCATCTCGGTGCTTGTTTGCTTGTTTTCTACTGGCCTGTTACCGGGTCGGGGATTCCCCCCTTCTGACGTTAGGCTTTGTGTGCTCCATTGGAGGTATTGTCTCTGATGCGGGCTGTTCCGTTAATGAAGACTTGTGAGAAGCTTTGTGAAAAGATTGAAAACAGGAACCCGGTTTCTTGAAACGACGTTGTCCAAACTTGCCTTGCAGTTTGCTTTCTGAGTTGGCTTGATATGTTGCAGCGCCGGCCCCCTGACACTTGCAGTAGTAGTGTTGGTAGCCTTGCCTTGTGGCTTTCCCAGCGCTTGCTCCTATGTGTTGGTGAAGCGCTCTGTCAGCGGCGGCCGCCAAAAGTGTTGTGGTCTGTCTGCTTGGCTTGTTGGACTATGTGCACTGCATGGTTGTTTCCAGGGGAACGAAAAATGGCGGAGAAGCAGCGAAGCTATTGAACCTTTGTGGGCTTCTTGTTGTTGCAGTCCGAGCTTGCTTTGGTTGCCCGGCCATTCCGGAAAAAAAATGGCCCAGCAAAGCCTTCTTGTTGCTGGCACTTTGCCTTTCCTTCTCCTTGCTGCCACTTTGCTTTTCCTTCTCCTTGGTTCCCATGGCTTGTGCTGCAAGCCCCAGCAGTGGGGCAGTAGTTATGGGAAAGGCAGTGCCTCAAGCAGCAGACGGGGGCGTTGGAATCAGCAAGAATCGGACAAGACCGTGAGTTTGTTCTCCGGGTAGAAACCGGTGAGCATGACAAAAAACGTCGGAAGCGGTCCAAAAAGGAGAGGAAGCACCGCAAGTCTTCTTCTAGCGACTCTTCCAACTCCAGCTCCTCTTCTTCTTCGGAGGAGAAAAAGAAGAAAAGGGTTTGAAAAAGGAGAGAAAGCCAGCAAAAGTGCTGCCTTGTCAAACTCTGACCTTGAAGAATTGAGGGCTTTTAGGCGCCGAGCTGAGATTGAGAAGATCTGTGATGAAGTAAAAGCGAGCATGGTCGAGCATTCCCCTGGCAGCAAACATGACAAGGGGTGCCACTTCCAAGCAGGATGCTTCGACGCCAAAAACCAAAAATTTGGTGTTGGCCCAAACCCGTGTCTTTGCGGAGCAGTTGTCCGGGCACCCACTCCCAGTCGTCAAACAGTTGCTGCAGCAGATGAGCCCTGACTCTACAGTGCCACGAAGCAGGAATAAGGTAGTGAAGTTAGTCATGGCTGAGTTGCAGAACCGTGAAGACTGAACACAAGGGGCACTAGTGGGGGTCCGGTTGGCATCCTGCCATGGCTGTCCTAGCCAGAATTTTGGTTGGTGTCTTTCTCATGGCCTTTTTTCAGCAAAGGGTTGCGCCTGTGTGGCTGCTATCAGGGTTGTAACGGGTCTGGAACTATGCGCTGGCTTCAAAGACGATAGCATGAGATGAGCGGGAGTTTTCTGCTGCAATTGAAGCTATCACACAGATTCCTATCCTTACAGTGTCTGGGGCCACAGGTGCATACCTGCTACGGTGTAGCCTTTGTTGGCACAAGACACGGGCTGTAAGAGGTTTTTTGAAGCAAATGCTGACCACCCCGCCCAGAAGGGGCAGTAGTGCCAAATTTGTGTCAGAAGAAGGTGTACCAGTGAGGCGAATAGACTTTGACTCCATTGTGTCTCTGATCGATCTATTTCGGCCTTGAAGGCCGCAATTCGAATCTCAGAGGTTTTTTGTCCAGGAATGTGCTGCCATTTGGATTTTTACATGTCAAAATAGCCTAGCACGGCTATATGCACCCTAGGTGCCTCCTTAGGAGGCTGGAGCGCATGCAGCAACCAGGCGCTCAATAGTACCACTCCGGCCTGGGCCTAGTGTGTGTGTGAGGAATAAAAATGAAGATAGCTGTGCGAGCCTTTCTCTCATGCATCGGTGCTTGTTTGCTTGAAGGATGATACAAAGAACCCATTTGTTTTAAACAAAGAGTCAGGGGCCAACAACATGGTTTCTCTTGAGGCTCTTGAGTACAAACAGATTCGGTAGTGAATTTGTTTTAGTCACCACAGATGAACTCCTGAACCAAATAATATTTCCATGTATGATGCAATAAGTAGTGAACCAGTACATATGGTTATTTTCCTCAGCTATGGAAAACGTTATTTATAGATGATTCATGATGATTTAACTATTGAAATGGTGATTTTCCAGCTCGCTATGCAAAATAACCAGATGGTAAATGATGTCAATTCCCAGTAAGTCCCATTAAATCAGACTATACATATTCCATATATGGACGTTGCCAAAGTCAAGGGGGTACCCTCAAATCATCCGTTTTTTTTTCTCGGATTTTCCATTCAAAACCAACCAGCTATTGGGGATCCTCCACGACTATGGACACCCCCCAATATGACAACTCCGTCCGCGGCTCTGAGGACGCCCAACGCACGGCAACGCCGGAGTCCAGCAGATCTTTCCGAGGTGGGAAAATGGCCATGAAAAATATCCCTTGAATTTTTCGACCTTACATATGGATATATAATGAAATGATACATATTATATATATATGTGGTAGATACCTTCAATAAATCAATTCCTGAAATGACCAGTGATTTTAAGCAAAGATGGGGACATGCTAGCCAAATGTGTATTTTTTGTCTCAGCAGTACTAGGCTCTAGATTCTTGAGCAAACGTTTTTGCGATTTCATGACGCGAACGTTGCATTTTAACAAACCAGACATTGAGATATTGTGGGATCTCAACCATCAAGAGTATGGGTCTGTCAAAAAATCATGGTACAGTATCTTTAGATCCACTGATTCATCATTTTCCCTGCTGGAATAGCGTAAAAGGGCCATTCTGGGGGTATACCCCATTTTCAGACACCATCTGGGATATACTGCATTGGAAAAGCACATTTGAGTGTGTCAGGTAGGGCAAATGAGGTGCGTTGAGAGCCAAGGTACCGTGAGTCTCATATCATTGATCATATCATAGGTAGACTATCTGTGTAGAGAGTTATTTTGATGATGGTTCATATGCAAAGGTATATGTGCGTGTTTACATATGCAGTTGAATATATATAATCATATTTTGAAGTTCAGTTGATATATATATATAGCCTCCCGGAAACTTTCATAGCGGTGGAAATCCATAGGTTTTCGCAGGAAAAGTATCTACAAATGCAAGGTTTTCCGGAAATATTTGCTGTATAATGCTATATTTATATACTACATATTTCACTGAAGGGTATACTTTGGATATTCATCATTAGCTTATAGGTTACAACCAGTAGTACCTTGAGTTATACCTCCATATATATATAATATGTATATATTATATATTGGTAAAATTACCGTAGTCCATTGTTAAATCCGTGGAGAAATAGCAGATGGCCTCCATGATCGCCAACGCTCCCAAGCTTTTCCAGGCTCCATTTCCGATGAACCCTCAGATACCAGGTGTGGGCCGTGTCGGTCATGGAACAGCCCGGGGCCCATGGGTTTAACGGGTATAAATAGAGTTGGTAAATTTTACATGATCATATTAATATACACATCATACCAATGGGCTGTTCCATGGCAGATTATAATAGAGTTACCCAACAGATTGTTTTTTTTTTAAATTGAGTTACCCAACAGATTAATAGGTATAAACATCCCATTGGTATAAATCTGTTGGGTATTATTATTTTTACACATCCCCCTGGGGATATCATCTCCAAGAGATACCTGGATACCTGCACGTGATTTTTTCAAGATACCCGCATGGCAAACAAAACATGGGGAGAGAATTGGGATATGATACGATTCATAATGGGGATCACAAGTCTAAACCAATATGGATGATTTACAGCTAAACACGATCAAAGCTGTGATCTGAAATGTGGGTTGGGCGCGAAAAAGATGGGAAGATCACCGAAAATCCATGGGGTACCAACATGGACCCTCCACATTTTGAGCATTTTAGTATTACACCTTTCAACATTTTGGGGTAACTTATTTCGAGCTTGCCGGATTTTGAGGATTTTCGATTGGTACCAACTTAGAACACCAGAGTCACCAGAGAGCCTTTCTATTGGAGGCGAAGTGACTCAAAAATGCCATGACAGTCCCCCAATTTGAACGAATATTCTGTTGCTGATGTGTCAACCAAAGCGTCCCTTCTGGAATGTGGCCTGTTGGATGTCCCTTCTGCTGGCGACCCGTTCAGATGGGCTCATATGGGCTCATTGGAGATGAAGTTTGCATAAGTTTCCTATGTAGGCTACAATGGTATGTGGATCCCTTGACTGAATCAGTGGCCATGACTGTGGATTACAGGCTCTCCTCGGGGTTGATAAATGACACAACCGGGTGCGTTTCTGCACGGTGTCCTTTTGTCAGGACTACATTGGTTCTGAAGAATCTTCCCAGACACTTTGACAAAGAGGCATTGAAATCTCTACTGGAAAAGCTAGGCCGGCCATTCGGCGGATGCAATCCAAGGGGATCCAAGGGGATCCAAGGGGATCCAAGGGAACGTAGGAGACCTATGTGCCGCGAATCCCACTCTTGAGATACTTCACTTGCAGACATGGATGTGTCCAAAAATGGGATACCCATGGATACCTGCCCATTTTGCCCATGGTTTTCTGATCATTTTCCCTAAGAAGATAGCTATGTTGGAGGCCCTGAAACCCCATTTCTGGGCCAACCCAGCTGACCCAGCTGTGATCTCTGCTTGAACGCTCGAAGTCCCCCAAATCCACTGGTATTTGGATCAGCTCAAAACATCTGTAAGTGGTAACACCCGTTGCAAGCCACATTGTTAATATAATGTATAATATATATAATATAAAATAATATAATAACATATAATATAATATAATATCATATAATAAAATATAATATAATTTAATATAACATAATATATAATATATAATATATAATATATAATATTTAATATATAATATATAATATATAATATAATTTAATATAATATAATATAATATAATATAATATATAATATAATATAATATAATATAATATAATATATAATAAC
>Ga0126342_10020682_pt1 | contig 11046 bp, 9 predicted proteins | sample Cyp1metagenome_FD_92528 | JGI IMG/M metagenome (GOLD analysis project Ga0126342, IMG submission 92528) | Coral microbial communities from Lord Howe Island, Old Settlement Bay, Australia - Cyphastrea 1 metagenome | ecosystem: Host-associated > Invertebrates > Cnidaria > Coral ...
ATGTATGTATGTATGATTATGTATGTATGTATGATTATGTATGTATGTATGATTATGTATGTATGTATGATTATGTATGTATGTATGATTATGTATGTATGTATGATTATGTATGTATGTATGTATGTATGCATGCATGCATGCATGCATGCATGCATGTGTGTGTGTGTGCGTGTTTGAATATGTGTGTGTTTGATGGTTCACCCCAGTTAGCAAGCGGTTTATAACCGGCTAAGCGGGATGAGCCACCAAGTGCCCTCGTCGAATTACATGAGTAAATATGTGGATTATGGTGATCCCCCCATCAAGTGGAAAATCCTGAAACTACTTCTTCGAGTGATACCCACCATCTGTCATTTTATCTGACATATATCTTGACAACCTGTCTGACATTGCACCTGGCATTCTATGTGACATATATTCTGGCATGTTACACGTTATCTGGCTCATATTCTGACCTCTCTCTCTCATATATATATATATATATAATTACTTATTTACTTATCTATTTATTTATGATTCTGTCAATTTACCTGGCATTTTATCTGACATTCTATCTGACACATTCGTCCTGACATCCTATTTGACATTTTATCTGGCATTCTATCTTGCTTTCAATACCTGAAACAATGTCCGACATGTCTATCTCATAGTTTATCTGAAATATATTCTAACATTGTATCTGACATGTTTTCCTGCATTTTATTTGCAGTAGTGTATGGGTCAAGCAGGGCCCCAAGGGCCCTGCGAGCTATGAGCTTGGCGACTTGGCAAGGCGTAGGGCAGAGCAAGTGGGGGGAAAAAACGCCTTTAATGGTGGTATGACCATCCCCCAACATGGGTATAGAATCCAACGTCATGGCACATATGGAGGTTGAAGGCATGGAGTTTGTATGGAGGCTGAAGGAGCAAGAGTTGGAATACATGTGCTATGCGTGTGTATATATATATACACACATATTATATATATATGTATATATGTATATTATATATATACTGTGAAACTAGCATCTTGGCACCAAGCGCAGAGAACATGAATGAAAGATGCAGGAGCTATTCAATACAGGCAGCAAGTGTGCTTCCGCCGATGCAAGCTGACGGCAGCACATATCCGTGATACTCCAAGGGTGCATGCCCGAGAAGCCGTCTTTACTACTTATTTGAGGCTCCGGTTTTAGGGCCTTGGGCCCACCTAGGTTTTCAGAAAAGGCGACCCCAATGCCATATCGCGAAAGAATACTAGAGCATGAATTGCGAATCACAATGGCTTGGACGCAAAACTACTAAGGAGCTCATGAAAAACTAGTCAGGCACGAATTGCAAATCACATGGCTCGGACGCAAAACTATTGAGAATTTCTTTCAAACTTGAAGAATAGAAGAGGCTACTCTTTCTTTTAAGCTTTGGAACATTTTCTTAGTATTTACAGTAATTTTGCGGTCGGGCAAATACGGATTGCGAAATCGTCCTTAGTAGCTTTTAATTGCGAATGCGTTCTTAATGGCTTTGCGACCAAGCCAATGCGAATTGCGAAATTAACGCTGCATCCGCGTGATGTATGTAGATATGCCCACGCAAACCTGGTCCCCCGGAATCAACGATGCCACTCACAAAAGCCAGTCTTGCTGCTTTCCTGTTGAAATTGTTTTGCCGTGCGCGGAAGTAAGTCAACTTTGATGTTGGGGGTGCCGGGGGGTTGCGCCCAGGATCCTGTACATTGCCACCGGCTGTACAAATGTCTTTGCATTGCTTGTGGCTGTCAAGGTTCAACCTCGCATGCTACAGAACGGCTCGGGCATCCCTGCACCTTTTGAAACGTTCCTTCGGTTTTGCGCTGCGACGCGGGCCCATTTTGGGGCTGTGGGCCTGCATGCTTTTGGCCTTTCCTGACTGCGTACCCTCCATGTAAAAAACAGAAATGTGCGATTGTATACGGGTGTAGGATGGTGTAGGTCTGTGGTTGGGCGCCCAAAAATGAGATGTTTGACCATCCACGAGATGACCACAATACCTGTGGCGGACATCTCAGGGGTGAGTCTTTCATTTCCAGGCTGATTGCTTGGAGCGTTTTCTTTGGGAGGAAGTGATTGGTAAGTGGTAAACAGCCCAAAAAAAAACATGGAGTCAAAGCTCAGCTGGGGTGTGTCACATTAGATTCTCTGCATCTCCGATTGCATTTGTCCATCCTTCAATGGTCGAAGCCCTACCCAGGTGAATTCTAGGCCACAGCTTCAAGTGATTACCGTCCCCATAAATGCCCTTTTAGATGGATCGTGAACCGTGAAAAATCGATGAAATGTCTGCTTCCAGAAAGGTACCCCATGGGAAAACTGCGAATAGATCATCCCACTGAATGATCTGAATGTCACTGAGTAACCCTGGTTAGTAACGTCCTAAAAAAAACTAGGCTTATCCCAGTTATGACTCCACTTACTAGGCTTAACCACTTCGCAACGATGATCCTCCAAGTACCCACTGGATGTTTCATCACTTCTCCGTCACCGCGCGAAAAAAAACCTCCAAGCGACGCTCGAGTTTCTGGTTGAAGTCGCGCCCGAAGCTTAGAATTTTCAGAGACTTCGGCAGCTTCGTATCATCCACGTTTCCTCAATGTCCCCCAAGGGGCATAGGGGGCCATAGGGGGCCCCATAGATAGCTAACTTAGGGTGGCTTCGGCGGATCCAACGAGAACTTTTCTGTCATGGGGATTTTTTTAAACCAACTTATACTGTAAAAAGGGCACCACCCAGTTAAGAATTGGAAGGGATTTTAGTGTTTTTTTGTTGGGAGCAAGATGTAAACATTGGAAAAATATGGATCATTCAAGAACAAATTGGGAAATACTCTTTTAAAAATCTGGATGAAGGAAAAATGGATGATTCAAGACATGCTAAGTTACACATGTTTGATCATGTTTGATGGTTTTAAAAAAAAATGCTGTCCTGCAAATGGTCCCTTCAACCAACAAAATCTAGGGCAACTGGGGAATAGTCAATATCATTCAATATCATTCAATATCCATCCTTGCGGTGATCAAGTATCTCCGATTATCTCCCTATGACGAGCGTTTTTTTCAGGGCTCCGTTCAGGATTTACCCTCTGGTAATTTGTCACATAGCTATTGAAAATGACCAAGAAATAGTGGATTTTTCCCATTAAAAATGGTGATGTTCCATAGTTATGTTAGTTTACCAGAGGGTACAAGACTTTTCCATCCCAACATCTGTAGAAATTCGATGATTCCCAGTGGGAATATGGGCGAAACTCATGGCGCAACGTCACATCTGTTTCTGGAGCCATGGACAGATCATGGGAGCCGTCTGGATAATACGCGATGGACTCATCATGACAAAACTCCGTTTCCGTGAAAATGACCACATTGGATGGGATGAGTCATGGATTAACCCAACAGCAAAATCCCATTAAATCCCAATGTTTAATGGGATCTAATGGGATATTAATTTAAATCATATAATGGCGAAATGAATCACATCTTTTCCCGATGGTCATGATGTTATTGCGGCGTCCCATAAAATGACAGCCAGTTGAGTTTAGAAACCCATCCGTAGTGACTGTAGTGATTGAAATTCACCAAGTTGTTCGCGCAGTAACAAACCCAGCGATTCCGTGACCCCTGAACGTGCCAGCAGCAATGTCCACCAAGCATCGATTGAAGTTGACTCCAAAAGACCTTGGTCTTGGGACATTCTGATTTCAAAAAAGTAGAGAAATTATCCTAAAACATTGGGATTTGACCTATTTTATTGCAACCCAAGACATGGAGATACGAACAAACAAAAATCTCACCGCTTGGGTTAGCTGAGGCTTCATGAACTCCCCAATGGTGGGGCCCAGCCTATCCACAGAACCTTGGATGTTCTCAGAGAGACCTCTGAGCAGTAGCTAATGGGAATTTCAGGATCCAATACATGGAGGTACTGTACCATTTTTCAGGCCATATTTTCGATATTCCCTGAAATTTAGGCCTGATATATATAGGCCAAACATATATGGAATCGGTACCTCCAATAAATCGGTTCCTTTTCGTCATGGCCATTGAGCTAAGAAGCCACTTCCCTTGGTATCGGCATGATCCACTGAGGTCCAAAAAACTTTTTGGTCCAGCGCGATTTTCGGGGTAGCCACGTTGCTAGCGACTGGAGCAATCTCGTTTAAAAGGGTCAGAAAACTCTGGGTGATATCGCCGGTGTTTGGATGACTTCACTTTAAAACAATCATGGCATTAAGCGATACTGACCCGGTCCTTGAACAGGTTGCTATGGAACATCACCATATCCACCAGGTAAATCATTCGACCAAATGGTCCATTTTCCAGTTCGCAAACGTTTAAATTACCAGAGGGTACAAGGTGAGGCACCCCCCCAGTTTTAAGTTGGTTTATACACCCATTCAATGTAGTTGCATTTCCCATAAACCCTGTTATAAACTCCATATTGGCCATTGTTTGGGCCTTCACCTGGTTCACCATGATTCCAGTGAGGTCGATGTGAGGTCAGTAGAATTTATCCAGATATTTTCCCATATTATCGTATATTACTATCCCATTATACATCCATTTATATATAGACATACAATACAGTATGTTGTCAATATATATATATATATATGTTTAATATATATATATACACATATCCCTATCTGGCCCATCTATTTTTTGTGGCAATCAAATCTGGCAATGCAGAAGACAATGATTTGACACTGTGCTATGGAAAAATCGATCACAGGATTTTTGATGTTCCTACAAAAAAATGATGATTGTCCAGTTGGCACACATCTTCTCGTTTCGCAAACTATCCGGAGATTTCACCGGCTTCAAGCCGTCCATCATCATCCCATTACCCCTGGTGCCTGGCTGGTGGGGTCCCATTTCGATCTAAATCAATTTACAACCTAAGGAACAACCATGTTGTAGATCATCCCCATTTGCATCATCGAACCCCATATATGTATATACGTGCGCATATATATATATATATATGTATATATAATAATAATAATAACAACAACAATAATAATAGTAGTAATGATAATAATATTAATAATAATAATAACAATATGTTTCCAACCTCCACGGGACCGGCCAACGACCCAGCGACATCACTTCAAGGCTGTCCGGAAGTTTGGTCTTCTCCAAACTGCGATTGAAGCCATGACCAAAGGTCAACGTCTTCAGCGTGGCCTCGGCGTTGTTCGCAGAGAAGCCACGATGAAGCGCTGGGGTCAAGCAATCAAAGATAATATATGTACATACATACATATCTATAACATTATTCATACTTGCATATATATATATGCATATACATATGTATATACGTGCATATATATATACGTATATGTATATATATATACATACACGTATAATCACGTGTATATATATATATATATTCATATACGTGTATATATTCATGTGTATTGATGATATCGTCGAGTGAGTTTTTGCTGTTCAATCAAATGGTCAAAAGCAACCTCGAGGAGCGTCATGTACACTGCAATTTTAAGTCCTTCGAGTGAACAAAAATGATTGAAGGTTGGAATCTATTCATTTCCAAGACCACAACGCCAAAATCTGCGGTGTGGTGGTTTGTTTGTCAATGGATTGCGTTAAGGTGAAACAAACAACTGCAGCACACCCTCCGGTAAATTGAGCTATGGAAGTCCATGAGACTCTACAGTTAGTAGAAATCGTCCCATGACTAGAGCTTTAGCCAATGCACTCCAGTTGAGGATGGATACCTTCAGCAATTGACATGGTGGGTGATTCCCTATCCCGACCTCGCCGCGCCAACCATGGTGTTTTCAGATCTCCACTGTTGGTTGAATCCCAAGTTCTCCTATGGAACGATCGAAAAAACATGGAAAAAAATGAACAGTTGGGTGATTTTTTTGGGTGTACCCTCTGGTTATGTCAAAATAGCTATTGAAGCCATGGCCATAGAAATAGTGGATTTACCCATTGAAAATGGTGGATCTTTCCATAGCGAACTGTTAGTTTACCAGAGGGTATTCATTGTTTGATAGCAAAACAGCGGCATTTCCTGTCTTCGCCATTCGCCATGCCCCTCTGATTTGTGGTTGAAACTTCTGGAAACATATTAGCTCGTCACGCCACAGGGTGTGTCTGAAAATGCTGCGTAAGTCAACTTGCCCATTTTTTTGCACCCATTGTCGCGTTCGCTGAGAAAACACATCAAATTTAAGGGCTGTTTTTTCAACATCTTCAGACCCCAAAAAAATGGTCCGTCGAGCCCATGATAGCCCAAGTGTCTGGAAGCGCAGTGTTGTCTAAGCTTTGCTGAAAATATACACCGAAGTTCCTGGGCCGAGTCGCCTTTCTTCGCGGTTTTGGATTTGAGGGAGAAACTGGACCCAGGGACCCATCATAGTGGAGGTCCATGGAGTTCCGGTACTAGCATTTTTTTTGGGGATACTTCGGAGTCTTGCCCAGTAATTTATGCATAAACCCTATGGTTCTATCTATTTCGGGATGGAACTCTGATCATTCCCTCCATGGAAGTTCAGCGATTCCACCCTGTTGGAAGACATCAATCCGTTTTTTCGTGAGGTCGAGAGGTCATCTGCCCATGATATCTTTGGTTTCGCGAATCATTGGTGACCTCATGTAACTTTATATATTGGTTCCAACAGATTGTAACATTGCTAACTTTGGATAGACAAAAAAATGTGTCAGCTGGATATGATAATTGTTCCTCCACCAGAATGGCTATGGAGAGTAAAGATTTACAGCAACCCATCCAAACCCTCTTTTTGAGTACCCCACCCAAAGGTCAAAAAAATACACCTTAGACATACCATCTGGTTATTTGACATAGCCATGGAAACTCCCTTATAAATGGAGGTTTTAATGGGAAAACCATCTATAAATGGGCCATTTCCCATGGCTATGTTAAATAACCAGAGGGTAGATTTACCCTCTGGTAATCAAACATGGCAGTGCAAATCCCCGAACTGGCCATGGAGGTGTTTTCATTTCAAAATCATCGACCCATATGGGGGATGTGCAAAAGTACGCCAGGTTTGACTATCTCAGTATATTATTCCATTTATATATATATACTGTATATATAGTATATATCATTATATATATATATCATTATATATCCATTAAATCCCACTCATATTCCCATGAAATTCAATCGCCTGAAATCCCCCAAGATGTCCCAGTCTAAGACATCCCCGTCGCCACGGCACAATTCCTGGAGATTCCTGGGCAACGCACAGTTGTCCAGGGCCTGATTAAAGCCTCGGAGCTCGCCCGGAGCTTTCGGACCAGTGGGAGCCGTGGGGAGCCGTGGGGGATGGGTTCATGGAAACAGATGGAGGTTTTAATGGGAAAACCATAGGAAAACCATAGGAAAATGGAGGTTTACCCTCTGGTAAACGTTTACATAACTATGGAAAATCACCATTTTTAATAAGATTTTGATGGGTAAATCAACTATTTCTATGGCCATTTTCAATAGCTACGTTTAATTACCAGAGGGTAATTGGAACTTAAAGACTTGGTTTCGTTGTCTTTAAAAAAAGGGACAAGAATAACGACAAATGGTGACTTTCGAATCATCATCCGATGGAAAATCACAAATCCTTGAAGCCAGCAGGGCGCAGCTGACTGAACGGGACTACAACCTGGTGATAAGGAGAAAAACCGAACGGACGTCCCAAACACGGTTGCGAAGTGGGCTTTTGGTGCCGAGAACAACATTTTCTGTTCTGGTGGATCTTGGGGACCCTCTGCTCCAATTAAGGAAAGATCTCTTGGCAGACTAGAAATCATTTTTTTCCTTGTCTGGCAGATTAGTCTGGCACATAATCTGGGACCTTATTATTTGGCAATTATCATTTGGGTATGGGTCAAAATTAGGTACCCCAATAATTGGATGGTTAATACTAAACTAGACTAAGAAAAAAGTGGTCCCATTAATGGTCTTCCATTTTGACCCACATCCATTTGGCAGATGATCATATTTCTGGCAGAGAAATGTCCTCCCGTTTCATCCAACTTGGCTGGCAAATCCCCCATTTATATACTTCGAGAATGTTCCCAGCGAACGAAGCCTCCAGTTTGTCCAGTTTTGTTTTGGCCCAGCAAAGGGTACCCGACTTGGTAAACATACAAAAAGCTATTGAAAATGGTGATTTAGTTCGTGGATGTACCCATTGAAAATGGTGATTTTCCATAGTTTTTTGTATGTTTACCAGGCCGGGTATCATCCCATAGTCAATGGACTGGATGATGGGAAAATTGGAACCGGAAAGCCCCATATTTCATGGGAAAATCTATGGTAAAACCGGTTCAGATTTTCCCAACAAAACCAATCCATTGACATAGTCATCCCATGAAATCCATTGAAATCCATGGATCGCCACGGCGGAGTCGACTGTCCCAGTCACACTCTCCCAACGTGAGGACCTCCAGATTCTCAGGTAGAGTCGCTCCATCCATCCTCGTGACACAAAAAAAATCGGGGAAAAACGCTGGGAAAACCCTGCAGTAAGATGACTGGAAGACTGGGAAGACTCTATGACTCTATGACTCAATGGATACTCTGCGAGTTCTCTCTCAAAATCGGGTGAACTAGCTTTTAACATGTTTTAACAAACTTCATGGGGTATTCTTACATAAAACTATGACTCTTATGACTATCATGTGGTGAAGATTGGGGATATGGATAAATCTGGATTAATTTTCTGAGTAAATTATAATATGTCACTCACCTGAATCTTGCGGCCATTTTGGGATGATTCCTCTTATTAACCATGATTGAACGTTATAATTTACCCAGAATAATGGTTGTTCGCGAGCCTGAAAAGTTGAGAAACTCTGGCTCCACACCGCTCCCTAACCACTGGATAGATGAATTAAGTGGATACGGATATGTATCAAAAATGTATCAAAATCATTGAAAATATCGGGTTTCTTGGTGATTTTGACCAACTAAACTGGGGTTTCTTGGTGATTTTAACCAGCTACAGTACATCGGGGATATCACCGATGGGAAATCCTCGAACTCAATGGAGGTTTATAGCTGTGGAAATAAACTATACTCATGGTGGGTTTAGCCATAAAAAGATCCAAAAAAACAGTCGATGTTCACTGGCAAATGTAATGCCAGTAACATCCAGTAACCCTTGTGGCGCTCCACATTGAACTTTGATCCCAAGGGATCACCATGGACCTGATTGGACCAGTGCTTCAACCCAGACCAAGATATACCAAGATCACCAAGAATCGATTGGTTGAAATGTTCTCCGAAGGTCAATTTCTGCAGGTTTGCTGGCAAAGCCACGGCATCGAAGCCTGGGCTTGGCATCATACACGAAGCCGCGAAGCATGGGATTTCGTGCCAAATTACCCAATGATGTAATTTTGGAATATGGCAAAAAGCCATTTGTGCCTTGTTCTTATTTCGTGCAAAGTCTGTTATAAACTCAAGAAAACAAGCTAAAACTAAAACAAACAAGAGATTTGCACAAGTTACCAGGGTATTTAAACAATCGCCGTAGCCCTCCTAAGCGGCTTTGATGCCAAAAGTGGACCTCACAAGATGCTTCTCCCAGTGCTGAGCAATTCCCTAATGAAACATCCCCTTTTGGATATTAAGATATCTTACGTAGCTTCAATAGATCCATCTCTTTCCGTTAACATCCCCCATGTTTACAACAATCAAAAATTAAAAAAATGTTCAAAATCCCATTAAAAATGGCTATTGGTCAAAACCCTGGCACCTAGTGAACCCCAAAATAGCTGGTAAATGGATGTTCATCCCATTAGAATTGATAATAATAGGTTTTGACCCACCCCCAAATGAATCAAAGCCATCAAAATCTTCCGTGACCGGCGACGCTGATCGAAGTGCGCTCCCAGCGTGAGAGTTTTGAGACTCGCTGGAAACTCCAGACCTCCCCGGGGCGTGGGCCCCGTTGATGACGATCTAACTGGTGGAAAGATGTTCCCCCCTCCAAAAAAAAAAAATGGAAAAGCTGAAAAACATGTAAAAAACTATTTTGCCAGGAATTCCACTTTCATCCTTTCGGGGTTGCTATATCATCACATATGGCTACCGGTTATTCCACACTCATCTAACTTCAGATTTCTGAGATCTCCAAAAAGGGCATTACCTTGGGTTCTATGGAGCCACATTCGAGCATCAACCAGGGGCCCACCGGGCCCCTTCTGTTTCTGGACAAATGTTACCCACAATGAAATAGATTTTGGGACGAAGTCCCCTACAGATCATCCTGGTTTTGGTAGTCCTGGACCATGTGCATCAATAAAAATGTAAACTGATGGTAAGATCTTGCAAATGTACATCCATGCATATCGTGTATGTCCATAGTTGATTTAATAAAGCCAAGAAAAAAAGGTGTGTTGCAGTGTGGCAGCATCCCAGTCCCAGTTCCCCAGTTCGCCACCTTCCAAGCTTTGGTTGAACTTCAGCCCAAACGTCAGCTTCTCTAAAGTCGGCGGCAAAGCCACATCCAACTTCCTCAACATTCACAGTTCAAGCCATGGTAGTTCTGCTGGTTTCAGTTGCAAGCCTTGTAAATCTGGCTTTTGTTACTAGGCTTACCCACATTGGATTTCAGCACCTTGGTTTCCCCAACACAACACTGGTGGATTTCCTGCTCGAAGGTTTCCATCCCCAAAAAAGGAGATGAAAAGTGGGATTTTCTGTGCCTAAAAAAACACCATGCCATTTGGGAACATGATGAAGCTGTGGTTCTTGGGGAAAAACATTTTTGGACATTTAAGTGCACGTCTCCCCATCAAATATGTATATCTATATCTATATATATATAATTATATACATGTATGTATGTATGTATGTATGGATGGATGGATGGATGGATGGATGCATGGATGCATGTATGCATGTATGCATGTATGCATGTATGCATGTATGCATGTATGCATGTATGCATGTATGCATGTATGCATGTATGCATGTATGCATGGATGCATGGATGCATGGATGCATGGATGCATGGATGCATGGATGCATG
>Ga0126342_10020683_pt1 | contig 11046 bp, 10 predicted proteins | sample Cyp1metagenome_FD_92528 | JGI IMG/M metagenome (GOLD analysis project Ga0126342, IMG submission 92528) | Coral microbial communities from Lord Howe Island, Old Settlement Bay, Australia - Cyphastrea 1 metagenome | ecosystem: Host-associated > Invertebrates > Cnidaria > Coral ...
AACCTAACCTAACCTAACCTAATCTAATCTAATCTAATCTATCCCCGGATATCCTATGCTATGCTATGCCATGCTTTGTTTTTTCTATTGTGTTCTAATTCTAATTCTACTTCTAGTTCTAATTCTATTCTATACTATTCTATTCTATCTATCTATCTATTTATTTATCTGTATGTATGAATATTTCGTATGATTATTGGTAGTATTGAATTGACATAGATAGTACTGCCTGCCATGTTTTCCTTTGTGCAGAATCTGGGCCGGGCAGTGAAAAGCACCTGCAGTTGTTAACCAGATTGTGGACCTTGGCTGCGGACGTGGCACTTTGGTATGCGCCTCAAGTCCACTGCTGGAATGTTGTAGTCATTCCTGGTGATGACAAAACCTCGGTTTTGCAGCGAAAGGTTATTTGCAACCTTGAAAAATATTGAAAACAAATTGCATTTCAGCCCACCTATCCTAGAACTTGCTGAAGGATCTTCCGAGGTGATAAACATTCTCCCAACAGAATGAAAAACTAAAAAATGACAATTAGACTAATAGACTAATTAGATGTTTTCAATTTCTGTTAATTCATGCTGGTTCAAATTTTGAACTTTGCACCAGGTGTTGGAGCTACGATCCTGGCATCTGCAGGCTGTAGGACTGGATTTTGGTGCACACAGAAGCATTTGATCGACATTTGATCGACAATATGCATATGATTTGCATATGGTTCAAGCAGGATGTCGCTCTCGCAACCAAGAGGAAAATCTATGCAGAAACTGGTTTTATGCACTGGCATCGTATTGAAAGATAAAACGTCGTTTCAAACCTACATTGTTTTTGAATAACATATGTCATGCAATTTTTGCCGCTCGGGTAGTTTCAAGCTGTGATGGCGCAGGATTAGACGCGAATCCCCTGCTGACAGCCACCATCAACACCTATGGAAAGGTGGTGATGGACTGTGTTTTGAGGCAAACCAGGTGTTCTGATATGGTTTTCCAATAGTCCCGGGACTTGCAAGAGGCATAGGAGGAAACTATTATTTAGATGTCTCAGTTATTCTTGACAAACATGAAACAAAATAGAGGAGAGGAGAGAGAACGGAACTGTATTTTTTCCCCACCAGAATTCACCTGCATTGATTGATGACCTGCTCTTCAAAGTACTCACGCACAGGTGGCTGACGTGACGCAGAACTTGAGCTTCACTATTCAGACCGCGAGCCCTCGCTGTGTCTCCTGCAATGCAGGTTTATGCCGGGTTCCGAAGGTTTTTTCAGAAACAAAGAAACAAGTGCTCCGAAATTCCGCCTTGAAAACATTGTTTTTCTATCGCAACCCAGATTCGCAACAACGATAGGAGCATGAGAAGGTTGTGACATGTTGTGACATTGTGTGCCGCAGACCCAACAACTTTCACTTGTCCGCCAGTGGCATGGCCGAACCTCGCCGCCAACTTTCGTCGCTTGAGCCCTAGGTTTTCAGGCCTCACCTTGGAAGATGGTCTCCAGGCTTCGAGTATGAAGACGCTGGCAGGTCTGCCGGAGTGGAATTTGATGGAGACCCTACAAAGGTGGACACTGCAAATCCCACAGGCACAGCGTGGCACAGGGTGTGGTTGGCACAGGCAGAGGTGGATCACGTGACTTACTTGAAAAAACATATATTTTCCAATTCAAAGACAGTTGCGTTTTGAGTTTTCACACTGAAACTGCTTTTCTTGCCAAAGCAGCTCCTGAGTCTAACGAGTTTCCACTGGAGCACTCCTGGAGTCTTCCCTGATCTAACCTGATCATATCTTATATATCTTAAATATACCTTATATAACCTATATATCTTCTCATCTCAGCTCTGGGCTCCTGGGCTCTGCGCAGCTTGGCTGAATTGGATCAACTATGTGGCCGCGCGCTGCTGCGTTCAGCTCGCCTGCGTTGGCTTCGACACACTTGGGAAGCTGAAGTGGCATCTGCACAACCGCGACTCATGGAAGTCCACCAATCGGGCGTGGAGCTGAGTGCTGACACTGCTGACACTGCTGACACTGCTGTAGAGATTTGCCAGGTCGCACCACTTCAACAGGTTCAACAGTTAATTGAAAACACTAAGCCTCACTAAGCGGACCAAGGATAAAATAGGGTCAGCTGTGAAGTATGTGAATTGCATCTTTCAGTTGCATGGGCCAGGTTTGGCTTTACGAGAAGTACGATGTTGTCCCTCCACCTGATGAGGCTCCAGATTCCATCAGACTGCACTAGTACAGGCATTTCTGCAATGCAAAGCGAATGAATTTTGCTTGACTCAGTCACTCAGTCCTATCTTGGTCCCTGAATACAATTGAATTCATTAAGACTGGCTGAAGCTTGTCTGACTTTCGTCTGCAGTATCAAGCATTGATTTGGCTTTGCTTAGTTTCTCATCAAGAGGTATACACCCTTTTGCAGTACCCTGCGGCGCTCTTCCTTCCAAAGCCCTTCACACACGTGGGCTTTGTCGACTGCTGTTAGCGTTTTGTTTTTTCTCCAGCACCTTGACGTATTAAGCGAGTATTCCTAGTATTCCTCCTACTATTTACCATTCCTGCTACTATTCCTGCTACTAGCTGCTAGTATTCCTGGTATTCTAGTGCTCCCAGGCTGCATATGGGTTTTGCTCAGCATTGCTCCCTCCTTCTCTTTGGCTCTTTGGCTACGCTATGCCCCGAATAGCACATGGATGCACATGGCATGTTGCCCTCGCCATGGGACGGTTAGACGACTCGGTTGGACAGGAAGCCCCGAAGCCCCGAAGCCCCGAAGCCCCAGCCTTTGAAGTTTCTTCCAAGTTTGTTCAAACACGGTATGATTCGAATAATTCGAATAATTCGAATGATGCAAAGATGCCAAGATATACAAAGGCTGTGTATTCACATGTAGCTCATTTTGGCGACAGCCGAAAGCCTGGGGAAGCAATTTCAGGGCAGAGCTTGGAGCTCAACACAGTTGAATGCACTGGTAAAGGATCCTCTTTTTGGCTCTCTTTAAGGCTCTCTTAAGGCTGTCTTAAGGCTCTCTTATATTCTCTTATGCTTGTTTTTTTTGAGGACTTGGTCGCCTTGGTCTCCTAGCCCTCACGTTTTTGGTTCTGGCCATGCCTTTCTCATGGCTGTCTTGTTGGAAGCCAAAAGGCTGCAAATCGTGTGGCACTGGACCTGTGGTGCACAGTGAAGTTTTATTTGTACTTTTGAAGATGATTCTGTGAATCTTCTAAAATGCGTGTGAACAACATTGCCCTGAAATGACCTAAACCATCCTAAACCTGCTGAAGGTGACGATAGAATCCTCTGACACTCCCCTGTAGTGTTGCAATTGCGTCTTGCAAGACTCTTGCAAGATCTTGCAAGTCTCCGTGGTCGAGCACAATCTTAATCCGCGTAGAGCAAGCACGTGCCCAATCACCAAAACAATGTGAAAAATAAGGATCGCCCGTGATCTGCCAGGCTCAGGTGCAATCCCCTTTTGAATATGGCCCTGGAGCCTTAGTGCCAGCCACTTTGCTGCCTAAGGGCCTTTTTTTTGTGACTCTGTTTACCTACTGCTGACACGCTACATGTGTATCTATGTACATCTATGTACCGGCTCATAATACACAGTACGCAGACGCACAAAACTGTGTACACCCACTTGCCGCAGACACAAGAAACATATTTGAATACATGTATGTGTCATTTTGTGTCATATCTTACACAGACATGTGCAACTGTTTGTGCAGTTCCTGACAAACTTCTTGAAACAGCAAAATTTGACAGAGGAGGCGTTCGGAAGGGGAATATTTGCACAATTTTAATTGAGGGTTTTCTCACGTTTGACCTCATAGACGGTGATCGTTGGCGTCCCCTCTTTGAACCTATGAAAAGAAATACCCACACCATTTCATGGGTTATATATATAATATGTATGTGTATATATATATAATACAGTATATAAATACAAAGACATTTTCAATTCTATATAGAGTTACGGAGAAACGTTTGACACGTGACCTTCTCAGGATTTCCACCTGTTCTAATGAGGTTCCAATGGGTCATGACGGTCATGAGTCATGACCAAATTGGTCCTTTCGTGTTGCTTTTTTTTACCTGGCCTAGGTGCAGAATGGTGAGACGATGGACTGGGTCATCAGCTTAGATGTTGGTGAGCACATCCCAACCCGTCTCCAGGCAGGAGTTTGAGATAGTTTGAGCTTGGTGGTCATGTGACCTCTATTGCTACGGGATTCTTCTATCGTGTTTTTTTATTTATATAGTTGTAGATGCTTCATTTCTTTATTTCGGAGTCTATGAAGTTGTTTTATGCAATGCATCATGGTTCAGCCGGCTAAATTCACCTGGTGGTTGCGCTGGAAACTCTCTTCCTGAGTTTTGTTCAGCACCAGAGGGAAAGTTCCTGAAGAATGTGGCGCAGTTGGCCGGGGAGGGCATCATCATCAGCTGGGGAAAGAAGTCTGAGAGGCTCGGGGGCTGGCCCAAGCTGGAAGAGAAGGTCTTCAGATTGTCACAAGATGTCGCAAGTCTCAGGTTCTTTTAATTTCTTTCATGTTTCCGAATGTTTCCCAGGGATTAAGGGCCCAAAATTTCAAAAGCATGACGTGATTTCTGACCCGTTCTGTGAATGTTCTGTGAATCTGAACGGCTCTGTCAGTGATCACATCGGCAAGTTGATCTCCATGGGCTTTCGCCGTGACGAAGACTTTGAGGCAGAGCTACGGCTCTTCGCAGGTCAGACCTGGGTCGGTCACAAGGAATGGCGCATTCCGTGCAGGAACTGATTTGCTTTTGTAGACAGGAGACTTCACAATTTCATGATAAAACTTAAAACATGTAGGTGAGCAGATCTTGCGAATTGCTCACAGACTTCTGTTAAATCAAGGTTGACATTATGACATTGCAAAGCATCCAAGATTCAGTCTGATTCAGTCTGATTCAGTCTGTGCATGCGACAGGCATTGGCCTGCGCTCAGAGCTGCGCCACACATTGCGGGCGCTGCGGCGAGTCAAGCGTGGCACTGGGCAATGGGGCTGCGCATTGGAGCCAGTGCAGCCGAATCACTACTGCGAAGCTGATCTCACCTTCGGGTGCCGAGTTCGCAAGACATTTGGACGTAGAAACCTGAGGTGTTGGTGAGGAAAATCTTGGAAGATCTTGGAAGATCATGAGTATCATTTTGGACCATGGGCTACAATACGCGAGCATGCACTAGCTATCCAGCTATCTTCAGTATATATACGTATATATATATAGATATAGATACCGATGATATACATTACACGCGAAGGATGCTAAGGTCTGACCGTCCATGATGGTTAACTGATGTTACAACTGATGTTACAACTGATGTTACCTGCATCATTTCTTGGTGTTGTGGAGCCGGTGCAGGTGCCTCGACCGGCAGAGGATTTGGGCTCGTGGCATGTGCAACGGTCTGTTTCGCCGACAAAACCTGATGTTTGACTCAGACGCCGTAGTGGCAGAATGCAAAATGCTGACCTCGAGTTTCTCAGCAGCCAATCTTGAGCACTGTAGTCACTGGAGACTGGCATTTGTGAAACATCTGCTCGATTCAACCCAGGTTTGCAGGAATATGAAGAGTGTGAACTTCCCGAGCCTCCGGCAATATCCACACAACCTGCACCAAAGATGTCAGACTGGGCTATTGTTTCTGGAGGCAATCTGAAACCTGATAATTGCACTCGCAGCTGCTGTTTGGGCAAAGGTCAACGCCAATTAGCCAATAAGCATCAATAAGCACTGTAAGACCATATTAGACATGTTTCTGGTAGAGATTCAAAACAGCCAAATACAACATATCTCTTGCACAGATATGTCAGAATCAGAATCTGACGGATGAGAGAATCCACCAATATCAGCAACTGAATGAACCCTTGTGCAAGACTGAACGGATGATTCAAGATGTGTTGTGCTTTCATAGCTTCGACGTGGAGGACCATTCACCAGATCTAGCTATGTGGCAAGCTTCAACTGCATCAGCCAAAATGCTTCTGGGCACAGTAGTTGCTTGAAGTTTCCAGAAAAGCATGGTATTCTCAACGAAGCGAAGCTGGAAAGTTTGATCTGAAAATCAGCAGCAGAAGGATTTGAACAAGTAATTAAGATCAATTAAGATCAATTAAAATCAATCAAGATTTCAAGAAGTGGGAACTTATTCCCGGTCACAACTGTGTTTGCAATCATTTGAGCATCATTTGCTTGGCGAATCGCACTCCTGAAAGACAAACACTCTCAACCCCCTCATCCTCCCCCACGCCGCCTACCCCCAGGCGAGAAAACGCTATTATCCCCCTGGTCTTGCCAACCGAACAATCATGAGAGGTTCTGCACATTTGTACATCCTCGAAAATGATCTGCAATCCTCTTGTTTTTGAACGAGCATTGGCGTTGGGGCAAACTTGTTCAGAGCTGAGGTTCCCATTCAAGATTTCTGGAGGCTTCATGGCTACCTGGACTGAATCTTGTGTGGTGCACATCAGATTCACGAAAAACGGGGAGAGCCCAAAGTGGGGGATGGATTTAAGCTCAGCAAAGCCAATACCCAGCTGCAGCTAATATGGGTTCCCATGCACCACAGACAGAAGGATTCTTGCTTACCCTTTGGTGCCGATGGGTGTTGTGAAGCTAGTCTCCTTGCTTGTCTCGCAGCGTCTCTCTGTGCCATCTTTGTCCCCCAGTTTCTCACTGGTGTTGTCGTGTTTCCATGGCTTGCTCAGCTCTTCTTTCAACATGGGGGTACTGAATTCATGCGAAGGGAAACCAAATAACCAAACCGTTCCTTGGAGAATCTGATATTCTTCAGCTTTCTCAACTTCCTTTTGCTGTCCGGCTTTATGCCGCTGGAAATTTGCACTCCGGGCTGCGCGGCTGCACCTGATCTGACACGGCCTGTGACGGCAAGTGTCGAGGTATATCTATCAGTGCTGCGTTTGACAGCGCGGATCCCTTGGTGCGCATGGATGAACCCATTTGGCACGGGGAGTCTTGTGGAGTATTGGCCGTTGGTTTCAAGCTCTTGAGGCCGGGCCACTGGGCGGATCTGGGCGGTAGGGGGAGAATTGGACATGCATTCCCTGGCAGGTTGATTGAAGGGCCTCGCCTTTACTTTGCTTCAGAGGTGAAGACTCTAGGTGGCAAACATTGGCAAATTGACTCCTTTTGACTGACTCCTCTTGGCTGCCGACTGTGCACGGACCGTCTTAGACTTATTAGACTGTAGTTTCTGATAATTTCTGCCATGCTTATCCGATGAATCCGATAATTATCCTATCTTATCCTTGTGTCTTGCTGGAAACATTGGGAACACTCGGCTTGGAACGCTGAGATCAGGAAAGTCTGGGCTGGCGAGGTGCACTTTGTCTTCAAGAAATGGCAATGGCAGTTCCTGGTCCAAGAGACTAGTCCAATATTTTTTCAGATTCCGGTCTTGTTCAAGTTTTGTTCAAGTTTTGTTCCTGATTTCTCGCAAAGTCATTTTCAACTATCCTGAACCAGCCTCAGGTTATCCTCCAACTGTTGGTTAGCATCCCTGCTGCGTCGAGCAAGCGCACTGATTCGAAGAAATGTATCCAGTTTCACTAAGTCCAACACAAGGCCTGTTCCCCCTGCAAGTCAAAAGTGGTCAACTTGGGCATGTGATATAGTCAGGGAAATTGAAAAACTGCCTGAGCGTTCGGAATAGGCCTACTTCCTGTATTTTGAACATGCTTGCAATCATGCACCGACCTGATCCCAAGCATTCGAAAAACTAGGAGGATCACGTATATAGTTCCTTGATTTTTTGACGCGGAGTCGTGGAGTGTTTGCACGAAACTGAAAGAACAATCTCGGTTGAGTTGTAGGGATGCATTGTATTCTTTAGATGTGTTCGCTGTGCAAACGAGAGCAATACCTCGGTGTTTGTGTTCATTTTATTTTCAGCGTGTCTTCGCCACAGTTGCCCTGTGTTGCACTGCACTGGGAGAGGAGCCGGTTGCGCGCCAATGTTGGGCTCCTGAATCGATGTACTTGGACACACCGCCGTTTGCGAAGTTCCAAGCGCTGCAAGGAGCGATGGGTAGGAGGTGGAGTGCAAGATTCGAGGAAAACCATTGACTTGTTGGGATACTTTTGAGACCTCTCGACACCAGCTTGGAGCTTTTGTTTGCTGGGTCGAAGTTGTCGGTGTCAATGGCGCCTACACTTTGTGCTGCCAACGATGGGTCAGCGGATAGGCTGCAGCTGGCTATGTCCGCCACTCCATGGGTCGAATGGCCACTGATAAGCCTTTGGAGAAAATCCTGGAGGCCTGGTCGTTGGTGCAGGCTGCACCACACTGCATGGTTCATAGTGCTTCTACTCAGTCTTGTAGCTTGCTCGGGTGGACCCGAGACATTCTTGCCATATCTTGGCTTTTATTAAAACCCAACACAAGATAATACAAGACCCTAGCCGCTTAGCCGCTTAGCCTAAGGCCAGTGAAAGTCTCTGGAGAGCTGGGACCTCAAATCTTTATATAGCTCAATTTGCAACCGGTGAAAGCCTTTGTGTAATTGACCGCTTTGCAATTTGCAATTTGTTTTTTTACATGTAAAAGAACTTTGTGTATGTCTTTGGCTTTGCTTCTCTTTGCATTGGCTCTCATGGCAAAACTACCCTCAAAGTGGCCTGTTCCAAACCTATTCCGGTCCTCTCCGAGGTTCTCTCAACTTCTCAATCTCCTTGCTCCGCAGAGTGTCCCAGAAGCTTACAGAAGCTTAGATCTTTAGTTGGAGGATTTGGAGGGACCACATTGTCATGGCCTGGACAACTCGCAGGGAGCACTTTGCATCAGTGCCTCTGCACGTTCCCTGCATGATCTGCATGAGAGTCCTCAGAGTCCTCAGAGTTCTCTGATTTCTGAGATTTCTGAGATTTCTGCCTTTGTTTTTCTGGCAGTGCTCAGGTCATGAGCCCGCCCTTCCGACGGTATGTGCAGCGACTTTTGGCGTTGGGAGACCCAATCAAGGCGAAATTGACGGGTGGGACCAAGACATTCAAGCTGTCTTTGTGAGGCTTGTTTTCAGCAAGTTTTGATGGTGAAAATCCATGACCACAGCGGTAGCCTATGGTTGCTTCACTGAGGCTACCGTATTGGGAGCTGGAGCAAAAAGTATGAGCGGTCCAGCATCTGTCCTTTTTGGAGTGAGGAAAGAAATGAAACGAACCAAAATAAGGAAGGGAACACCTGGAGTCGACCAAAATCAAAGATGCATTGTTTCTGTTTTTTGGTGGAGGATATTTTCGTACTGTGAGGTCTCCAGCATTCATTGGATTCCAGGTGACTCTCGTCTTGTTACTTGATAAATGGCAGATGCGGAGCTTTGTCATTTGGGCTCGAAAGAAACTGCGAAGTACAGGGATTCGAACGACAACTTTGTAGCTCAGGTTCCAGTTGTGGCTGGTGATGAAAAGCAACAAGGTACAGTAATTGTTCCGAAGTCAAAAGCTCTTGAGATTTGCACGAAAGGCAACGAAAGGCAAGGGTAGAAAGCACAAATTGCAACATGGCCATGCCAGCAGCAATCAGCAGCATCTCTCAAAAGCGCTTTGAACTTTCTTTACTTTGCTCTGGTTGTGTCCGGGAGGGGCCTCAAAAAAGGCCATCCTCAAGTTGCAATGGCAATTCAAAAGTCAGAAGAGGACCGTGGGATTGAAACAAGGGATCCAATGCAAATGACCCAGGGCCAAGGATGGCCAAGATATTTTCTGGTGTGGAACTCTGCACAGGCTGTGACGGGTTACATCTGTCTACATGAGGCATTCGTAACGTTCGGCAACCTCTCCCAGGAGGTGGCGACTGTGAAAGACTCCAAGGAGGCGCCACAGGATGCATCGAAGGCCGGGCACGCAATCTGCAAGCCTCCTGCAGATTCAAGCCTGACAAGCTTGATGAGGAACGGCTAAGCGTCTTTTAGATGCCACCATTTATGGTGGGAAACCAGTTGACAACGATTATTTTACATGATTCGACATGATTCAATGATTGCGATCCACGTTGGTCATCAGAAAATGGCAAAGGCTCCTTGTAACCAACTCAAATCAACTCAAACCAACTCAAACCAACTCAAGCACAAATCATATCCGTTCTCAGACACACGTGGCTGTTGAGGACATGGATCGTTCCACCTCTGACGAAGAAGATGTGGCAACAGGTGCGAACAAGATTCTTGGCGAGTCACGGCTAGTCTATAAAAAAACACATAGAAAGCACAACCAAAGATGCTTGAAGCTTTCTTTTTATTTTCGAATTCTTATTGTCAATGTCGGGCATGCAGCTAGTTCGCTGTTTGCTTGGCTGCCTTGGGTGCAGAGTATAGCAGTCCTGGAGAGGTATGACAGAGGCTAGAGGCCAGATCCAAGATACCGAGGATTGAGGATATGACCGATGATTGGGTGGAAGACCACATGAAGGATGTTACAGTTGCAGCTGCTCGACTGATTTTGAGAGGATACTCACAGCCTGTCAGTTTGAGACGAGCCTGAGGGGAATGAGTGTAACGAGCCTCGTGTGAAACAGCTGAGCGCGGCCCAGGTCATTGGGAACGTGGACAGTGGGAAGTCTACCCTGGTTGGGGTTCTAACCAAAGGTGGCTTGGACGACGGCAGAGGCCTTGCTCGAGCCAAGGTGGGACTGTTTGTGAGAACAGTCACGATGTCACTCTATGTCTTCAAATTGATAGCTCTGATAGACTCTGATAGACTCTGATATACTCTATACTCCGACAACTTAAACCCGTTTTCCGGTCATGGTGCCCATACCCACAGCTGTTGCAGACCAAAGAGTAGAAGCAACTTGCTGAGATGTTTCATATGCAAGTCGTCCAGACGTTGGAAACGAGGTATTGTTTGCACTTGTTGTCCCTTTGAAACTGATTATTGTAGAGCTTCGCACACCGGCGACGCCGGTAGGGTCGGGGGAGGGAAAGAGAGAGGGGGATGTCATCTGAACTTGCGAACATGACATGCTGAGGGTCGGCGGCCTATCTTGGGGCTAT
>Ga0126342_10020684_pt1 | contig 11046 bp, 14 predicted proteins | sample Cyp1metagenome_FD_92528 | JGI IMG/M metagenome (GOLD analysis project Ga0126342, IMG submission 92528) | Coral microbial communities from Lord Howe Island, Old Settlement Bay, Australia - Cyphastrea 1 metagenome | ecosystem: Host-associated > Invertebrates > Cnidaria > Coral ...
CAGCGGCAGGTGCAAGGATGTGCTTCAGGACCATGGCGTTTGGCTGTCGCGAAGCCTCGCCTTTGGAAGCTCGGCTGCTACCTATGAAGGGTGTGATTGTCCACAAGCACCACCACACAGGGACCTGAACCAGAAACAAACCGAAATTCTCTAGTGCCCTTCTCCTGCCGGATCCCGGGCGGCAGTGGGTGGCAGCCCTTTACACAATGATTATGATATCCAACTTTCGCGAAACTTTCGCGAAAAAAAATGTTACCTTCGCGAACTCGAAAAAAAACTTTCGCGAGGGTTTCCAACATAACACGCACGGCTTTCGCAATTAAAACTCCTTACAAGGACCTTTAGATCGATCACCATATATCATTGATATGATACATTTTAATGATATATAATGTATGGTCCCTTTCCGGACATTCAGAACGAATGGGATTTTGAGGTCCTTGATGTTTCGTGGGGGATCTTTGAGGATGTCTGCTCGATTTGCACCGCTGAGGATACCGGTAAAGCATGGGAAGAAAACGCTCAGAACCACCTCAGTTGCAAGACGGCTAAGGTCAAAGGAGAGATCAAGCTAGCAACAATCATTGCTTTGTCCAAGCCACTCCGAAGTTGGTGTGTTCATCGTAGTGGGGACCCCAATTCTTCTTGAAAGTCTCCCAACCTGCAAAGGCACATTGCAGAATGAAAAGCCGTTTGACAAGGGCAAGCAATGCTTAACCACAACCCAAAGATTCCAGAAATGGAAGTAAATCAACAAGAATCAACATGCATCAAAGTTAAGGTCCAAACTGATACCTGTCACCCATGGATTTGCCATCGCTGCCTCCTGCGAAACGGCACGGCAGTGAAATATTGAAAAACTTGTTCAACATCTTGAAAGAGCTGCTGAGATGCATCTGCCGTTCCACTATAGCAGAACCAAGGGCATCCAAGGGTTTCCAAGGGCCAACAGTGGCAAGCATGGCATTGCTATACATGGTTTGTGAAGGCACAGCTGTTGGGGCCATGGCAGTGAGTGGAGCTGTGGCAATACCAGCATAGTAAGATGCCATGGTATAGAAAACCTTGGACAGTCAGTGAGTCAGGGGATGCCAACAAGTCAAAGGTTTGAAGCTGGCTTGTAGATTAATGTATAGAGTTGCAGGCACTTCCTAAACAACTTGTAGACAGCTACTTGTCGCATAAGCAGGGCATGAGAAGGGGGAGCAAAAGCAACACCTATCGCTTGTTGAAAGAACGTTGAAGGCCTGCTGCACATTTTCTCCTTTCCGCTTTGCCTCTTTGGGCCGTTTCTGTCGGTATTGGTGATTCCAACCCATCTCAATGTTTTGCTGGTTGGATGGGCCGTGCATCCCAAAAGGGATGGATCCTGCATCATTAGTTGAAACTGCCAACCAGATCAACCAGTTCAAAAACATCAAATGTAACATGATCCTATACTGCCAACGGGATGTCACCTTCTTGCAAAACTCAATGAGGTTGCGTTTAACCACATGCAAATATTAAAGGCCGTGAATGCCCCCGAGGACCAAATTGGGAGCATCTAGTGCTAGCTCAACATTTGCGTCGCGGAAGCTGGACACAATCAAAATATCAAAATATTCAAAATGACCTTTTGTTTTTCGACCAGGTCTTGACGAAAGCAAATGATTGCGAATAACTCTCTTCTGCGAAAATTCGAAGAACGCCAAATCCAGTGTACATGGGTGTGTCTGAAAATGGTGTATATCTCCAATAATGGCATTTTATTGGGGAAAATTATGATAAACCATAGGATTTTGGGGGGGTATCCTATTTTCAGACAAACCATGACAAACCCACATGGTTATCGATTGGGTTCCTGACAATCAGCACGAAGCCAATGCCAAGTCTGGTGACGAAGGAGGTGCCTCCCCATACCTTGAGACATGCACAGATAGAATGACGATCAACTTCCTGGCGCTTATTCGGGAATGGGGGGAACTGGGATGATTGTTAATAGTAATTGTGATCATTCCCTATTCCCTACTAAGCACCAGGAAGTCAAAGGATAAGCCACTGAGACTGGATTTGGGTAGTTTAGGACAAACTCATATACCATCATACACCATCCAATGCTGGTGGGTTCACTAAGGTTTGGGCCGACAGAACCAGCATGATCATGAAGCCAGATCCAAAGGCCTTCCCACTGGCATCACTGACTCTTGGTGGAATCTTGGCAGAAGTTCCAGTTCAATTTACCAGTAGTTGAATCTGTTGAATCCGGTTGAATCTAGCGGAAACCCGCCTGCTTGCAACCTGGAAAGTTCAACGATGGAGCTGCCATCAGTAGTGCTTCCACCTTGAAGGTGGAGGAACGCTTACAAGTCTTCAGAAAGTGGGCATCAACTTGAAACGAATTAAATAAAATATATAAAATGTATTAAATGTACCACTCAATCAATCGAATGCCTGTTTTTGCATCCGTTTACCATGAACGGTTCAACGATGGCAGCACTTTGCAAAAGCTCAGCAGCCAACAGCGCCAAGAGTTTCCAGAACTGCCAGCAAAGTGATCGCCAACCAGTACATGATGCCGACCTCAGCCGCCCCAAAGCCATAGAAAAACAGCCGACACTGGCCGCTTCAAAATCGAGTCACTGGCCGATGCTCCAACTGATGGACCCAAGGCGCGGGAAATCATGTAGTACGGCCTCGACGGGAACAGGGCTTCACTAATAGAGAGATTAAGCAGGGCAGCATGATATCTTATCGTGCCATCCACAAGTTAAATGGACTAACAGCACCCAGTCCTAATTAATACCAGTCTACTCAGGATATAATCCCATCATTAAAGCGCAGGATTGGCACATCACAGCAGTTTGCAAGGCATGTTGATGCTGCGACTCTTCCATCACTTTTTAATCACTTGAGAGCTTGCTGAGTGATAGACCCTCCTTTGCTGACAAGGCCTCCGGATGAGACAATTGCAGACATTGAAGATGTCCTTAGTCAAGCTCGAGAACGATGCATGGGCTGGCTCAGACCCAACTTCAGACCCAAGGTCACCAGATCGGTGATACTCAAAGGAAACAAGATGAAACAAGCATAGAAAAGCAGATCTATGCAGATCTTGAAATGTGTTTGAAATGGCTTGTTTTCGTCTGGGCAACCAAGCGTGCAAAAAGCTGCCGTGAAGGAGATGAGGACACAAAGCAAGGCATGCATAATGCCGGCCTGTCTGTCAGTGCACTTGTTTGTCGACTGCAGGTGACAGCTTCAGTTGCCCACGGGCCCACGGAGACTGGTGCCGGTCTGAACTAGCAGATTCTCTATCTCTGAAGATGAACTTCTGAACTTCAGTTCCTACTTGCACTTCTCTGTCGACAGGCGAAAGGTAGCAGAATAGAATGTTCAAATCTGTTCCGATTTCCCTGATCATGACGAATGAAGGCCTAGGAACTTCAAACAGCACAAGTTCATGTGTTTCTCGAATAACTTCTTAGACATCTGAGAACACTATGACCACACCAATACACTGCGCTGCGGAACAGAAAAGTGTTTGGTTGGGGCCTGACCAACCACGAAGTAAAAACGCAGAAAGATCAGCACACCCCACATGTTTTCACATGTTGGCACCTTGACGCTGGCTGTCTGTGCTGTGTACATGGACTGTCTGACAGTCAAGATGATTAAAGTGTTTCGAAACGCAGAAAGCAACAACAAGGATCGGGCGAAGACACCTGCAAAAGCCCCCTTCTTATGCCTGAGCTGGTCAAGGGAAAATAAAACTGAAAACTCCAAACAGCCTGGACTCTACTAGATGTGATACATATGTGATACATGATTTATTCTACATTGAAAACAAAACAACGACTGAGACGCCCTGGCGACTTGTGGTTTTCTTTTTTCGCTTGACCTCCCAGGACCTGGGCGCCCACAGGATAAGGGGTCAGTATCCAACAACCATCCCAAAATTGCAATGGTATAACTATATCAGACTAAATCCATCTATATCCTGTCCTATATAAATGGATGGGATTGAAACGTCCAAAATTGGAAGTTGAGCAAATTGGGTTGACCATAGTTGCCATGAAAATTGGAAAACTAATGATAATCCATGATGAGGATATTTGTTCCTTTTGAGTTGTTTTTTTGGAGAAAGTCTGAGGACTAAGCACTTTCAACCAAAAGGCTGCGTTTGCTCTTTGGAGTCTCATCATCACCTGGTGAGCACCGTCCCAAGATGTCCCAAGTATCGAATGTTCAGACTAGGTCTGGGAAGACCCGTTGAAAACCCAAAGGAAAATTTCACTGGTGAATGTTGTGAATAGCTGAAAGCAGTGTGTCCGAGATGAATCGATATGATCCTCGCGGTGAAGAGCTGCTGACATAGAACATAACAGCATTTGGGCGCACTCGTTGGATTTGCAACCACCTTTTTCTTGGCATTCTGCCTGAGTTTGTCTTCAGCTCAGGGATGAACGAACGTGTCACCAAGCGCGCAGATACAATAATAGCCTGCTAAAAAAATATCACATCGATGTCCTTTCTTGCGACTCAAAAGACCGACAAAAGAATCCAAGAAAGAGCTGGTAGTCGCCAGTCACTCGTTATCGACGTTGTCGTCGTCCTCCTCGTCCTCCTCGCCGTCATCGTCGACGTCATCGTCGACGTCATCATCATCATCATCATCACCATCATCATCATCATCGTCATCGTCATCGTCATCTCCTCCTCCTCCTCATCATCATCAGCAGCAGCAGCATCAGCATCAGAAAAATAATAATAATAATCATCATCATCATGATCATCATCATTTCCTTCTTCATCATCATCATGATCATCACCACCATCATCAATCATAATCACCCATCATCCATCATCATCACCATCATCATCATCATCATCATCTATCAGCATCGTCCACCTCCTCATCATCAGAATCGGCATCATCATCATCATCATCATTGTCATCGTCATCTCCCCCTCATCATCATCATCATCATCATCATCATCATCATCATCATCTGCAGCAGCAGCAGCAGCATCAGCAACATCAGCAACATCATCATCATCGTCATCATCATCATCCTTATCCATCATAATCACCCATCATCATCATCATCATCATCGTCGTCATCATCATCATCATCATCAATCATCAATCATCGCTCTCCTCCTACTCATCATCATCATCATCATCATCATCAACAACATCAGCATCATCATCACCATCGTCATCATCAGCATATTCATCATCATCATCATCATCTGCATCATAATCATCCATCATCATCTTCTTCATCATCATCATCGTCATCTCCTCCTCCTCCCCCTCCTCATCATCATCATCAGAAGCAGCAGCACCAGCATCAGCATCAGCAAAATCATGATCATCATCATCTTCATCATCATCATCGTCATCATCATCATCATCCATCATAATCATTCACCATCATCATCATCAACCATCATCATCAATCAATCAATCAATCAATCAATCAGTCAGCCAATCAATCAAATCAAAGCAAGTCAAAGCAAAACAATTCAAATCAAATCATATCAAATCAAACCAATCAATCAATCACTCAATCAATCAATAATCATCGTCCTCCTCCTCCTCATCATCATCATCGTCATCCTCATCTCCTCATCATCATCATCACCACCAGCATCATCATCATCATCATCATCACCATCCTCATCATCCTCATCATCACCATCACCATCCTCATTATCATCATCATCATCATCATCATCGTCACCAACATCGTCATCGTCATCTCCTCCTCATCACCATCATCATCAGCAGCAGCAGCAGCCGCATCAGCATCCGCATAATGATCATCATCTTCTTATGTTTCTTCTTCTTCATCATCATCATCATCAATCATCATGGTCCGCCTCATCATCATCATCATCTTCATCATCATCGTCGTCATCGGCTTCGTCATCTCCTCCTCATCATCATCATCATCACCATCATCATCATCATCATCATAATTATGTTCTTCTTCATCATCATGATCATCACCATCATCATCAATCATAATCATCCATCATCCATCATCATTATCATCATCATCATCATCATCATCAATCATCACCGTCCTCCTCATCATCATCACCATCAGCAGCATCATCATCATCATGATCATGATCATCATCATCACCATCCATCATCATCATTGTCATCGCCGTCATCATCATCATCATCACCATCATCATCATCATCATCATCATCATCACCATCACCACCATCATCATCATCATCATCATCAATCATCAATCATCATCGCCCTCCTCATCATCATCAACCTCATCCTCATCCTCACCATCATCATCATCATCATCATCGTCATCGTCATCGTCATCGCCACCATCACCATCATCATCATCATCACCATGCATGCATGTGTTATCAGTCATCATGCATCATTCATTGTTCTTCGTGTGTCATTCATCATTCATCATTCATCATTTTAAATATTTTTAAAAAACATGTTCTTCGGATTTCTTCGGAAACGTTCGGTAACTAAACCATCTTCTTCGGGAACCAAAACGTTTACTTCGAAAATCAAAGCATCACCATCACCATCATCATCCTGAGAATCATCCTCGGCATCGTTATCGCTCTTTCATCATCGCTCCCATTGTCTGGGACCGACACGTGAGCTCTTTTGCTTGCCGAGCCAACTCCCCAGAGTCAATCCTTTCGACCTTGGAGATGAGGCATACGCCGGTGACTCTCAACTCCATTCACTTGACCGAGGTCAAGACGAAGGCTGATTCCTGAATACCTGACTCCAAGCCTCAAGGCTCAAAGGTGCTCATGAACAAAAATGAAAACGACAAATCACGCTGTGAACACCAAAGGGCTCTGGAGATCTGGCGGCAGCTGATCATGCTGAGTCAAAAGTCTGTCCACTTTCACAAAGATGAAAGGAACAAACATCTGCATGCCACCTAGTGTAGCGAGGGGGAGCAGCCATCTGACGCAATGATCTTTTGCTGAGGAGCCCACTAAACTGCCGGCTCCAACCCTGCTTCTCCATAGTCGCTGCGATACCGGAATGGTCAACGACTACCTGTGTGTCAGGCCTCAGAAGGCAACGCTACAGCAAGTTTGCAACTTTTCGTCTAGCCGGATTTAGAGGGCGATTCTCAGCGCATGATGCAGCAGCTGCGAGCAGAAAAGTAGTAAGCATGTGACAAAGCAGATGTTCCTTCCACTGGAATGGTAGACTCATGTTCAGGTTCCATCAGGAGCACCTGTGCAGAAGGATTTCTGGCAGAAGGGGCCTTTTACAGGGCTTATGCAGCATTTACATCCTTGACACAAAGTAAGAAAGTTCGCACGGCTATCCCAAAATTGCGCGGAGTTCTCCTAGCAATGTGGGTGAAAACAGGAAAGGGGGGGTGCCCAGTCATAGTGTCCAACACTCTGCTCCCTGTCAAGTCTGGATAGCCATGGACAAACGTTGACAACCTTCTGAGCTCATTCGCAGGGTTACTGATCCACAGTAAATTTGGTATAAAAAGGCTTGGAGTTCCCTTCAAGAACAAAGAAATGAATGCACAACCAAATCTAAGGTCAGCACAAGTGGGTGATTGCAACAGCTCTACTGTCGCAGCACTAGACACAAGGAGATAGCCTCAAGCAAACTACCTTCTCTATCTTGAGCCACCTGAAATCTCAAAAGCACACTCTTGGTGTTGTGTCCTTCTTTCGTGTTGCTATGTTTATGTATTTGCTTATCCCATGGGGTTCCGGCCCTTTCAGTGATGATCTGTGTCTGTATGGCGAATGCAATTCAAGGATACGGTCCAAGTATGCCCACGCCTCATTGGCATGCTGGCCCACAAACGCTCCTTCACCATGAGCCTTCCTGGTTGCAAGCATCCCACGACATCATGCAACATATATATATGAACATATATATATGTGTGTGTGTATGTATGTATGCATGTAGGTAGGTATGTATGTGTGCACAGTACGTAGGTAGCTAGGTATGTATGTATTGTATGTACTGTATGTGTTGTATGTATGCTATGTATTGTATGGAGGGTATGTATTGTATGTATTGCATGTATTGCATGTATGTTATGTATTGTATGTATTGTATGTATTGTATGCATTCCATGTATTGCATGTATTGCATGTATTGCATGTATTATATGTATGTTTTGTATTGTACGTATGTATGTATGTATTGTATGTATTGCACGTATGTTATGTTATGGATTGTATGTATGTATGTATGTATGCATGCATGCATGTATGTTGTGGTATGGTATGGTATGGTATGGTATGGCATTGTATTGTATTGTATGTATTGTATGCATTGCACATGTGTTGTATGTATTGTATGTGTTGTATGTATTGCACGTATTTCACGTATGCTATGTATTGCAAGTATTGTATGTATTGTATGTGTTGTATCTATTGTATGAATTGTATGCATTGTATGTATTGCATGTATTGCATGCATTGTATGTATGTTATGTATTGTATGTATTGTATGTATTGTATGTATTGCATGCATTGTATGTATGTTATGTATGTTATGTATTGTATGCAATGTACGTAATGTATGTACTGAATGTACTGTATGTAATGTATGCAATGTATGTAATGTATGTAATGTATGTAATGTATGTAATGTACGTAGAATGCATGCAATGTATGTAATGTATATAGTGTATACAATATATATATATATATATAATGTATGTAAAACATGTCATGTATGTAATGTATGTAAAAGATGTAATGTTTGCAATGTAATGTAATGTAATGTAATGTATTGTAATGAAATGTAATGTACTGTATTGTAATGTAATGTAATCTATGTAACTTAATCTATGTAATGAAATCTATGCAATGTAATCAGTGTGATGTAATCTATGTAATATCATGAAATGTAATGTAATGGTTGAAAGGGAATCCATGTAAAGTAATCTATGCAATGTAACCTATGTAATGTAAACTATGTGATGTAATGTAAATGCAAATGTAAATGTAAATGTAATGGTAATGGTAATGGTAAGGTAAGGTAATGTAATGTACTGTCTGTATCTATCCATCTATCCATCTATCCATCTATCCATCCATCCATCCATACACTCTGTCTATCTTTGTATGTATGTCTGTATCTCTGTGTGTGAGTATGTCCGTATGTCCGTATGTCCGTATGTCTGTGTGTCTGTCTATCTGTCTGTCTGTCTGTATGTATGTCTGTCTGCCTGTCGGTATGCATGCATGCATGCATGCATGCATGCATGTATATATATTACATTACATTACATCACATTACAATACAATTGCGTTACATTGCATTGCATTACATTGCATTCCATTCCGTTCCATTGCATTGCATTGCAGTACAGTACATGCAAAAATCTCTATAAATGCATACATCACCAGGGACACTCCATGGTGCATGGCGTTGAAACCACCCCGAGGTGCCCACTTTTTGAAGAAGCCCCCTGAGGTGGTACTCCTAGGACTGGTTTTCTGACGGCTGCATGAAGTTGAATGGTGAAGATGAATGTTCCCGTGATTCCGTCAGTTGTTTCTACATGTTCCTATCACTTTATATCTACGAGATTCTACGAGTATATCTCCTGCAAATGTATGGTTCTTGCAGTAAGTCCAAGTGCGGCCCTGAGAGCGTGGCATTGCTGTAGCTGCGGGAGTCCCTGCAAGGAACAAATCCCTGCTCGACCTGCTGCTTTCCACGAGATGCTGGAACAGCATCTGCAGACATTGATGCTGCCGTCCCTTCACTTGGGAGGGCTTTGATGTATACATATCATATATATTTATTTAAATATGTATATATTTATTTATAAATATATAATATATATATATATATATATCTAACGTACCGTATTATATATGTATTTGCTCAGGTCCAAGAATTGTCCCTGCGAAAACATCCCGTCGGGGGAAAACCGCGCCAGCGTCTTGAACGTTTTGAAAAAATGTCGTTTTCGCCAAAGCGAAACTACTGATTCATTCCCCAAAATAGGCTTAAAATTCCCCGGGGAATTGAAATGCTTTTTTGATGATGTCCTGTAATTTACAGGGAAATTGTTCTTGAAAAGGTGCGCCATGTTTTTCCCTCTCACATCGCCATGCGCTTCTTCAAGGAGTGACCAGTGACCTCCAAAAGGCTTTTGGTTTTGGAGTTCATCCAACGCCATTGCCACACCCTGATGCTTCGCATCAATTTTAGGTTCACATGGCGGTTGGTTCTGGTCGGGAGACTACATGCTATGGCCGACTTTGACAGTCGCCACATCACATCGACCCCACCTGTGTGAATCAGAACATGTTTTTTCTAATTCGTTTCTTTATACAAAACAACCCTTTAGAGCGGTTGCAAGCTTCATGGCGCCAACCAAAGTTGTGACTTAAATCTTAAAGATGGATTGCATGGTGCCCCATCGGTGATCGACATGTTTTTGGCCAGGGGACGGGGACTGCCACAAGATGTTGCAGGAACCCTTGAGGCTAAATGAAGACGAGACATACAACAAAATAAAGAACCATTGACAACATGAAGCTCAGGGTCGACAGTTTTATACGTATATGTATCCACATCTATTTGAAATAAATATCAACATCTGTTTTATATATGTATCTACTTCTGTGCACGTCCTACATTTATGATGCCAGCAAGGGGAAACCCAAGACATGACGCTAACACCCCCCCAACCCAGTGACGTGACGTAGCATGAGCATGTGACGCGAGTTAACATGAACGTTAAACACCCCCCCCAACCCAGTGACGTGACGTAGCATGTGCATGTGACGCAAGTTAACATGAACGTTAAACACCCTCCCCAACCCAGTGACGTGACGTAGCATGTGCATGTGACGCAAGTTAACATGAACGTTAACACCCCCAAACCCAGTGACGTGACGTAGCACGTGCATGTGACGCGAGTTAACATGAACGTTAACACCCCCCAACCCAGTGACGTGACGTAGCATGTGCATGTGACGCGAGTTAACATGAACGTTAACACCCCCCCAACCCAGTGACGTGACGTAGCATGTGCATGTGACGCAAGTTA
>Ga0126342_10020685_pt1 | contig 11046 bp, 12 predicted proteins | sample Cyp1metagenome_FD_92528 | JGI IMG/M metagenome (GOLD analysis project Ga0126342, IMG submission 92528) | Coral microbial communities from Lord Howe Island, Old Settlement Bay, Australia - Cyphastrea 1 metagenome | ecosystem: Host-associated > Invertebrates > Cnidaria > Coral ...
GTATGTATGTATGTATGTATGTATGTATGTATGTATGTATGTCTGTGTGTATGTATGTATGTATGTATGTATGTATGTATGTATGTATGTACGTAGGTATGTATGTATGTATGTATGTATGTATGTATGGACGGACGGACGGACGGACGTATATATGTAGACATATATATATATATATATATATATTTACATGCATACATATATACATGTATACATATGTATTGTTGTATACATATATATATATATATGTATACATATATGTATATATACAAATATAATGTCAATCCTGGATTAATCAACCCCTAGACTATTTGGAGGGTACCCCCTAATTTATAAACCTTGGTTTTTTTAATCGGGGTTGACATTATAAATATATATATATGTGTACATCCATATATCAAGATAGATAGATAGATAGATAGATAAATAGATTTGGCATATATTTATATATAAATTACCCAAATCATCCCAAATCTGTAGCGACTACCATACTTCCCATATCTTCCTGGCCTCCATGGCGCTGCACCGGGCCCAAACGCGCCCTGGCACCGCCCACTCCGCCCGCCGCGTGCCGAAGGCTTCAACGTCTGCAGAGAATTTCCACGTGCTGCCCGGGGCGGATATGATCTGATGCTTATGTGAAGCTGCATCGAAGAACGACTTGGCTGCACTTAGGCAACTTGAAGCTAACCCGAGGTTCCCAACTCAGTCATTTTAGTCAGTCATATGCCGAGGAACCCAATATAGATGCGAATCACTGTGAATCAAAAGGAGGGACATGCCTCTTCAACTCTTGCCACAAAACGTATTTTTCAAAACCACAAGGCTAGGGCATCTTTGGCACAAAGCGTTGGTGGCGTAAATTGCTGCCGCTTTGTAGACAGCTTTGAATTCACTTGGTTCTGCAACCATATCCATTTCTCACTTGATGACCTGAGTTGTTCTGCAGACATAACTGTGACATCAAATCAGTGCTGGCGCATCATCCCCAACATTTCGGATCTGGGAAGTCAACTCTTGCGGAAGTTTTCAAGCATCTCCACCTGCGTGGGCAGTGTCTGAGTCCCAGGATCAAGGGCAATGATGGGCAATGCGCATCAAGTCTGTACTGTAAAGAGTTTCTTCGCAAATTTTGTGTCAAAATTTTGAGTCAGTTCAAGTTGCAGCATTGCAGAGCAATTTGGAAGGTTCTGTGGGTGGTGAACAGAGGCTTGAACGATCCGGACTTTGGTGTTCTGGTTAGATTGGATGATTAAAATGATTGGCAAATTGCATCTTTATCAATGTCCGGACCAGTGCCGAATCAGAACATGCTTCAGGCTTAGGGATAGTGACATCTCAGAGTCAAACCAGTTCATGTTCTGCTTACTGCTAACCTTCCCCCACACAATTCAACAGGTCCGTGGCTGCACCAGCAGCAACCTACATATGTTATGTTGTATAGAGGAAGGAGGTCAATGCACTTGATATCTCTTTGCCAGGTTTGAGGGTATCATCTAAAGACATGAAACTCTGTTCAGCATGTGTACTCAGCAAATGTTCCAGCGACAAAATCAAGTCAGGTCCTTTTCTGGGCATTTTTTTACGAAGGTGAAACAACTGGTCGTGCAAACTTCCAGTGAAACTGCTCAGAGGGTTCCAGGATGTTGAACCTGGTTGCATAGAAAAAATGTGAGCAGAGTTTTTCTCAACCTTCTGGGGCTCCATTATGCTCATATGGATTATGATAATCCGCGGTATATCAAGGATAGGACCCTATTTTGTAACCCACCAGGTTTCAAGGTTCCAGGCTTTCAGGGTTCCCACTGCTGTTGAGAATATCACAACAATGTCCATTCCGTTTGCCGGGACAGAACACGTGAAACTTAGATTCAAGTCCAATCCACAGAATGAAAATCCAAAGGTGGCCAGACTCTTGTATGTTGGGATGTGAATAAGTATGAGGTAAACCCATGAATAAACTATCCAAAAATGATCCGAAGTTGGGGTGTATGGTCTTGGGTATACCTCTATAACTGGGATGATGCTTATTTTGATCCTCTAATGGTTGGTTTCTGTGATGGTCTATAAATTCCAATCATAGATGATTCATCCCCCATTTATACCTCATTTATATATGTCCCATAAAATCCCCAGTGGGTCTCGTTAGATCATATGAAATATCTCATTGATCTGGATAAATCAGGTTACCTACTGGTAACCATCATTGCAGTAACGTCGCAGTGGACAACCCGGCGAGGCATTGCCTCGTTGCTTTCAAGCACCCCCGTCACGAGCTTGCTCAGAGGCCTCTCCGCGGCACAGTCAAAGCTGGAGCCTTCACCAAGTTCCAGTGATTGGATAGATATGATAGATATAGTCATAGTCGGATATAGACTCTGAATGATTCTGAGCTTTTTACATCTTTTTCTATGCACAAGCCGCTCAGTACAGTATCATCAGTATCCTGGTTTCTCAGACCAAAATAACTGGGATTCATACATGTTCATCAATGTTCATCCCTCAAAAGTATGTTTTTTTCATAGGTCTTGCTCCATCCCCACGCTATCAACATGGATCGGCGTCTGTGCCTCGGGTTCACTGGCAGCTGCCTGCGACAGATCCCAGATGTCTTGAGGTGTTTTAATATGGGAATATTCATGGGAATATAAGTTAATGAGATATAACTATAACTCCAATTTGGGTGTGTCTGGCATTTCTAGGGGAAATGATGATCAACTATGGGATTTCAGGGTACCCTGTTCTGAAACAAGTCCATATGGCAACTGCAGGTCGTCAAATATCACAACTGTGGGGAAAATTACGCGTCTATCGAATGGGCCTGCAGCAATTTGTTCAATCAGCCAAGAGATGTTCCAAGCAAGCCCGCTGATCCTCTGATAGTTGCACTCTCATTTCAACTGGTCAAAAGATGTCAAAAGTATTCAAGTAATTGCAGGGATCCGACTCAAAAGGAAGAGCTTTTTCCAGGATGCAATCGATGCTGTTTCCATGTTGATTTCCAGGTTTCCATATTTTTTTCGATCGATTTTTGAGGGTTGCTATACTGAAAAGTGACCTGAAAAATCTCAGCCCGAAATCTGCCTGGCTCAACTTGGCCAGCTGCTCAACTTGTAAGGTCGCATTCATCTCAGCCCAAGATCCAGGATGCTTTGCAAATCAGCTTCCACCGATTATGTTGGATTCTTTTGGATTTTTTTCTGTATACAACTAAGATCCACCCTCTGGTAAACTAACATAGCTATTGAAAATCACCATTTTTAATGGGAAAATCCACTATTAATGGTCATTTTCAATAGCTACGTTAAATTACCAGAGGATATAGTAACTATATGTAACTATAATAGCCAATCACAGTTTGGAAATGGCAAAAGAGTTGATGGATACTTCAGCATCACGTGATTATCACAGTGGAAAGTAATGCTTCAGACAGTAGCTTAGCGGCAAAGACAATGCTCACTCGGATGTTCACGATTGACACAGGCTAGAAAAATCAGCCGAGTCGTACGAGTAAAAGGTTCCATTTCCTTTCTGCAAAGTAACTATTCCTGTTGGAATTGCAACATATTGCAACAATATCCCGCCCAAAGATATCCAAAGATGCTCAGATGGCGGTGTCCACAACTTGACCTGGGATCCCAACACTCCGTCGAGCATTTTTCAAGCCTTCGCCCAGAGTGTTTTGCAAGAGCCGCTGCTCCTCCTACGAAACATGCAGAAATCCCGAACTGATCGGTACATGATCGGTACCAGTTAGCAACGATGTGAGCAGTTGGCGGCGTGCTCTTTAACCATTACAAGTAGCACCTGGAAGACAGTGATAAAGGCCAATTCTGCAAAGTATTGTTGGTGTTACTTATCCGTCAGCATGATTGTGCAGAGAAGTGAATTGCTCCAACCCCTGATTCAGTCACCACTGTGGTTCTTCAACCTGCCACCATATCTTCAGCAAACTTAAGTAGGCCTTTTCTTTCTGTAGTCTACAGGCACGAAAAGTTTGAACAGAAACGAGTGTGCATATGTTGCCTGCGAAAATCATACTTTCTGTGAGACCATTTTGCCATGCTGAAATCCGCAAGTCAAAACTTCATAGGTGCTTTATGCTGGTAGTCCTCTTGCTGGCGGTATACCTCATAGGCGCTTTCCCACTCCTGCAATGCGGCAGCTGCATTTTCCAGCATTTTGTGGTTTGCAAGCCAAGCTTCTCACATTCCCCCATTTATGGTGGGACTTTCCGTCCAAACGGCGGCGGAAATACCTTTCCAAACCAAATCCTTCCAACATGCCAAGGTGGGTTCGGGGGCAAACCAAAGATGTTGTGGTCCAATGAATGCCACACGCAAACACTGGTGCCACACGCTCAACGTGCCTTTTTCTGACCTTGTCAGACTCTAAGCAATTGTTACGATATGTTATCGTGGTGAAAGGCTGAATTTGTGCAGCTGCATCTGTCCAAATATAAATCGGAAGCGCTTCACATCCAACAGCTCAACAAAAGTCATCCCCTTACCCCTCTTCAACTATGGTTTTGCAGAAGGAAGTGAAGATTGTCCATGCTGTCAACTGCAGAAATTAAAGATACAACACTCAGGCGTCTTCTTCCGGGCGGGCCGCATCTCGTCGCTGGGACGAGGACGCAAGGGTGGCAAGAAACTGTCGCTTGAAGGCAGAAATGGTGGCCGTTTCATTGAGGATTTCTGTGAAGATTCGGCCGCTGCCGGGTCCTCTCTCCGCCTGAAACAGCAACAACACAGCCATTTCGACAGTAGCAGAACAGATTGCATCAAGACGTAGGACACCAGGATGAGGTACACAGTCCAGAGGATCAGGTCTTCCACTTTCCGTGGGATCCGTCCTTTCTGTCTTGGCAAGATCTCTTCCAAGCTATCCACAGTGGAATTGATGGACCCTGAGAGGTCCACCGTTTCCAGGGCTTTCTTCATGGCTAATTGAAGAGAAGCAGCGGCTGCATCCAGGGAAGATATGATCTCCCAGACATCCTTCGTTGTTAAACTCAGCTCGGCAATGGGGATTGATGATCCCCATTGTTGGATGGAAAACGCGTTGAACAAATACGATTGCATTGTGCAAATTGGTCAAGGCGGATTGTAAATGACATAATGTATATATATATATATAAATGTGTATATATATATATATAATGATTTTGTTTCACACTTTACACCCTCAGCAGGCCACTATGTACTATAAAGTGAAACAGCACTGTCAGACTATGAATGGTTAGCAAATCGCAATACCTGTTGTGAATCCAAATTGTGCAAAATGTTCAGTTGGTCAGTTGGTCCTTCTTGGTTTCTCTCTTTCTCCAGTTTGTGTGCATTGGCGGAATCTTTGAAAAACTGGGTGTCGGATTTTTGAGTGGATTGGATTTAACGATTTGCACAATTTTCAAAGATGCCATCTTTATCTACAAGAGCATCAAGAGAGCTCAAGCAAAACTCCACTCCAAGCTTCTCAATCCTCCAGGCAAACCCAACAACCTTTGACGCCAGGTTCTGTGATTTCTGCTGCCTAAACTGGCTTAAACTTACTATATAACATAATATAACTCATCCCATTCTGCATCAACAACTGCAACTGGAGACTTCATGAGTCCAGTGGATGTCCCCGTCCTCTTCTTTGAGGCCAATTCTCTGACAGGTTCCATTCACCATGGGCCCCATCTCAGGCCATACTAGTCCCGGAAGCCAGCTGGAGGCCAGAGGTCCCAGCTTCAGGTTGACAGCCACCGCAGCCAGAAATCGTTGGTACAACGCAACGACCAGGTCCAAAGTTTCGTAGAGCATCCCCACCTGTAAGATGGGCTCCTGCAGTGACACACCAAGGCAGTGGAGCTGGAGGGTCAGGGACTAGACCTTGTGGCCAAGCTTGGAGGTCATGAAGCATATGAAGCTTCAGTTTAATATGCTTAATTAATTATACACACAAAGAATCAGAGGTCCAAGTGTGAAAAAGTCTGGGAAAGTGTTTAACCTCGCCCACACCAGTCAGTCTTGAAGTCTTTATCTTAGCGCGGCTCCTTCTGCTCATCTCCCGAGAATGCTACAACATCAACAGCCAACGCTGCAAGGAGCGTCCATTTCCAAGGGGGCGGCATGGCAGCTTTGGTATCGAGAAGAGAATGCTACGACTCAAATCCTTTACTTTTCGGTGATAATCAAACAACATGGTCATCCATACATACGGATATATACACATACGAAGATATATGTGATATGTATATAATATATTTATATTGTGTGTGTGAATATGTAGACACACGGCCATAAAAAGAAGCACACATGCTGTTGCGGATCACGAAACGTCACAACTATGGTGGTGTAAGGAGCATGTCACATCACATGTAGCCTCATGGCCCCATGGCATGTTGCGCAGCAATCTTTGAGCCAGACCATGGACCTGAAATCGAACGAAATCACAACATTCCAAGTGAGTTGGCGTGGGGTTTGGTGCATCTTCCTCTAATGTGTGGATTTAGATACCAGCCCAGTGCCTATAAATGCATAGGTAATAGATAGCTATATTCTTGATACATCTGTTTGAGATATTTGCATCTGTATCTAGAATTCTACCTCAGTATGTTTATGTTGGTTGATCCCAAGGGATGTAATTATACCGTACTCATCCTCGCTTTCTTATTTGAGTACCCCCAGACGAAAAATTGTTCCGTCCTGGAGAAAGTTACAGAAGTCGTTGCTCTAGCAGGCATGACCAGCAATTCATTCTCCATGATGCAGTACAATTCAGAACCGCTTACGTAAAGTCATTGAAGTAAAAGCCAGCAAAGATGTCAATATAATGTCAAATGGCAAATGGTCAAATGATCTTGGCACCTTAAGGAAACAACACGGAGCAAGTCTTTTGGCTTCTACCACCCCAGCCAGTCCCAACCTTGAGCTTCTGATCGCTGATTTCCGGGTACCTGGTGCAATCACTGGTTCCAAAACCGCACAGTCACCGGCACGCCCAGTGATTTCGTGCTGCCGTAGAACATCTGGTTGAAGCCAGAACATTTTGCTTGGATGCCAGGTTGCATCATTACTTCATGGATTTCCCAGAGTTCGTATCATGGCATCTGATTCCATCTTATTCAACAGCACCGTTTTGCAGGCGCACTCGATGAACTGCCGAAACTGAGTGAAGGTTCTCTTCATCTCAGGCTGCTCAACCTGGTTTTACAGTGCTCAGTGGACCCACAATATTTCAGGGCTGTTCAACTTTTTGGTCTACGTACCGCTCAGCAGCCATCATCTTTCAAAGGAACAAAGAGGAAGGCAATGGCTGGGGGAATTCCCTGGCATTCAAGTGAAAACAGATGGAAAGTCTTCTTCCTCGGGAAATTTGCAGATGATGAGTTTCGGATTCCCAGGTTTCCGGCAGTGCCACAAATGCCCGGAGGCAGCTCCAAGGGCCTGCGATGCTGATTCCTACCGTGTGCCAAGACCAAAACTGCTGGCCACTTTCGGCAGTGCCTTACTGGAACAGTCACTGGGTCCATGTGCATGATCCTGCCGGCCCGTGCCACTCAGCGCAGCTAGGAACGGACAGGGCTTTCTATGTGGGTGTTCCCAGGCCAACCGATTCCTGTTGAATGGTGACAGAATAGGCTCCTAGATCTCGCAGCTCATGGGTCTGATTCCATTCCCAAGAAAACGTCTGGGGACAAATCTTCACAGCAGCTGTATGCAGCAGTCCGATGGATAGAATGACTCTTGCAGCAGCTCATGGGCCAGGCCATCCTCTCCCCTTCCACCACCTCAGTCAACAGATGTCAACAGATGTCAATGGATGCCATTTGTGTACTGGCCTGTCCCTCACTGATCATCTTTGAGGCATTCGGCATTCGGATTCCATGCTGCCGTAATGAAAAGCTATCCTAAGAAGTCAACCAGCGTGTTCGGATCTTTCCGGGCCAAGCGCATAGCCTGATATGATGAGCTGAATCTCGATCTTCACAGGCAACTGAGCAAAACCCTTGCTGTCCGATGCTATCTCTTGTCCAACGATTGAACACTGTCAGAAATGTGGATCCAACCTCTTCGTAGTCCCTCCTCAGGAGCAACTCTTCCGCCTGCAGAATATATCTGGGATTATCTGGGTGTGTCTGAAAATGCGGTATACCCCGCAAAATCACAATTGTTGCGGGAAGAATGATGATTAACCAGTGGATTTGGGGGTAACTATTTTCGGATGACAAACCCATACGGTGAGATTGTGTTAGTTCGATTTTTCGGCAAATCTATGTCTTTTTTTTTTCTATGGGTATCACGGCTTTAAGCCCAGGAAAACATAAAAGAATATAAAAGCTATATTATACAAATGGTGGTCCTGTTTAGCAGGACACAATATGATCCATTTTGGTGGGATACATGAAGATACCCTATCTTTGACACATACCCTACTCCGTTCTTCTCCAGAAAAATACTTGCATCCCTGGTTTCCATGACTCACATGGCGATGTTCGTGACGTGGCTTTGGTCACTACCCAAAGGCAATAAGCTTTGCTAATCATGGAATGTCATGGGTCTCTTGGGTGCTGACAGACTCACCGGCCTCGCCATCTCCCCAGACCACGAAGAGCCGTGGCTGCGGCGCCTTCACCAGTGATTGAGCCAGGACCGAGTGCATGAAGGAAGATGGCTTTCGAGCACATTCGGATCCATCTCAAATCTGGAGATCCAAGAAGTGAGCGTGTCTTTTCTCTTCACCCTTTGGCAAGATTCTGACATTTCAAGTCTAACGCCTTTGCTGCACAACGAGCAACATCTTTATTAATTTGTCTCACCTCTTCTGGCAACGGCAAGAAGGATGCATCCGGGTGTTTGAAAGGCTTTTGTGGAACAACGCCTCAGCAAAAGCCAGGAAGAGAATCAAGCGAAACGTAATGCTTCCGTGAACCTGAAGTTTACTTTGAAGGTGAAACAAAAAGAAATATGTTCTGCTAGAAGTGCTCCCATTGATCCTAGCTACGGGCATGAAAGCTAAGCCAGACACATCTGGGAGAAGCAAAGTCATCGCCCATGGACACTGACAACTTGAAATCCAGGGATTGGTCGCCTTTGACCTGCAGCTGCGGGCACCAAGGACCAATCTAAAACATGCAACCGATCAAGATAATCAGATAATGTTCCGATGATAATCAGGATAACGGGATAACGCAATCAAGACCAGGTGGCCTAGTAGAGGCTCAGAATTTTCGGGAAACACAGTATCTTTGGAGCATAGTAATGCATCATCAATGACCATGCGCAATAGGGATGGCTCCGCAATGGCAGCCTCGAAGTGGTTGCCATCATCATCGCGAAGGTAAATACGGTCGTAATCCACTTGGGCCAAGTACACACATCCCTTGTCCTGGCACAGCAGGTTCTCACAAGTTAAGAAGTTGCCATGCAGTGTGCTCAATTTTGCTATCCTTGGACAGTGAAAAATGCCACCGGCCCCTTAGGGAGGATAAATGGGAGGATTATCCCGACAACCCAACCATCGGGGGCTGCTGAACATCCCTAGTCTTGGGAGCAACCCTGACTGCATCCTTCCATGAGAGGATTCCGATGGATTTCGGGTGCCTGCAACGTCTTGAGGGCCTTCTCGTTGTCCGAACCAATGGCGGCAATGTCCTTTTTTCCCATGCGGAGCCAGCAGAAGCACAGTAAAATGTTTCCGAGGGAAAAATGTTGAGAAAATCAAGGGAACCCATCAAAAACTGGTGAGAAACTTCCAGGAACCTCACCAATGGGAGGTTTTGAAACATCAAACGATATCAAACGGATCAGCAGAGAGCCAAAAGCTGGAAACTTCATCTGAGGCTGTCACCCTTCCACTGACCACCTCCACTTCACCAGCTCCCTGCCATCGAAATTGCATCCAATTGAGTCCCGCGACTCAAAAAGAAGCTCACAGACCGGGAACAGTCCGGGATGCCTAAATATATCTAAAATTATCTAAATATCCAGCCAAGCAAAATTTGATCAAAACATCATCCAAATATCATCCAAATGTCATGAAAGGTCTTTTGGTGGATCCCCTGCCTTGGAGTGAACCAAGGTCCCCTCCACGTGCCGCAGAATCACCGAGGCATTGGTGGAGTAGCTGTCCTGAAAATATGATAAGAACAATGATATAAGATGATATAAGCATGATATAAACATGATAAAGCACAAAATTTTGCGGTTAGCCCCTTTTCAGACAAACGAATATCCAGAATCTGACGTTCCCGACACCAAAGACATCGTGACTCTAGCAGGCACCACTGGCACTTTAATTGAAATGTCCTCTCGAGGATCTGAGCTTCTACCTTGAAAAGGGCAGCTGCACGTCGCAAGCATAAACTGATAATGATAAAGTCTACGAAAGAGTTCATCATGTACTTTCAAAATAGCGCAAAAAGACTGAGTCTCCATTGTTTCAATTGCAGTTCCTATTCTCTCAACACATGGTTGCAAAGCTTACAAGACTTCCGCCTGTCATCAACAACCGTATCAAATGTAGGTTTGTCTGGAAATGGGGTACCCCCAAACTTCAGTTTGCCATCATTGTCATTTTCCCTATTAAAGTTGCCATTTGGGAGCTACAGCTATACCCCATTGTGTGACAAACCTAGGAGTCTCCACCCTCACATGCCAGTGTTCAATGGATGGTTAGTAGGATTTCCTGCAAGGGATTGTGGTCATCCCCAATATAAGGCTAGTAACGGGTAGTTCACGGGTAGTTCCCCGAAATGATGATCAGCCACTGGTCCACTGGTCAATGCTTCGGCCAAGGAGCAGAATTCATGTTGGCTCATGGCGTTTTGCTGTTGGGCAATCTCCAAGGCAGGGGAGATCTTAGCGCCACCAATCGGTGGGAAATCCGCAAGCAATGGTTGCGTGACGTCTGGGGATGTCTGTAGATATCTATAGGTTAGGTGTTTTTAGAAATGCTGAGGTTCCGGAGCCCCCAGGGAATGTCCAAAATTGTTTGAATTATTAAAAATTGTTTCTAAAATTGTTTTAAAATTGTTTTAAATTTCCATAATTGTTCGGA
>Ga0126342_10020686_pt1 | contig 11045 bp, 11 predicted proteins | sample Cyp1metagenome_FD_92528 | JGI IMG/M metagenome (GOLD analysis project Ga0126342, IMG submission 92528) | Coral microbial communities from Lord Howe Island, Old Settlement Bay, Australia - Cyphastrea 1 metagenome | ecosystem: Host-associated > Invertebrates > Cnidaria > Coral ...
AATTCAAGTGGTGTTCACATGAATGCCATGAAAGTGAAATGCTGTTTCATCTCGATTTGTGCGTTTCATCCTTGCTTCAACTGCCATGCTATGAGGAATGAGTAGGCTCCACAAACTTTTGTAGAAGAGAGGAAGAAGCGGAGCCAGAAGCACAGGAAGAAGGACACAGAGAGGAAGGAGGGGACGGAGTTGCACCTTCGCGCAAACCTGGCAGATAGGGAATAAGATCCACACCATCATGCCACTTTGGATGCTCACCACTTGGCGCAACGTTGTTTTGATGATTTGTTTGCGGAAGGTGTGGAGGTGTTTAGGTACTTTCTTGTTCATATCGCGTCTATAGTTCGACTACCAGGAGCTGGTTTCTGAAGGAACGGGATGAAGCAAGGACGGGTAGCGGACGGACACCAGGAAAATTACATCATGGCAGCACCGGATCTAGGTGTGTGTACACAAACCCTACTACCACATTGTTTCGACAAGACTGCTAAATAGAGCAGGGCAGGAATGACAAGGCATCGCAGGTGGAGAATTAAGATGTAGAGGAAGAACAAGACGACATGAAATAAGGTCAAAACAGCGCTGCCTTTCAGACCACTTTTGCCTTCGCGCGGCACCAGTTTTTTTGCGAGGCATGCCTCGGACAGCTCCCTGGACACGTTTTCATGGCCTTGTCCAAATAAGCCGTGGGACTTCCGTGAAGGCTTTCATTTTTTTCAAGGCACTGGTGTAGAGCCAAAGCATCTTTCAGACCTTAACTGCCCTTCTTCAATGGCCTTTGCTCTGCCCTCAAAATTTGCCCTCTTCAAACAAACCTGAGTCGGCAGAGATCGATGCAAAGTGCTGCGCGCACCAGGTACATACCAAAACATGAGCCGGGCAAACGCGGCCCCATGCTTTGTCATTGCTCCATGACGGGTGAGGAAACAGGCCACGACTGTTGTGCGCCAGCTTTGATACAAACGCATGCCAATAACATCTCCTCTCTTGTGTGGTTGCCGTTGACATGATGCCAGTGCGCCCCTTAACAGTGTTAGGGGGAACTGTTGCACGATAAAAACATGAGTCGGACATTGAATTGCTTTGTCATTTGGGCAACAAACATAAAAAAAAAATGTTTTCGTATGCGATTTATAGTGCAAAAGTCCCCCCTATCACTGCTAGGGGGGGATTCTGGACCGTTGATCACTGAACAGAGCCTACCGCCAAAGTCCCCGCTCCGAAGTGCCATTACCCAATAGCGTATGCTAGTATTGCTCGGATTTTGCACGTCCAACGTTCTTTAGTCAAGCACATGTGTTCACCCATATTGATTGCTTCAACGGCACGTGCACGTCTCCAGTTTCTTCTGGGTATGAACCGTTTGACACCCAAAGCGAACCCAGGATATCTTGACGCGTTTGATGCCCCAGCATGGTCAATGGCTTTCGTGGCATATTGGATCCACAGGATCAAAATGTTTTGTGACTGTTTGCCGAAAATTTTACTCCATATTTCGCCCGGGCAGTTTGTCAAAGTTACTAGTTCTTCCTGCTGACGGTGCCGGCCACCCTTTAGTCGGCCCAACTCATTGCCTGAGTACCCGTTTTTCGCGTTGAAGATCCTTGGTGTTGACCGGCACCTCGCCATGCAGCGAAGGATGAAATTGGTTCCGTTGAGGAGCATGGCCGCCATGCCTTACAAGTGGAATGAATACCTTTGCAGATTATAATTCCAAGCGTAGCAGCTGCACATGGAGGGAATCGCAGCCAGGGGCTTGGAGACAGACACGTGCGTCCTTTTGCACCATGCCGTGTTGCAAGAACGGACATGCAGCCATGACATGTCTCAACATGCATCTTCGCACCACTCGGCGCCAACATAACTTGAGGGTTCTGCAGATAGGTCTCCCATGCTTTCTGCCGTAAGAATGTCAAATTATTGCTCTCATCTATCATGTATGACATTGCAGGTTGGTTTACTGCTTGCGGTTCTACGGTTTGCCGACGAGCGCCTTGGCTTGTGCGAAGGTTTTGCTGCATTTTGCTGCCGGCAAGGGTAGCCCGGAGAAATGCCCAGCGACGTGCAAAGCAATGGTACTGTGACCCCTGAGTGGGGCCAAGGTCAATGGTCCAATGGTTGGAAGCTGGGGGCACTTCACAGGCCCAAAACCTCAATAACGATTTGCTATGCAGATGGCGAAGAATGTGCCCAACCAACTGCCTTTGCCAAAGCGAAGGTCAGCGACTTGACAGTGCGGACCATGGGCGGCGCATTGTTTTTCAAGCATGAAAAAACCGCTCTTTGGGTTCCCAGCCTTCCAGAAAGGTATTTTCAAAGCGGGTGCTTTGAAGACCAAACCTCGTTTCAAAGCGGAAGCTTTGAAACCCAAACCTCGCTAAATCTTGCCTTTTAATGCGCATGTGCAAAGTGATTTTCAAATAGGCAGTCACAGAATGAAAACATAGTGTCATTGCATCGAGCGATTGATGGCAATGCATCATTTGAAGGTGCGGGCGGGAGGGTGTGAAGAGCTGGTGCGACGCCCCATGGTTATTATATATCTTTCATCCCCATCTCAAGTTGCCAAGTCAATAGCCAGCCCGGCCCAGTGTGTGACCATCCGGCTACTCCCAGGTGCTCAGATCGTTGCGATTTTCTTACACTGAGTCTGTGCCTGTGGGAAAAGAACTTCGGGAGAGTCAGTGCTGCAGAGTCCGCTATTGATTGTTTATGTCACCATTTTCAATTCCAACGGGGCCACCATCAAATCAACTCTGTGCGTCCAAACTGCGTGGTGCCCTGGCACGGACTCTTGCACCGATGATTGGCAATTCGCTTCGCTTGCGCATTACCCCATCCTGTTTTGAACGTGACATTGCAGCGTTGTTGCACAAAGCTAAACCACAAGGGTGGGGCATGAGGGTCTAGATTATTCACGCCTTCCCTTTACCACCTCAAGTTCCTCGAAGTCCACGACTGTGGATGTGACGGCTTGTTGTTCGTTCATCATTTGGGCTGATGATTTTGCGGGTCCCATACTTGCACGGAAAATGGTGATGAATTCCCATCAAAAATGCGTTGCCGCGCAGACAATGAGGATCTGCCTTCATTGACAATAAAGCGAATAACGGGACACAGAAATGCTAATTTTGGACTTCAAAAAAACTTTAGCTTTCATCGAGGAAAGGAATGTTGCCCGTGCTCAAGGGAATGTGGTTATACAAAGGGATCATTGCAAGAGAATTAAGAATTCCGTGAAGGCGGATAGGAGTGCTTGGTTTGATGATTTACTTCAAAGCAGCGATTGGGACCACATTCGGAGAATGAAAAAGGGTCGAGTCATTCAACCGGCCCAACTCAAAAACGTTTGTGGTGAACGTGTGGAGTCCGATATGCGAGCTGAGACATTGGCGACTCATTTGGAATCTGCGTTCGAGAAGTATTTCCCACGATTTCGTTTTTAGTAGGCCCTACTCAGACCGTGAACCTTGCACCTACAACAATGGAGGAGGTAACTACCTGTGCTGCGAAGTTGAAACCAAAGAAAGCGTACGGTCCAGATCGTGTGCCGGCCGAATTTTGCAAAATAATTTGCGTTCCCCTGCTTGTAGATGGGCCGTTGCATCAAGTAATTTAGCATGGGAAGGTTCGCATGTACCTGCACAGTGGCACGGATTTTGGGTCAGAACGATTTTCAAGAAATGTCTTTGACAATTATCGCCCTATTTTTCTTGTGGCCGTGGAGTATAAGCTGTTTGCCGCGCGAATCCTTGCAAAATTTTGAATAGCGCAGGGCTGAAGCAAGAATTTGGAACACTCAATTTGGATTTCATTCCCGAAGGGGATGTGCGGATGCTATTTTCATTGCGAAAGTCTGTTGGAACAATCCTGAACCGGAAAGCAAGCAACGTCCTTTGATTCTCGTTGCCTTGGACTGGGGGAAAAAATTAACTCCATAATTCCATTTTCCCCCACCCGTTTAGTTCATAGTTTACACCGGTTTGGGTCCCAATGCACATTTGCAATTTGATCCAATCAATTTACTCGGACAAGACTTTTGCGGTGTTTGATGGCGGTCTGAAATCACTGAAGCACAAACAAGCGTTTGGCATTTCCCAAGGGTGCCCTCTGTCGCCGTTTTTGTTTTCAATGTTATTGACTGTTTTATTGCACGGTGCTAGTGACAACGCTCAGCCCTGTTGTGATGAATTGTGGACGAGCTCGTATTTGCAGATGAGACACTCCCTGTCGCCACAGGCCCGACAAGGCCAAGACAGATATGCAACGAATCGAATCAGGTAGGTCCAATTATGGATTACGATTGAACTGGGGTAAATTAGAGATGCTACCCGTGCAATGCGTCCTTGATATCCGTTGTCCTGGCGGGCGTGTCATTCCTTCTCGCGAAGCCCGTGTGTATTTGGGCAGTTTGCTTGCCAAATCCGGTAAAATTGGTCCAGAACTGACTGGGCGGCTGGGGTTGCCTCTCGTGAATTTGAGCAGTTGCAGCGTGAAAGGTTAAGATTTATTTTGCTTCGCCAATTTGTCCTCCAATGATGTGCTCAGACAAACAGTTTTTGAAGATGGCTGTATTACACCGCGAACCGCGGCAAAGGCCGCCCAAGACTGAATTGGCCAACGGAAGTTCGCAAAGCAACCGTGAGAGTGGCAGGTACGGCAGAAAATTTTGAAAACCTTCTGCAAGTTCACCCCGAGGTGTGGCGTAGCGGGGTTTATGTTTTTTGTTTTGGATGATAATCATCCTTTCCATGCCCATGTGTCTCCGTGACGCGCGGCGATATGAATGAATGAAATGAAAGCAACGCTAACTAGAATGATGTTCACAAAATATCGGGTTGAAAAAATGACGTTATTGAGATATAAATGAGGGCAAATATGAACATCTTGATACAGTCATGAAGGAAAGATCGGCCACCAACACAATAAAAAAATTGAGGCCGGGGGGGTACGAAAACTAGCAGGGCTGGGGTAGGATGGATACATATTTTGCATTGCCTCGAACATCTGTATGCCAATTTGGGTTTCCATTTGGGTTGCGTTTTTTTGATATGGCGTTTCTTTTGCTTGCAATATCTGGCGAGAGACGATTACTGCGTTAGAGGGTTTTCGTTTGCAGGTCTCACTAGGTTGTGCAACCCCACAACAGCCCTGCAAATCATAATCACCATCCTCATTTTCATCTCTGTTCTCATCCCCAGCATCTTTATCATCCTCATCAGCCCATCATCTTCATCATCCTCATCATCCTCTTCGTCCTCATCATCGTCGTCATCAACCCATTCGTTACCATTACTTTCGTCATCATCAGTTTCCTTCATCTTTCTGGTCAGCAACCTCATCAACATCAAAAAATGGCACCGTTTGTGACTTGCAGCAAGTCCAAAAAACCACGTGCAACCGTTGCCGCATTCCGAGGGAGTGCCTTGGCCTCCTTGTCTGTGGGGCCAGAGACTATTTCGTAGATAAACCCAACTGACAGAAATTAACTTACAGAAACTATTTTCCAAATCAACCCAGACCTCGGAAACTATTTGAAACGATTAAAATAAAAATAAAAAAAAAACAGAAACTATTTCGTAAATCAACAAAAAAAAAAGGAACTATTTCTGAAATGAACTCAATTTACCGAAACTATTTCCTAAATAAATTCACGTTTGGAAAACTGTTGAAAAAATATCCAATAAATTATACATTAAACAAAAAGAACTAAAGAAGTAATCCAAAAAGGCCTCCGAGGGATTGGTTTGAATCGGTTTGAAACGGTCTCGGACTATTACCTAGCAAGTAGTTCTCTCTCACCACAAACTATCATTGGCAAATGCGTGTTCCAAGATTGACGAGGTTTGCCGTGACAACATGGTCAATACCAATTTTTACTTGCAAATATTGTTCTTTTTATTCAAGCAATGGTTTTTGGAAAATCAAAATATTTTGCAAATGGTTTCCAAGTTTTCCATTCTACTTTGAAAAAGGTTTCTACGTACCCTACTTATTTAGCAAGCGCATTCTAATGTGTAGCAAATGGTTTCTAGTATTTGGCACATGGTTTCCAGAATTTGGTGAATAGTTGCCAGTATTTAGCAAAAAAGTTTCTGGATCTTACGGAAATGGCAGACAAAGAAACCAACGCGCTCCACAAACGATATGGATGATGATGAGGATGATGTTGTTGTTGATGATTATGATGATGATGATGATGATGCGCATGCTGCGAATGATGAGGAGCACGATCATGATGAGGATGAAAAGGAGGATGAGGATAAGGATCAGGATGGAGATGCGGATGGGGATGGAGGACGAGGACGAGGATGAGGATGAGGATGAAATTGATGATGAGGATTTTTTTGATGATGATGATGATGATGATCATGAATCATGATCATGATGACGATGATGATGATGATGACGATGATCATGATGAGGATGAGGATGAAATTGATGATGAGGATTTTTTGATGATGATGATGATGATGATCATGATGATCATGATGATCATGATGATGATGATGATGATGACGATGATCACGATGATGATGATGATGATGACGACGATGATCATGATGATGATGATGATGATGATGACGGTTATGATGCTGATGATGCTGATGATGATGACGGGGAGGAGGAGGAGGAAGAACTGAATTATGAACATTTGGAAGCCGGCAAGTTTCCGATTATGATTTTATAGAGTTGTTGGTTGGTTTACTGAACATGACGTCCTGAAGATGAAATACTGAAGAGGACGACCCTATACCTGCAGGAAACCAATCGCCCAGCGGGACCAGGGGATGAGGATGCTGATCAACGATGGGGAGGACGAAGAGGATGAGCAGGATGAGGAGGATGATGATGATGATGATGTGGATGCTGCGGATGATGGGGATGATGATGGGGATGATGATGGGGATGATGATGGGGATGATGATGAGGATGAGGATAAGGATGTGGATGAGGATGAGGATGAGGATGAGGAGGGTGAGGATGAAGATGAAGATGAAAATGAAAATGAAAATGAAAATGAAAATGATGACCCTCTACCAACCGGAAATCTCCTTTGGTGCCTGCCTATTCCTTGTTTTAGCAAGAACAATTTCAGCTATCATAGATAGTTTTCGTTAAAAAGGTAAGCACGAGACACGGTTGCGACTCATCAGCATTGGATTAAGTTTGATGTGGTTACTCTGCATTGTGTATTTTTTGGTCCTAGGCATGCATAGATACATGGGTTTAAATCAACTATGACAACATCAAAAAGTTCAACCCTGGCTGCGCGCCCTAAACTTGAGTGGAACGGTGAATGCTCGAAACGTGGCACAGGAAATTGCAGGATGTTGTGAAGCACTGTCACCCCAAGAAGCGAGAGGAAAGTGCCTGTAATACATTTTTTTTAGCACATGGAAAAATTATTTCAATACACGCTGGGTTTTTTCCATGGTGTCTTTGAAGGACAAAATGGTTAAAACCAATCAACGTGTCCAAGTTGTCCCTGCAAAACGCATCATTCCGGAGAACACTGCAACATTTTTTCGGGTGCAAAGTTGCATAATTCATTGTGAATAACAAATTTCTTGTGAAAAGATGCAAATTTCCCCAACATATATGCATAATTTCGGTGTAAAGACGTGCAGTTTCACCTCAAGGTGGGCCACATTCATTTAAGGAATTCAAACGCTGTAGAAAATTCAATTGCGTTTGTTTTAAAACAGAATTGCCTGAGAAAGGCACTGAACAGCACATACCAACATGCATCTGGAATGCGCAATGCCTGTTGAGAAATGTTTCGCCTGAAAGTGTTGCACCCTTTGGTTGAAGGATGTGATTTTTTCCCAAATGGTTCGTGGAAATATTACGTTGGCCTTTTCCAACAAACCCAGTCTTGCCGCAAATGTCAAAACGTTTGACCTCTTAAATCTAAAAATAGCAACATTCAACAAATAAATTTCTGGAAATTGGAAACAAACGGTTTTTTTTACGTGAGCAATAGTTTTGCAACATGTTTCGCCAAATGCAGTGGGACAGATCCCACTTAAACAATATTCCTGCGGCAGTTGCAACATACGCAGTGCCTGTTTCAATTAATCAAAAAATGGAACCTTCGTTTCAAAAACCGCGTTTTGGTTTGCAAGATGCGGTGTGTTCCACTGTTCCCTCCGTGATTTGAAAAACACAATTTTGTCGAAAAAAATGCAAGTTTCCTCGAATCAGTTGCTGTTTTGCAAACATAATGTTCGCTCACAGAAACGTTGTTTTTTAGTTTTTTCTTATGTCACCTCCATCTTACAAGGACATTAAGGGAAATCTTAACAAATGACCGCCAAGCAAAAACAACTGTCAAGGCCTTACTTTCATAATCACGCGCAGCATTTCGTGTTGAATTTTGTTGGACGCAGTTCTACTCGGTGAAGAGCAAACCACCCAGGTAGAAACGTATCGCAAAAGGTTTGAATAAACATATTTTGTGCCGATGGTTCAGGTTTTTTTGATGAACCCAGGAAGGAATCGAATGCTGGAGTTGATGCTAAACCGTCTTGCAATGGGTCCGGCCCGATACTTGCTGAATAAGCGCGAGAATAATTCAGGTAGTTTGACGGTACCTTTCGAAAATTGCATTTGCAGTTACAAAGGCCACCCAACCGAAAGAAGGGTCAGGCGTATGCCAAAAAAGTGTGTGCGTTTTTTTTTTCCAAACCTGTTGGTGCGGTTGAACGCAGTTTTGTGATCTGTCATTTTGTTAAAAAATGTTCCTCTCCGACTCTCCGCACCTCCGAAAATTTTGCGATATTTCCGGAAAGAAAAGGCCTCATGTTTGACACATATCCTTGAGCATTGCGTTTTGATGTTTTGCGACACTGTGTTGGTGCTCGGTTTGCCGAAGTTTTACAAATGCGTGCCTTATACGGTTTCCTCCTCAATGAACCGGCAAACAAACAAATGATGGCGTACAATGCCAACGCTCTCCCAAATGCAGAAGTTTGGACACATCGAGTTAATTGACACTTCTACCGATGGAATCCATGTCACTGGTTCATGCGCCAGCATACGAAAGTGCAGCGTTATTTTTTGGGGGTTCATAGCTGGTCGGGGTGGACATATCCAAACGGCTAACACCCCAGTTTTAAAGCATGAAGGCATGAATGTTGTGATCGGTTTGGATCTTGTGTGGAGATTGGTGACGGAATTTGCAATTCGCCCCCCACCACGTCGCACCCATGTGTACGGTACAAGTAGTGGGGCCCCATATGCGCATTGAAACGCTGCGGGCACATCTATTTAAGTTACCCGCAAGTGCACGAACGTGGACGCCATCAAAAAACGTATGTTGCGCACTAACCTTGTTCGGGTTCGATCCAAAATGAACGCTTGCAAAAATTATTGCCGAAATGACGACCGACTTTGAAACAAAACCCAATGGCATTGCACCCAATTGAAATATGAAAGTAAATTGGGCATCGTTCACAACATGGTTTCCGTTGATTCAAATGCCATAGCTATCGCTGTTCAAAAAAATGCTTACATAAAGCAGCGGCCGCAAACGTATTCATTTTTTTCGGTAAGTCGCATCAGTAGGTCATGCTGCAACAGCGGGTCCAACCAAAGTGTGTTAGCCAAACTAACCTACCAGAACATTTCCCAACAACATGTGTTACCCAAGTGAACCGATGTAAACACAAATCAGTTGAAATGAAGAAAAAATCCCAAACACCAAAACCAGAAGCCGAACATCGACCAGCCGGAACTGAACTCCCCAAAATTAAATCGAGATCGACCGAAGCCAGCGGGCCCAAGTGGCACGTTTTTTTAAAGGATTGCCTGCAATATAAAAATAACATGGCCACTTTTGACCATGTTGTAACCTAAAGGATCAATCTGTCCTTCCTGGCACAAAGTAGACGGTGGTAGAGATTTGAATCTGCTGAGGGCATCTGCAAGGTCATCAGCTCGTTCAGATGACCAAGGATATGAAATGCTGATATGACATATTTCTCACAGCAATTTCCCAACTGTTTCATATTGCATACATGTGCAGGTGATTCAATTTCTGCTGCAATCGCCGCTGTTTTTTTCAAGAGTTCAGACTTGGGAATTCCAGCCCAGACTTCGGCATCCAATCGCTGGAAAAGGCGAAGGCGCGAAGAGGCAGCTTGGTGTGAGGGCTGGTGGGAAAAAAGAAGGGAAGATAAAAGGGGAAAGAGTGGTAGCGGGAAAAGCCTGGTGAGGATCTACGGACCTCATCAGGTTATCAGGTTATGAGCCCAAGGGGCGCCACCAGCTCCCAGAAAAATCAAAGATGATTCCTTGTCGAAAAACCACTAAAAAAGAGTTGGAACAAAGGTGAAAGAAATCAAAGAAACCTATGAGAGGCTGCCAAAGAAATGAATGAATCAGGTGACTTGAGGCCGGGGGTGGATGACGAAAACTAGCCGGGTAGGAGAATGAAGGAAGGGAAGACGTAGCTTCAGTGTCAGCAGGGAAATGTCGGTGGCGTTTCCGCGTCAAACCCTAAGTGAGGATGCTGACCCTCTACCAGCCGGAAATCTCCTCTCGGGAAGGCTGATCAACGATGAAGAGGATGATGAGGATGATGATGATGATGATGATGTGGATAATGCGGATAATGGGGATGATGATGATGATGATGATAGTGATAACACAGTTGATGACGATGACAATGACGCTGACGCTGACGATGACGGCTGAAAATGACAATGACGGTCACGATGACAATGACGATGACGATGACAATGGCGAAGACAATGAAACTGACAATGACGATGATGATGATAATGATGGTGATGATGATGATGATGACGATGATGATGATAACGATGGTGATGATGATGATGATGATGGTGATGTTGATGCTCATGATGACGATGATGATGATGCTGATGATGATGTTGATGATGATGTTGATAATGTTCTCCTATACTGTAACCAAAGTCTGTAACATACTGCACCTGCCACGTCCGCAACGTGTTACGCAAATAACGCCGTAAATACGTCGAGAAACAAACGTCAAACAACATCAACCAACATCGTAA
>Ga0126342_10020687_pt1 | contig 11045 bp, 11 predicted proteins | sample Cyp1metagenome_FD_92528 | JGI IMG/M metagenome (GOLD analysis project Ga0126342, IMG submission 92528) | Coral microbial communities from Lord Howe Island, Old Settlement Bay, Australia - Cyphastrea 1 metagenome | ecosystem: Host-associated > Invertebrates > Cnidaria > Coral ...
ATATATAATATACATATATATAATATACATATATATAATATACATATATATAATATACATATATAGAATATACATATATATAATATACATATATATATAATATACATATATATATATATATAATATACATATATATAATATACATATATATAATATACATATATATATAATATACATATACATATACATATACATATACATATACATGTACATGTACATATACAGATACATATACAGATACAGATACACATAGCGTCGCTTTCTGAAACCCAAAAGAAAACGTCCCTGGCAGGGTCTAGGCCTATGATCCCAGCCTGAAGGAAGCGGTCCCTGGCTTTGTCCGGCAGGTAGTCAACAACTTTCTGGTTCAAGTGCTTCTCTCCATGGAACTTGTCCTTGCAAAATGGAAGCCTTTCAAAGCAAACCTGCTGTTTTTGACAAGGGACCAACCACAAGTAGCCCGCTTATTCGTGCCACAGTAGCTGCGCAAACGATTTTTAACACTTCAAACCAGCCCAGTCTGCCAGTCCACAATTGACAGTGTGGGCACCATTGCAGTCAGATAAAATTACCTCCAAGCAGCACAAAAGGCAGCGGTCGCACCCAATGTTTCGAAGGTCAGAGCGTTGAACTCAATCACTGCCACCCCTCCTTCTGACAAGCGCCCGTACATCCAAAGTTCAAGAGAATCTCGCAACACCATGCTTCACAGTTATATAGGTCAAAATTACTTGATATTTACTGGATATTACAGTTAGCCAAGCGTTTGCAGCCAACCCCAAAAAATGGAGCACAATCCTCAATAATAAAGCATCAAATGTCATGTGCAGGTTAGAAAACAAAACCAACTCTATCAACCATGATCCAGTAAACCAAGTACCAATTATCTTGCGATTCTTGCAGCACACTATATATAGTCATATAGTATACATGTTATGATATGTGTTCTTAATGGGTGTGTTAATGTTTCCTTAAATAGACAGTGACATGGAGGCGTTTCTCCTGACATCTGCATCTTTTTGACCTCCTCGCTGACTTCAAAGCCATCCGGTTGCTCGGCTTTCGAAGGGATGGGGACAGCGAGCGCTTGCGAGTCGGAGAACTCACGGAACGCGATCAGGTGCTTCTCTTCACCTGAATCATCGCTGGTTACAATCTCCGAGGGAGAGAGAGAGAGGGAAAGAGAGAAAGAGAGCAAATCAAATCAAATCAAACCAGCTGGTGTCTGCAAAAACAAATGCAGAAGAACAACCAATTGAAAAACCACCAAAACAAACATGTGCACGGTAGAAGGAAACACATGGTTCATATGCTTTCACAATGTTGTCACCATGTCATCATGATGACAAATAGCATACGTATCTGCATCATTCTGCATCTATATATGTGCGTGTGCAAAAATATATGTGTTTGTATGTGTGTACGTGTAAGTATGTACGTGTGTGTGTGTATGTATATATGCATGCATTATGCATGTATGGATGTATGGATGTGTGTACGTATGTACGTACATTGTACATATGTATCTACGTACATGCTGCACGTACATTGACATTTGTATGTACGTACATCATGTATGTACGAGTACATTGTACATTTGTATTGTACGTATGCAGTTACGTATGTATTCACATATGTGTGTATGTACTGTACGTATGTATGTACGCACGTACGTCTGTACATCTGTACGTCTGTACGTATGAAAGTATATGTGTGTACGTACGTGCGTATACACACGTACGTCTGTACATCTGTACGTATGTATGTTTGTTTGTACGTACCGTACGTGTGCACGTACGTATATACATGTGTACGTATGTACGTATGTACGTACGTACGCATGCATATTTCTTGACATATGTACGTACCTATATACGTATGTACGTACGTACGTATATACGTATGTGTGCAAGTAGTATGTACGTTTGTATGTATGTACGTACGGAGTGATGAATGAACGGATGGACGTACCAATGTTTGTGTGCGTGTGCATGTGTGTGTGTGTGTACGTAACCAGGCAAGTAGGTAGGTAGGTGGGTAGGTGGGTAGGTGTGTATCTGTCTGTATGTGCCTCTGCGTGAATGCGTACGTATGTGCTGCAATATAACGCAATGTAATGCAATGTAATGCAACGTAATGCAATGTAATGCAATGTAACGCAATGTAATGCAATGTAATGCAACGTGATGCAATGTAATGCAACGTGATGCAATGTAATGCAACGTAATGTAATGTAGTGTAATGTACCGTAATGTAATGTAATGTAATGTAATGTAATGCCATGTCATGTAATGTAATGTAATGTAATCTAATGTAATGTAATGCAATGTAATGTAATGTATGTAATGACATGTACTGTACCGTAATGTAATGTAATGCAACGTGACGTCATGTAATGCAATGTCTGGGATGTAATGTAATGTTCTGTTATGCTGTGCACTGTCTGTAATGTAACGTAACGTAAAGTAATGTAATGTAAATGTAAATGCAACGTAATGTCATGTAGATATAATGTAAATAAAATGTAAATACGATGTTAATATGATGTAAATATAATGTAAATATTTCGTGTAAATGTAATGCAAATATAGTGTAAGTACAATGTAAACATAATGTAAATATAGTGTAAATATGATGTGATATAATGTAAATAGAATGTGAATAGACTGTAAATATAATGTAAATATAATGTGAATATAATGTAAATATATAATGTAAATATATAATGTAAATATAATGTAAATATAATGTAAATATAATGTAAATATAATGTAAATACAATGTAAATATATTGTAAATATACTGTAAAGATAATGTAAATATAATGCAAATATAATGCAATTAAAATATAACATAATGTAATGTAATGTCACGTAATGTAATGTAATGTATGTGTACGTATGTAGAACCAATGTAAGAATATGTAAGAATATGTAAGAATTTGTAAGAATATAATATATATATGTACGCGAAGGAAATTTAGAAGTCAAACTTCCGACAATATCGACAGATGGAAAAGGAGAGGTGGGAAGAGTCAGAGAAGAGAAGAGAAGAGAAGAGAGGAGAAGAGAAGAGAAGAGAAGAGAAGAGAAGAGAAGAGAAGAAGAGAGAAGATCAGAGAATAAAAAGATTCAGAAGAAAGAAAATGCAGGTGCGGGAAAAGGTAGAAAAGTTGCGATTCACAGCGTTTTTCCAATGATTTGTTGGTCGAAAAGTAGGCTCGCTAAAGCGGCGCGTGCGGAGCCATCTGGCCAGATGAGAAATGAAAAATAGCACGCAGTTGTGGCGCGAAGCACATTTCGAAGTCAAAAAGTAAAAAGCACACCATTCTCGGACCACTCTTGGAAGTTGAGATGTCGAAAGAGTGCACGCCGCTGTGGCGCGAAGCACGTTTCGAAGTCAAAATGTACAAAACACACCATTCTCGGAGCACTTGGGGAAGTTGACATGTCGAAAAAGTGCGCGCGGTTGTGGCCCGAAGCACATTTCGAAGTCAAAAGTGCAAAAAACTGTGGGGTACGGACCACTTTTGTTTGGACGTTCAGATGTGCTTTCGCATGGCGGATTGTGCACCTGGTCAAAAGTCAGCAAAACGTGAGGGTTTTGTAGCACTTTCAAAAACAAAGGCAGGCGTGGGGCATTTGAAGAGGATCTGCAAAGATGTGTTTCGCGTGGCAGGCGCAGTACAAGAGACACATGAGTTAGATATGTTAGGAGGTCAGGGCGCTGATTTCCTGAGCGGGGTTGCATTTTGGAGCATCGGATCTTCAGGTTTGTTAAGATGATTTTGATTGACAGGTGCAGCACTTTGTATGACCTGGCATCACTTTTTTCGTGGCAGGCGCAGCACTTTAGACAAATGGATACAAATTGAATTAAAAAAACGCAAAAAGTATTGGTACGAAAAAGTATTGGTACGAGGCCGTCAGCTCTGCACTCAACTTTCCATTTTTGAAGGAAGTCTCGCAGAATTGCTTCGTTTTTGATGTTGTCAAGCTCGAAAATTGAGGACATCTCGCAAAATCCTTTCGCTTTTGACGTTGTCAAGTTCAAAAATTTGAGGGTGTCTCGCAGGATTGCTGCGTTTTTGATGTTGCCAAGTTCAGAAATTGAAGAAGTCTCGCAGAGTAGCTTCGTTTTCAACTTGCACATAGACAGACAGACAGACAGACAGACAGATAGATAGGTAGATAAATAGATAGGTAGGTAGATACCTACAAGTACAACTACAACTGCAACTACAACTACACAATACTACCACTACAACACAAATACAAATATGCTACACAATACACTAATTACACTACACCACACCAATTACACTATACTACGCTACTTACACTACGCTACACTACACTACACTAGTTACAGTACACTACACTAATTACACGACAATTATTACTACAACTACAACTACTATTACTACTACACAGCTACAGCTACAACTACAACTACAACTACGCAACATTACACTACACTACGCTACACTGGTTACATTACACTACGCTACACTGCAGTGGACTACAACTACAACTACATTACACATCACTGCGCTACACTAATTACACTACAATACAACTACAATTACAAGTATATTACACCACACTACACTAATTACACTACGCTACGCTACACTACACTAACCACAACTACAGCTACAACTACAACTACACCACTTTACACTACACTACACTAGACTACACTGCAGCACGCAACACTACAGCACACTACACTACACTACATCTCATTTCACTGCACTCGTTACACCACACCACAACTACAACTGCAACTACAACTACACTACACTAATTACACTACACTACAACTACAACTCCACTACGCTACAACTACAACTACACCTGCACTACAACACACTACATCCAGCAGCTGTGGGTGAGGCGACCACTGCAACCATTGCAAGCACTCCAAAAGGCACAACTCCAACCACTTTTCCGTCCATCAGTGGATTCGCTCTGCCATCCATGCATCACAACAACTCACCTCTCCTATAGCGCCCTATCTTTGGAACTTCCGCCACCACCTTGTGCGGCACTACTGGCAATAGATGTGTGTGTGTGTCTATGTGTGTTCGCATGTATGTGTGTACGTGTGTGTGCAATGATCTTCTAAGGTCAAGAAAGGACGGCATCATCTTGAAGTCGAAGAACTGCCCCATTCGAACTTTGCATGAAAACATTCTGCAGGAATGGCCTTGGATCGCGCCCAAGAACCGACAAAGCCACCCGTCCCAAGACTCAGGACCGCTTCACGATGTATGTAAACACCTGATACGTCCGATGTATCCATCTCCACGTCCAAGTGTAAAATCGCTGGGACCCATGTTCAATCAACAGAAATACAAAGAAAAACCACAAACATCATTCATGCACATACCGAGCATATCGGGCTGGACTGTCTTGGTGATGGCGATCAACACATGTCTCTTCATGGGTTGCAGCCATGAGTCCGTCCCTGATCCATCTCGCATCTTCACATGGAAGGCTGCCGCGATGTTGGCATGGTTTTCCCTGGACACTTCTCTCACAAAAGTGTCCTGAGGCATTCAAAATTCATAGGGGTTCCAGAAGATTTTGACCAAAAAAAGTGCAGCCTCATCGCTTTCACAGTGATCCAAGATGATCCAAGGCTCTCGGTCAACCTCACTATGCAGAAACTGCTGAATTTCCTGACCCCGAAGCTGATCCAGCCTGTGGCAAAAAAGGTCTGTTTTGCACTCTGGTTGCTCATGTGTTGGCGGCTGTGGAAATGATAGACCCCCCAAAAAAAAACAATCTGAACAATGGAGCTTTGGGCAAACGCTTACTGTATATAACTTTTGTAGGTGGGGGCATGAGCCCTAGTTATCTCCACTAGCACAGCAAGAAATTTCCAAGTGAAAACGCGCAGGAAATTGAGAAAAAAAATCATATCAAACATGAAAACCCAACATATCAGAAAAAAACTTGACAGCTTCGTGGGAAGTACGCCGAAGCTAAGTCAACACAAGTTTAGGATTCAAGGCAAACTTTGGTTTTGTGGAGCACCAGATGTGAATTATGACTCGCGCCTCCCATGCACCAGCCATGCACCCAACCGATGCACATCCTCTAGGATGTTCATGGATTCGTCAAGTTCCACGACTGCATCGCACACCTCTCCAAAAGCAAAAGAAAATTGATTGGAAAACGGGGAGAGAAACCCATAAGACCCAATAAGAGCACTCAAGAGACGGGGCTGGGCAGGAAAATTAGCAAGACCCACCGCGAAAATGAAGCCACGGGCACTGAAGACAGAACTGTGTGGCATGCACTACGCATTGATCTCAGGTCAGCCATCTCCATCTGCAGAGTGGCTTCTGCTTCCTTACTTCGCAATCGCACCAAATACAAACAGAAGGGGAGGGGAAAATGCCTCCAAAGAACTCTGACACCGACCCTGGATAATTCTATTAAAAAAATAAATTAGAAAGGCGGAAATGTTGTTCCATCAAGTTGGAGCTGCCGTAGCCCGACGCAACCACCAGAATGCTGCAATCGTCACGGCTGTGTAGACAGCGTCAAGGGGCCCTTGCACCGGGTGCTTGTACCACACCTGGTCTCAGGAGGGTGGGGCGCAGGCAGCAGCTGCCGGTAGTGAACACTTTGCCCTTTGCCTGGCATTAGAAGCCTGGACACTACACACTCGGACACACGCGGTTTTGCATCAATACTCCAATAAATAGCGTCTATTAAGCCTACCCACACACTTGGATCACTTGGATGCATGACCAGCCGCAAAGCTGGAGATCATGGCACTCCAGAAAGTGACGGAGAAAATGTCAATGGCCAAGGGCAAGAATGCGAAACGGAACAAGCACGCCAGGAACTGAATAACATCTCGGTCATCGGAGACTGTGCTCCAAGGCATGACATGAACTGCCAGCGTCATCATGCCTTAGTGGTGCAGGCCAACCGATAATACCGATGTCATGAAAACTAATGCCCAACCCGTTTGAAAATTAAATCAAATGAATGCGCTCTTCGAAACTACTTTGGGAACCATGCATCTCAGCAAAACATGGCGGAAGGATCAAAAAAATAGTAGGGATCAAAACAATACTTTACTTCGAGCGATCCCCGCCGTGACATTATTTTGCCATAGTTTCCGACATCTCATCTGGAAGTATATATGGCATGTATTTTCTGACATTCTATTCTGGCAGTCTATCTGACATTTTGTTCTAACGTTCTTTTTGGCATCTCTTCTCGCATTTTATGTGGCATTCTATGACACTCTATTCCTTGGCATTCTATCTGACATATATTCCGCCCTCCTTTCTGGCATATACTCTGACATACTCTCTGCCATTCTTTCTGGCATTCTATCTGGCACTTATTCTGACATTCTATCCGCAATTCTATCTGGCATATCTTCCGACAGTTTTCTGGCTTCTATCTGGCATCTATTCTGATATTCTATATGGCAGTCTATCTGGCATTCTCTCTGGCAATCTCTCTGGCGATCTCTCTGGCATGTGTTCGGGCCCAGCGCCACGCCACAGCCTCTGAGCTCGCGATGTGTCACTGGGCCCAGGGCCGCTCCACAGCCTCCTGAGCTCGGGACGTGGACGCCACAGCCTCGCGACATCGCAAAATGCCCAGTGAGATCTGGCGCTCGCAGTTGAGGTCCGGCAGTGCCCACTGAGCTCCGGCGCTCGCAGTGGAGCCGGGTTGCGGAGGAGGAGGAGGAGGAGGAGGAAGGAAAGTGACTCTGATAAAATCTAGAGGCCCTCACCTGGCAGGCGGGGAAATAACCTAAGGGATCACATAATTAAGCATCAAAAAAAATAAAAGGAAGCTAAATGTGGAGAGGGGGGAGGTTGTGCCATTCGTACGCTGGATCCCAAAAAAAAACTAGACGACGGATGGCCCGAGAGCGTAGAGGAGCATAGTGAGAGGTATATGTATGAAGATGTAATAATTAGCATGAAACATAAATATAAAAATATACGATGATGCATAAAATGAGGAGACATGGTGCAGACATGTTGTAAAAGGTAGGTACATATGAAGAAATTAAAGGAGAAAGAAAAGAAAGATGAAACGGAGGAGACACAGGAAGAAGAATTGAGACATACATTTTTACATACAATCATGCTCATACATACAAACATGCCTCACACACAACAGTGATTTTACACACAGATTCTTTACCACACCAACACTTTTACACGCAATCGTTTTTACGCACAAAAACTGTTACACACAAACACGTTTACACACACACTTTTACACAAACGCTTTTACGCAGAGACTCTTTTACACACAAACACTTTTATACACACAAACACGTTTACACGCAAACCCTTTTACACACAAACTCTTTTACACACAAACACTTTTGCACACAACACTTTTACACAGAAGCACTTTACACACAGACGCTTTTACACACAGTCTCTTTCACACACAAACTCTTTTACACACAATCGCCTTTACACACCAGAATGTTTACACACAAACGCTTGTACACAGAAACACTTCTACACACAAACGCTTTTACACACTAACGCCTCTACAAACACGTTTACACGCAAACGCTTTTACACATAAACTCGTTCACACACAAACACTTTTACGCGCAATTCTTTTACACACAAACACTTTTACACACAGACGCTTTTACACACAGACTTTTTTACACACAAACACTTTTACACACAACCCTTTTACACAGAAACACTTTTACACACAAACGCTTTTACACAGTCCCTTTCACACACAAACTCTTTTACACACAATCGTTTTTACACACCAGAATGTTTACACACAAACGCTTGTACACAGAAACACTTCTACACACAAACGCTTTTACACACGCCTCTACAAACACGTTTACACGCAAACGCTTTTACACACAAACTCTTTTACACACAAACACTTTCACACACAATCCTTTTACACACAAAGGCTTTTACACACAAACCCTTTCGCACACACCGACTTCTACACTCGAACCTCGTTTCGTGCGAAAGTGTTGCTGCAATTTTACCGCAGTTTTTGACACTCGAACCTCATTTCGTGCCAAAGTGTTGCCGCGGACACTGTAAAATCGCAATTTGACACTCGAACCTCATTTCGTGCGAAAGGGTGGCCATTTCGTGGCGCCTCGTCGGCACTGCCCGCGGCTTCAAGAGAGAAAAGAAAAAGAAGGAGAGAGACCGTGACAGAGGGCAAGAGACACAGAGAGAGAGAGAGAGGAAGAGAGAGAGACAGAGAGACAGAGAGACAGAGAGACAGAGAGACAGAGAGACAGAGAGACAGAGAGACAGAGAGAGACAGAGGAAGAGAGACAGAGAAAGAGAGAGAGAGAGAAGATCTGAAGATGTGAAGATGTGAAGATGTGAAGATGTGAAGATGTGAAGATGACAAGATGTGAGGATGAGAAGATGTGATGAAGATGTGATGAAGATGTGATGAAGATGTGAACATATGAAGATGTATAGCAGACCTCCACTTGTGGAAGAATCCTTCGCTCAGACGCTCTCGGGAAAAAAGTTACATAGGGATCAATTCTTTCGTGCTGCATTTTGGAGCAAAAATGTGTAATTTGAAGAACCTGGGGGACTTTTCCTTGCTGCAAGGTCCTTGCTATTTACTGCATATGTCATTTGCTGCGTTTTGGAGGTGCACTGCTCCGCGATTTTCCAAGGTGTTCATCGATTTCTCGCTGGTTTTCATTGTTTTTTCCGTGGTTTTCACCGTTGTTTCCACGGTTTGCATCGATTTCTCTCATATAATATATGATTATCAATCGTTCCATGTTTTTTCTGATGGTTTTTAGGCCTTTTTCATGGCTTCATCGATGTTTGTTATTTTACCCCAGGATTTTTCACAATTCTCCATGGTTTGCATCGCAGTTTTCAATGGTGTTCTTCGATTTATGGCTGGCTTTCATCAATGTCTTGATCGTTTGCATCGTGTTTGCAAATGCGTTTGCGAGTAAAGTATATAGTGTGTTTACAAGTGTGCGGCCTACGATTTGATATATGTGGTTCATCCTGGGTTTTCACCTTCCTTCCTTCCTTGATTCCTTCCCTCCCTCCCTCCCTGCCTCCCTGCCTGCCTGCCTTCCTTCCTTCCTTCCTGCCTTCCTTCCTTCATTATTTTTTCATTGATCCCTATTTTTTTGATCCCTAATGTGTTTTTTTGATCCCCATTATTTTTGTCGCTGCCTACGCCGCAAAACATCCCAACTAGCTGAGACATTGACATTGCTACAAAGCAAACAAGATACCCACTGCGACAAATTGGTTCTCCGCTTAGACACTTCCAACTTTGCAATACTTTGGGAGTCAGTTGGGTTAAGCCATCGTCGATACAGCCTCTGGCCGTTCGGTAAACTATTAAATGATATTGGTATTAAGTGCACCCACTCCAGCCTGATATTACAGGAGATGAAGGGTAATCCTGGCATGATGTCAGTCCAAGGTACACACATGGTATGGTATCCTTATTAGGCATCGGCAGCAAGGATCCTCACCAAGGAGGTATATGAGCACAAAACCCAACCAAATAGCAGCGATTCCCAGATGATGCTGGAGGTTGAAGCCTCAGTCACTGCTTGTGACGAGTGCCCGTCCCTGAGTGATGCCGACTGTAGATCTAAATGACAACTATCTCCTCTCGTCCGTGTGTAGTTTCATTTGCCGACCCGTTGTCTGTCTGCATTAGTCTTCCCCTGTTTTTTGGCTACGCTGACCCGAGATTGAATGTTTCTGGCAAGAAACTGATCACAGGATCCGCTGGCAAGATCGCAGCAAGAAAGTAGGCGACCATCACTGCGCCCAAAGCAAAGCAACTAAACAGAATGCCTGCACTGCGGACATCTGCTTCCAAAAAAAAGTGTTGCAAGGACACCAGGTAGAACCAGTAACATCTATATATATATATATTAGCTAAACTCAAAAACTCGCTGCCGTGGATATGTTGAAAACCGCACGAGGGGTTAGCGGGGGGGCGAACGTAGGGGCGAACATGCGGGCGAACGGGTGGACGAACGTCGCC
>Ga0126342_10020688_pt1 | contig 11045 bp, 11 predicted proteins | sample Cyp1metagenome_FD_92528 | JGI IMG/M metagenome (GOLD analysis project Ga0126342, IMG submission 92528) | Coral microbial communities from Lord Howe Island, Old Settlement Bay, Australia - Cyphastrea 1 metagenome | ecosystem: Host-associated > Invertebrates > Cnidaria > Coral ...
TATCTATCTATCTATCCTATCTTATCCTATCTTATCTTATCTTATCTTATCTAATCTTATCTAATCTTATCTAATCTTATCTAATCTTATCTAATCTTATCTAATCTTATCTAATCTTATCTATCTATCTATCTATCTATCTATCTATCTAATCTAATCTATCTATCTATCTAATCTATCTATCTAATCTATCTATCTATCTATCTATCTATCTATCTCTCTATCTGCATATGCCCATACACATGGGACTTCCTGGATATTTGCTCACAATGGTAGGCCTGGATGCCGGGACTGGAGAAGTGGGGGGAAATCTCCAGTTGCTCCAGCTGTAGCGACTTCCAGGTGCCAACTGGCTGGTCATAGCGGAGACCAAATGTGGCAGCTTTATGGCTTTAATATGGTTTAATATGGTTTAATAACATAGGGGGATATCCCAATAATGATAGTGGATATTGGGGATGCCATATTATCAATGATTTTGTTGTGTTTTGGTCAGAAACGCAGATAGGAGATCTAAGAAGCCCTATATTAGTGACCGTTATTCCGTCATATGGGATGCCACAACCCATTTTTGTGATTATGAAAACCCTACAAGGAGATCCAAGACCCATAAAAATCAATTGTTAGTAGATTATTCTTCATCCATAATGTGACAATGTGGGATCCAAGACGATGTGAATTACATAGTGGTTATCAACCTAAATGAGGGATGCAATAAACAGTAATAAGCCAAACATTTGGATGGACATCTATGACTAAGAGTGTATCCATCGTTGCATGGTATTGTTGTCAGTAGTTCAGATTTCTGGGGTGGTATTTTTTGGATAAGACTGACCCAAAGAAATCGACCATTTGTGGTTTATTTTCGATGGACACCTAAGAATGTTTCTCATGAAGGATCGAAAAGAAAGAACACCTCGAAATCCTTCTTATAAGGCGCCCTTCCTTTAAAGATCCCATTATCGGCAAGAGGACATTGTTTGCCTGCGGGATTCATTGAGATTCAGTCTAGATTTTCGCAGTGCTATCTGCATGTTTTACTTGAACCCCTCATCTTCCCTTTCTCATCAAAACTTGGCTCCAGTCTCATGAAGTCCTGTGTACAAGCCCCCAAATCTGCAGGAGGGATACTACATCATTTGTTGGATTTGGTTGATTTTGATGGAATTTTGCGAGATTTTGTATACCATGTGGCTTCGACGACAGGCTCGACGTTTGAACATCCGACACAAAGAGGAGTACAACCAGAAGGCTTGGCCACGGAAGCAAAACTTGGGCCGTGTTGGGCCATGTTGGGCCATTTTCCCATTGGGTCATTTTCGTTGGAAACCAACAACGCATCTTGGACTCTGCAAGCTACATAAGTATAATATATACATAATTTCTAGATTTTTGGAGCTTGGTCTTGGTTCAGTTTGCGCTGTAATATGTTGGCTTGCAGTCAGAGATTGTGTATTTTGGATCGGTAGTTGACTTGGCCTTGATGTCATCCCCTTGGCAAGTTTGAAAGAAGTTGTACTCGACATTTCAATATACATAAGCATAAAATAGCATAAATGTATGAATCTACCACAGTTAAGCTACATATTTACAACATTTTACAAACCAAGTACCTAGGGATCCAAGGTCTCCCTTTTGTTCTTCGAACGGCAACGAGACAGCCGTGCAGGGCAACCTGCAGTTTGCCCATACGCTGAACGGCACGGCCTGTGCGGTTCCGCGCATGATCATTTCCATCCTGGAGACGTTCCAAAACGAGGACGGTGGAGTTGGTGTTGGGTTGAGTACAACAACCCTGAAGAAGACAGAAAATTGAGCAGGATTTTCCAAATTCCTGCTCAAATAGTGATACATTATGACAAATCACAGCTGGGTTTGATATGAAGCACCCCTTAAAACCAAACTGTGGTCCCCAAAAGGCAACACGGGAAGATGATTTTCTTGGTTTCCGATAGTGTGATGAACCCATTTACCAAAGCCATACAACCTCCGGTAAAATTGGGGCTGATACCTGGTTTGATGCTATTTGCCGCAATCTTTTTAGTTGGGGTGTCCCAGCCCTTCCAACCTCGCGCCTTCAGGACGGTTCCGTGACGATTCCGGAGGTGCTTCGGCCGTACATGATGGGTCTGGAGGTGCCGAGGGATGGGCCGCAGGGCACTCCGTTCCAGCCGTGGACGGGCGATTTTCTCCGTGACTCGAGCTAGGGAGCTCCGTCGCCAGGTGCTGGAGCCAAAAGCACACTGAGCCGTGGCCGGTGATCGTTTTGCTGAGGTTTTGTTTATATAATTTTATATATGGGTATGGATCAATACCTATTAATACCATTTTTAGGGGGATGAACATCCATTTACCAGCTATTTTGATGTTCACCAGGGGTACAAGGTTTTGACACACTGCCATATAATTTTATATATAGGGCAATTTGGAGCCATGTGAGAAACATATTTTGACACGTTCTGACTCGGTTTTTTTTTTTGTACGGTAGTGATTCAGGGGGAACAAAGCCTCTGATTTTTCTATATGTCATGCAGGAGGGGCTGTGAGCATCCCACGCAAGTGTGCTATTGTCCTTAAAATATGAAGCATGGAATTGGATTATGGGAAAATTTACAGGAAAGCCCTATATTTGATGGTAAAAACCATGGTTTCCTGTAGATTTTCCCTTAAACCAATCCAGTGAATGAAGCATATCAAAAAATCAAAGCGTCAAAAGCAACAGACCCCCATCACATCGAGTGAGAGCAGCAACCCCAATTTTCTGAGCGGCCAAAGCTGCAGCTATACCCGCGGCTCTTGCTTTCTCATCCGATAGCGATACCAATGCACAGATTGAGTATCTAAAATGAGGCAAAAACTCAAGGATCCTCAATGAGCAGGACAAGACTTGGATTTTGAAAGCTAACGCATTCAAGGATGGCAAATTTTCGATCGCAGGAGCTTCAATCAGTTTCTGGCATTCGTGCCCGAAGCAAAAAGGCTGAACTTGCAGACCAGGGACATCCTGAATGCCAGTTGCAACTGCCCAGTAGGTACAAAGCTTGCATCTTTGCCCCCCGAAACCTCTGTTGTAGGATTTTTCTCTGTTTGCCACCCCAAAAAAAACCCAAACAAACTGTGGAGGATGAAAAAAAAACCATGGCCTTTTCCTTGGCCCCGCCTAGGCCCCTGGTCATGGAACCCAGCAGTGGTTTCTATTGGGATCCGGTGCTCGTCTTGGACTTCAAAGGTGGGAAATCTCTGAGAATTTGAAGATTTTAAGCCCTTTAACATGGCCTACCCTCTGGTAAACTAACATAGCTATTGAAAATGGTGATTTATAGTGGATTTTCCCATTAAACATGGTGATTTTCCATAGTTATGTTGGTTTACCAGAGGGTAACCATCATATGGGTATGGTATGGGTACATCACCAATGGCCAAACATTTGTTTTTTGTGGGCACTTGGGACCCCACAGATTTCGCGTTCTAGACGGTTGAAATACCACTATTTTCGTGGTATTTCAGGATAGCCAGTATTCTATTACAAGACGCAACTCCCAGGTTAAATGATTTTGGAAGGAAGATCCTGAGAATCCTGAGATTGCCGCTAGCAAGCTGTTCTTCGTGTTTCTTGAAGTGGGTACCTGAAGATTACATTTTTTTTGATGGAATCATGGTGACAAACCCGCCAAAATTTGGAATTCCCAAGTTTGAGAACCACCCATGATATCCCCCAACAAGTTGATGGAAGTGGTCGAGCCCGACGTGGCAGGCATGTATCCATCCTTGATCGTGGCGCACAACTTTTCTTTTGACACATGCTTGGGCCATTCCAGGCCTAGCGGCCTAGCTCGGCTTTGACACCCCGGTATTGCAATGTTTGATGCTTTGACCATCTTTGATCATTTGATCATGTGACATGCTGCCACAACTAGCACACACACACACGTTAACATTGACTCGTGAACATACCACTGAACACACACCAGAAATCACCAGAACGTATATCATGTGGTAAACCCTAAACTAAAGCCTGAACCATCCCCCAGTCATCACCATGAATGGGTGCTATCAGGCGGACAGGCCTTGGGCCCAGCTGCAAGATGGGTGCCTGGGAGGCCCAGTGATGCTGGTAACACCGGTGCCATGGGTTTTGGGCATTTTTTTTTCCATTTCATTTGGATGTGGGTCAGAATGGAAGACCATTAATGGGACCACAGATGTGAATGTCTAGTTACTCTAGTTTAGTATTAACCATCCAATTATTGGGGTACCTAATTTTGACCCATACCCATTTCAAGCTTCAAAAGGGTCTATTCCCTTGCAGCTCATTGGCATGCGGTTAATTAGAGATCTTGAAAATCAGGAAGCCACTGTGCGCTGGTCCTGATGATCTCACTTGAGCGGCCGCAGAGATCCACTCATGCTGGCCCGGCTGAACAGAATCGGCAAAAATACATAAAAATACATCACACCACATCAAACACATTGGGATTTAGCTGGTGGCTGACTCAAAAACACCATCTGGCACTGGGAATTCCAGGGAAATCACGATGTGATCAGGAACTCATCAGATCGCCTGGGCCAAGGTTCGCAGTGAGCCGTGGCAGCTGGGTGCTGAGGCCCAAGCTCTGGCAGCGAGGGACCCAAGTTTCTGGGGGCCTGGTGTGTTCCTAAAGGATAAATGGAGATTTTAATGATCTATAAATGAGGGATTGGCATGTATTTTTCCAAGTCTTTATTCTGGGAAATGGGACAAAATACAAAAATACATGTATACCTATATATATATATACATGCACCTAAATATAGCAACAGCATTTGTAGATGAAGGATGTTCCATTCCTTTTTTTGAAACTCACATGGAACCCACAACAAATTGCAAATGCCAATGCATGAAGCAATGCAACAATAATCGTCTCACTGCCGTTCCTTTAAGGCTGCATGGTAGTTTTCAGGAATATGTGAGTGTGGGCATCATGATATCCTCACGCAAAACCCAACCATTGTCGGAATACATGAGATTCTTGGGGTTGAAAGAGTCGAACAATGAATTTACCCTCTGGTAAACTAACATAACTATGGAAAATCACCATGTTTAATGGGAAAATTCACTATTTCAATGGCCATTTTCAATAGCTTTTTGTATGTTTACCAGAGGGTAGACGTGGGGAATGGCTGGTCACACCAAGGAGTTGTTTGATGCAGGCCGGGTGGGGGCCAAAGATGGGACCACAAGCCAATGAGTCACTGGGTGTGGTGCCTATTGACAATATTTGAGAACAACCATAATAGCAATAGTTAGTACCTTTACAAATAGTATAGCAACCCGGTAACCCCCAAAAAGTTGATAGAACAGCAAATTAATCACTACTCCAGTAGGATTTAACATGTTCCGTCCAACCCGGACAATGCTCCACCCTTACAATCCTCCTCCTCCTCCTCATCATCATCGTCGTCATCATCATCATCGTCGTCGTCGTCATCATCATCATCACCATCATCACCATCATCACCATCATCACCACCATCACCATCACCATCACCACCACCATCATCATCATCGTCGTCGTCATCATCATCGTCGTCGTCGTCATCATCATCACCACCACCATCACCATCACCACCACCACCACCACCACCACCACCACCACCACCACCAGCATCATCATCATCATCATCACCACCACCACCACCACCATCATCATCATCATCATCACCATCACCATCACCATCACCACCATCACCATCACCATCACCACCACCACCATCATCATCATCATCATCATCATCATCACCATCACCATCACCATCACCACCATCATCATCATCATCACCACCACCATCATGGATCAATTTTACCTTTACACCGACATGGCATCTCAAAAATACGCAAGCCTTCCGCAATCCCTTGCTGCGGAGGCCTGGAAGATGAGGCGGTGGATCCAGCAGTACCTGTGCATGAAGGTTATGGATGGTTATGGATCTCCCCCAGTTTTTTTTTGGTATAAAAATATGGTGATCCATCACCATATGATCATATCATATGGCAAGGTTAATCATGTTGGCTGATGGTTCGTTCTTGACTTTCTAAAGTTGTCGGATGGTTCAAGAAATAACATGTTTTCTAACGCAATCGACTGTCAGAACTTTCAACGTGGAAATCCTCGGACCCCGCTGGGGTTTTCTCTATGGTGCCAACTTGGTGATGCTTGTTGCCCCAAAAAAGGTTCGACTGGCTGCCAGCGGTGCTTTATTCGTGGGTCCGGAGCTTGAGAGCAAAGATAGCAAAGGGAGGAGCAACGTTTGGCATGAAGCCTTGAGATGTTTGGGGCCTCCATTTTGCAGGGTTGAATGGTCCCAGAATGGTTCGACGATCATCTTATTTGGGCACCAATTGCGATGAAGCACTGACTACTAATTCTGCTCGTAGTCTTTCTATGCGCTTGTGAAATCATTTGCCACTGCAGGTTTCTGCGTTTGGGTTCGCCCTTAGCAGGGCCTATTGTTTATAGCACCTGATAGCACCCCCACTATGACTTCCATAACTTACCCTCTGGCAAACTAACAGTTTGCTATTGAAAATTGCCATAGAAATAGTTGGTTTACCCATTAATAGCATGGCGATGTTCCATCGTTTTTTGTAGGTTTACCAGAGGGTAAAGATCTTCTTTAGGAATCACCATGAACATGGTAAACATCACATCCCCAGCCAGTTGTTCATGTTCCATCCTGAGGGATGCTCAAGCACCAACCAGTCTCTAACTATGAAGTGGTTTCAGGCAACATCTATTGATCCATTGAATCCCACAATCGGATGATGTATTTTCTGGGGTAAAAATGGTTGGGATTCCTGTTCGGTTTGCCCTTAAATGTCCTTCAAGGTGGTGTCCCCCCAAGTTATAAGTTGGTTTATATCCCCCAGTCGATATATGCATCATGAGCACGAGTGAAATTGGAGCTATTTGCACCAACTTAGCTGAAGAATTATGGGGCACCACTACCCTGTTGAACCAATCCATGAATTTCCGCATTTCCCGAGGCCCTCAAGTCCGCAAGGGCCTGCTGCCGCTGATGCTCGCAGAGGTCCTGCAGTTGCGCGCCGAGACGAAACGCTTGGCCAAGACGAGTTCTGCAGCGCTGGTGGCTCGGCTTGGCGGGATGTGGACGATTCCCGAAGAAGTCAGGCTTGCTCCAGTGGATATAGTGGAATGATAGCCACGTTTAACGATACGTTTGGAGGAAAACTATGGAAAACTGGTGGTTCTATCTCTTTACTGATTTCCCTCCTTGTATGTGGGGGTATTGCGATGAACATCATCATTTCCAATCGCAATATGTAAACTTGTAAACGTCTCGACCTCCAAAATGTCGGCATTTTCAGTAAGAATGCCATCATGCGACCTGCTAAATCTTCATTTTATTTTGTGATGACACCACTTGTGTTTCGAACTGCCAACATTTTCTTCCTAGGCGAAGCGTTTGGAGCACAAGCAGTTCGCCTTGAAATACTTTGCCAACGTGTTCTGCCCTTGGATCAATGCTACCATGGCTGCCTGAAAAATCTGAAAATGCTTGAGGATGGCTAAGAGGAGGTTGCTTTTAAAGATCATGATCCAAAAAAGAAAGACATCAACAGTCAACATCTTGTAACCAATGGTGGCCCATACACAATGATACCATACTGATAAATTGATACATCTTGTAACCGATAGTGGATGTGTCAAGCCATGGATTCTCTTTTAGGGCCCGTCTCCAAAGGACCTACGGCTACTCGTCGGCCTCCTTCAGTGGACGCATGTCGTGGCCCTGGGACCCTGGGACCCTGGGCATGGCGACCTTTCCAGGTCATCAATTGAACTTGAACTCTGACAAAGTGCCAGTTAAAAATGGTGGTTTTATGGAAAAATCATAGGAACACCATAGGAAAATGGTGGTTTTACCCTCTGGTAAACGAACATAACTATGGAAAATCACAATTTTTTATGGGAAAATCAACTATAAATGGCAATTTTCACTAGCTATGCTGATCTGGTTTGTGGTTTAAAACATGGCTTTTATATGTTTCATTATGTTTCCAATATATTGGGAATAATCCATCCCAACTGACGAGCATATTTTTCAGAGGGATTGAAACCACCAACCAGTTAAGTGTTTATACTTAAAACTTAAAACCACTTCAAGTTCAAAGGTCAAGTTACCATCAACTTTGGATGGTTGCTGTGGATATCCGATATCCATCCGATATCCCGACATCCCCCGCAAATGCAAGCAGTCTGCGAGTCGGTGATGTTTTTCATCAGGGATGGTCCTTGGAGGGTTTGCCTGTCCAGTTTGGAAGGGTTTGTAACCAACAACCGGGACCCTCAGGGTGAAATTCATCTCCAAATTGCAGGTTTATCATGGTTTATTAATTGATATTAATTGCACATTTCTCCAAATACCATGGTTACGCTCATCATTTTTCATGAAAATTGCACTACTCACATTGCTGATGCCATGGGGTTTCCATCCCTCCATCCCTCCATGACGCTGAGGCCCTGCTCAGAGATTGCTGATGCCATCGTGGCCACCGGGCGCCGGGCTCTCGAGGAGGTGCCCTGAGGGATTTCATGGGATTTTACCCTCCGGTAAACATACAAAAAACGATGGAAAATCACCCATTTTTCATGGGAAAATCCACTATTTCTATGGCCATTTTCAATAGCAAACTGTGAATGTTTACCAGAGGCTAGGTGATCTCATGGGGAATTTTCATGGGATTTTATAGGGATAGAATGGAACATACAGCCAACAATTGTGGGGAGCTGTGTCTTTCTTGCCAATTCATGGCACGAGAGCGAAACCTTGGGCATGCGGCGAAAACTCAAACTTGACAGCTTGGTTTTGGTTTCTAGTGTTATCATAAGGGGTCTGAAAATGGGGTATTATGATGGAACAGCAGATTTCGAGGTACTTTTACACAAACCTGATATGATACCTATAGACTATAGGGGCTTTTTGTCAACACAGAGATACGCGTGCGCTGCAGCCATGGCAGGCTGCCAATTTCATCGAGGCGAGGGAGTCCACAAGATCGCTCACCTTTTTTGTCATTTAAATCCCCCGTTGATACCTGGTATACTAACATAGCTATGGAAAATCACCATGTTTAATGGGAAAATCAACTATGAATAGCCATTTTCAATACTGTAACAAATTACCAGAGGGTAAGTCCTGGTTGAGCAACGTCAATGGCCAGTGAAATCCGGGATACTACTGCGAGTTACAGCGATGCTTCGCAGGCACACTGGGAGGGTGCAAAGGTCGTCTACGGTGACACCGATTCGGTTTTCGTTTGGGGATCTCAGAATGCGGTGGATCGTAGGGGTAGGGCCTTAGGGTAGGGGGCCTGAAAGATCCTGAAACCATGTGAGTCCTCCACTTCAATATACTTACATTGTACTCTCTGGTAATGACTAACATAGCTATTGAAAATGGCCATTTATAGTGGATTTTCCCATTAAAAATGGTGGTTTTCCATAGTTATGTTAGTTTACCAGAGGGTACCTACCTGTTGGGGGGGTCAGCAGGTCTTGGGCCAATTTGGGGACCTGTTCCTCTTCATCTCGAAAAATCGCCAACGGACACCCGAAGATGTGCTTGGAAAAGCATCGTTTTCCCCCTGTTTCCTGGCATTCCCCTCCTTTTTCCATCTTTTCCCCGGATGCTTCCATGGGAATCGCCCTTTCTATGGAATTTCCCGGTGTTCTGCGTTTCTCATCTATTGTCCGTTGGATTTTGCAATGACTCCAGTTGGAGTTTCCAATGACTTCAAGATACTCCAGCAATTCCCTGGAATTTTCCCATAGATTTAGGTTCAGCTGAAGGGCTACTCCTTGGAGGAAGCCTTCCAAACTGGCAAGGAGATCTGTGCCCAGGCACTGGGAATCCGCCGTTCTGCACAACGCCCAGTGCGGAAGAAATCTTCTTATTCTGTTGCACCATATGTTCCAAATCTATCATATCTACAGTAACAGACAAATAAGAATCAATAATACATATACATATATATATAAATATATATAATATACTATATATAATATAATAATATTATATAATCATACATGCACAATTACCCCCAAAAAGCGATTAGACATCATAATGAGCTCATGCCACCCATACCTCATGTACATATCACAGGTGCACGCCCAATGCTAGGTCTCTGCCAAGCATCCAGCCCCAGTGGAGTTGGAGTTTGAAAAGGCCAGGGGGCTTGGGTCAAAATGGCTACGAGTCAAAACCTTGGCTGGGTTTCACAGCAAAATCGCTGGTAGTTCTGGATCCCCCGAAAAACCATGGAAAACTTGGTCGGTTTTGAGATGTTTTGATCCATCCAATGGTCTCTGACCTTGGGACAACAAGGGGGGGAGGTCTACATGCCCTGCTTGTGCCTCACGAAGAAGCGCTATGGTGGCTTGGCATACGTCGGCACCCTCAGTGATGCTGGTAGAATGGGTCAAAGGTCCAACTTCAGGGCCACCACGACCGCAGATTTAGGATGGTTTCTAGGTGATGTCTTTTGGTAAACTATATAAGTAAACCATCGTGAGCCATCCCTCTTTATCCATCTTTATCTTATTTTGAGGTACAATAGGTATATCGGTACTGTATATCAACAGTATTTTTTTGACCCCAGCCCATAGCCGTGTTGGCCTTGGTGCCGACAGCAGCTTGAGCCGCTGAAAGGCCAAACCACCTTCCGAGGGCGGCGCCGGCAATTTCGAAGCCAAGGGCTTGGAAGCCATACGTCCGGGGGCTCAAGATGTGCTATCAGGATGGGGGTTGGATGGTTAAAGCAGGACGTGTGTGTCTGTGAAAACAAGATTGCCAAGATACAGCGCCAAAATTGGTCCAATAGCCCCCATGAGACCTACCCAAAACTCGGCTCAGCAGGCTCCTGTAGGTTGCCAACATGCAGCACCAAACTCGGTCCAATGGGCCCCATAAGACCTGTAGGTTGCCAACATACAGCCCCAAACTTGGACCAATAGGCTCCAGAATAGCTGTAGGTTGCAAACATA